>Ga0307515_10009103_pt1 | contig 19267 bp, 11 predicted proteins | sample 17_EM_MG_FD_194513 | JGI IMG/M metagenome (GOLD analysis project Ga0307515, IMG submission 194513) | Populus trichocarpa ectomycorrhiza microbial communities from riparian zone in the Pacific Northwest, United States - 17_EM | ecosystem: Host-associated > Plants > Roots > Unclassified | place...
CTTCCTTCTCCACTTCTTGGTTCTGAGAGAGTAGCCAGAAATACCATGTTAAGGCAGCAGAAGTCGTGTCCCGGCCAGCTAGTATAAAACTGATGACAATATCAGTGACAAAGTCTTCATCAGAATGACCAGAGCTCAAGAACCGGGATAATAGATCGACGGATTCGAGTGATGGTTTTTTGCTGAGTTCTTGCTTCTTTTCTTTGATGATATTTTTGGCGAACTGACGTAGTTGAGAGGATGCTTCTTTGAGGCGTTTCTCTGAACCAATATTCAAGACCCTTTTAATCTTCCAAAGATAGGGGAAAACTGAATTTAACCTCTCGCTGCTTATCTTGGCAGCGTCATCGAAAGTTTTTGCAAATTCTGCTTCAGGGAGATCAGGCAGCAAGTATGCAGGGTCGTATCCGAAAGCGATATTGCATATGTTGTCAAAAGCGAATCTTTGAAGTATGTCTTGCAAATCAAGAACTGTATTGTTAGCAGCAGCGGAGGAGAGAATCGGGATCAAGCGTTGAGAGAGTTCAGTATCAACGAGGGTCTCGACGAATTTACGCAGTGATTTGGTGTTGAATTCATTGCTGGAAACTTGCCTTTGAAACTTCCAAGAATCGCCATCAATGTTAAAGATACCGTTTCCAAGAAAATCGAAGAGAATTCGCCGAAATTTGCTGCCTTTCCCATAGTTGTGAAACTGGGTTTTAAGTATATGTTGGACATTTGCTGGGTTTCCTGTATGGACACGGCTGTCATCCAAGAAACGGTGGAGAACAATAGTGGCAGTGGGGGAGTTTTGGATAAGATCTGATGTCCATTGGATGACTCGGTTTCTATTGGCATAGATGGCTACAGAGGATCCAATTAAGGGGTATGGTTTTGGGAGATATGGATTGGATTTTGATGATGCTTTGGAGTTGGAGTTTTTGGTGAGATAGAAGAAGAGTGAGACAACAAGGGCAATTGATGCTAACAGCTCAATAATAGACATGGTCTGGTCTGGTCTGGTGATTGGAGGCAAGCCGTGTAAGCTGATAGATGGATTCGTCTATGTGAACCTTGAGGAGCTACTTATAATTAAGCTCCATTGACTTGCTAGGATAACTTCATTACCATTTGAATAAATAAATAAATTATTATTATTATTATTACTTTCGTCATCGAGGTTGTTGTTTACTTTTAATGATAAACATCAATTCTAATTAAAAAAAGTTGAATTAAATTATTTTAAATTCATCTATATATATAACTTTTTTACTTTGTTTTTTAACAAATATATATTTCATTTATATAGGCAACGATCAACTTTTGAAAGTGACCAATATTGGTTTTGAATTTTGTTAATAATGTGTAGTTGGCTTTTACAACCACTCTTTTCTTTTTATTATTATTAAATTAAATTATTTATAGAAGCTTCTCGTTTTGGGAAATGTATTGACCATTCACGTAAGTCAAGTGGTTGATAGAGATGATGACCCTGGATTTAAACATTTATATGATGTAGCCGACAGTCCGACACAATTGGATCTAAGCTCTTGAAAAATCGTCTAATATTATTAGATCCAGATTTGGTTGAGACGTAAATAATTTAGTAGATATTTTTATGAATTAATAAAAAACATTTAGATTCAAGGAAATGATTAAGATCAGTTAGTTTTTTAAAACTGTTATAATAAATATCCTACTGTTAAAGCAAACTCAAAATTTTACAAGTAATTTTTTTAGGATAGAATGGATTGTTATGTCTTTTAATGTCCCATTTGTTTGCTGGAAAGTAGTTTCTTTTTTGAAAGTAAATTCTGGAAAAGTGAATTCCGAGAAAATAAATTGTTTTTCGATGTTTGGTAGTATAATGAAAAATAAGTTGAAAAATACTTTCCAGTATTTGGTTATATCATGGAAAATGAGCTGAAAAATAACTTATTAATTTTTTATTTTTTTTTCAAGTTTATTAAAATAATGAGGAACAAATCTTACAAATTAAAAAGTTGAATGAGAATGGAATTGAAAAAAATATAATTTCATAAATTATCTCAAATAAAATAAATAATAATCAAAATAATTAAGATCAAATCTAAAAAATAAAAGAATTGAAAGATGAAGAAATTAAAATAATAATAATTAACGTTTCATAAATTATTTCAAATAAAATAAGTAACAATCAAAAGAATGAGGATCAAATTTGATAGATAAAAAATTTCAATTAAAAAATATAAGGGAAAAGCAAATAATTAACAATTATAAAAATAAGGACCAAAATTAATATAAAAATTAAATTCTAATGGATGAAATTGAAAAAAAATTCAAAACAAAATATATATAGCAATCAAAAGTTTGAGAACCAAATTTAATATAATCAGCAAATAATATGACATTTCTAAATTTTTCAGAATTTCTGAAAAGTGTTTTCCGCCCAAAATAAAAGAAAAATATTTTCCTGGAAACCAAGCCAAATTTTCTTTTTACTGGAAAATGTTTTTCGTTAACCAACTTTTCTAATGACAAACAAATACAGGAAAGTTTGGAAAATAGTTTCCGAAAAGTAGTTTCCCAGAAACCACTTTCCGGAAAACAAACACAACTTAAATTCATGTTTTGAGCACTGATGTTCTTAGTATGGTAGTTTTTGTTATTTTTCTAAGTTTTTTTAGACTTTATATTTTAATTCAGTTTTTTTGTTTGTTTTTTTTATATTTTTTATTCCCAGCTGTTTTCTAGTATAAATAGAGTTTTTTTATTTATTTAAAAATCTTGTAAATCTTTTAAAAAGTTATCCATCATAAATTTTATTTTTCAAAAAATAAAATTATAAATTCAAAGTTTATACCTATAACTTTTTTTTCTCATTAAATTTTATATGTTTTTTTCTTGCGATTTTCATGTTGTTACTGACCTACATAACTTCCGCTTGCATCAATATCACATAAGAGAGCCAACTTTTTACGTAATTCTAATAAGATCATCACTGAAAGCTCAGGCAGAGAGGTACATTTTGCCCACTGGAATTTCCCACAAAAGATAAGAGCTCCAGTTTCCTTGGAAGGCATGCGGGAAATGCCTGGGATTTTGGTTTGTGGTTTGGCCACCACAAATTTTTGCGGATGCTGCTGAAAGTGCTTGTTCAACAAGAATTTAAATAGCTATTATTTATTTTTTACTTCCCATCAAAGCACTTGTAAGATCTCAACTGCAAAAGCATGCATCTGGTCAAATAGAAAGTTTAACGTGCAAACATTATAAAATATATACCAAATCCAACCTTTAAGATACTGGCAACTGTTGCACGGAAAACCAAATAAATAAATAAATGTTGCAAGTGTTTTTCGATCTTATCCTTTTCTGGTAACTATCATAAATTTTATGTTGCATTGTTTTTTTCAAGGTGAACTTAAAAAGTAACTAATAGAATAATATTAGTTTAAGTGGAAGGAATATTTCTTCTTTTGGAAGAATTATTGATATAATAAAATGGAATTCTGCTCATTTATGTTATTATAATTCAGAAGTAGAACACATTAACTCATCCATTATAAAACTTTGTGATGGCCGCTGAAGGCTAGCTGCCAAGAGGCACTGGATCTGCAAATCTGAAGGTTGCCTCATAATGTGTCTCGTTGCCATATCTTTTGAAGAGTGGCTGTTTTCTTTTAAACCAAGAGAATTAATTCATAAGCACCAAGCGAAAAGATCGGTGAAAAACAGTAATATAATGGGAGATAACCTATGGCAGCCCTCCCCATAAAGCATAAACCAACAAGGCCTGGATATGTAAACAAGAACCCAACAAAAGCATCAATGCAGGGACAAACCTTGAGAAAAATGAAACAATATGGTGCGATCATGTAGAGATAAAGGCATATATGATGGATACATTATATATACAGTTGAAGTTAGTCTCCAACCTCTTTTCTTCCTTCCCATGGTGATTATCATGAGATCAGCGAGATTAAGGATGACAATACCAGGAAGGCAGGAACTGATGCCCAATGATCAAAAGAGGGCTGAGCTTTTTCTGCACTGGGCTAGTCTAGAGATTGGCTTTGGGTTTCTCTGAGAGACTCCATCATGAAATGGCTTTGGGCCCTTCCTTGTGCTCAAGAAGAAAAAGACCAGCAGTCGGATGGGCGGATTAACCCTAACAACGTGCCTCGGATGTGGCAAAAAATAAAAGCAAAAGTGACCCCCGGGTAACATGAGCACGCCATAACGTGTTATGACCCCATTTAAATAATAAAAAATAAAAAGGAAAAAAGGACCGCCCTAGATATATCATCAGATCAGATCAAATCTTGAATCAGAAACACCATGTGAAGATTTTCAGACAGGTGAAACTGAAGAATCTTTGAAAGCTGAAAAATTCCGACCATACAAACCCAAAGATATAGGTGAGGCTTCCTTCTCTTCTTTTAGACAAGTATTTGTAAACTGTCTGTAAGTCGACAACTTGTTGTTGTGCTGTAAAAATAGGATCAACATCTTGTCTTCTTCATAAGCTTTATTCAGTTTGCTACATGTGAAACTTGCGGTTCTGTTGAGTTTGTGTGATCTTAAAAATTCTGCCGGGAATCTAAGCCTTGTAATTTTTTTACTTAATTTTTGAGTGGGGGGTCATGAATCAAGGGTGGTTTGGATATTAGAATGAGAGAATTCAGGATTTATGTAGGATACAGTTTTTGAGATATTTGAGGTTTGTTTGAGAGGGAGACGAACATGGGTGAGAAATTTTGGGTGAAAGAAGAAAATCGTATGGTGGAATCAGTGCTGGGTGTTGAGGCCTGTGAATTCTTGATCACGTCGGCTTCTAAAAACATTTTGAATGATTTGGTTTCGCCGCCTGCTAATTTGGGTGTGCAGCAGGGTCTTGGTAAGGTTGTAGAAGGTTCTCATTGGAATTATGTGATTTTCTGGTATGCTTCTGGCTTGAAATCTGGTGGGTCTATATTGGTCTGGGGTGATGGGATTTGCCAGGACCCGAAGGGTGGAGGGGTTGTACATGGAAGCTCCAGTGGGGATGGCAAATTGGAGGGAGTAGAGAAAAGAAAAGTGAAGAAGTGTGTGCTTCGAAAGCTTCATGCATGCTTTAATGGATCAGATGATGGTAGTTTTGCGGCCAGTTTGGATGAGGTTTCGGATGTGGAGATGTTTTATCTAACCTCAATGTATTTTACATTTCGGTGTGATTCAGCATATGGCCCTGGAGAGGCATTCAAGTCTGGTAGGTCCATTTGGGCGTCTAGCATGCCTAGCTGTTTGGATCATTACCAATTGAGATCAGTTTTAGCCAGATCAGCTGGGTTTCAAACAGTGGTGTTTTTACCTGTTAAGTCTGGAGTTCTAGAGCTCGGTTCTGTCAAATCAATTCCCGAAGAGCATGATTTTGTGGAGAAGGCAAAAGGTTTGTTTGGGGCTTCTAATAATGCACAGGCAAAGGCAGTTCCAAAAATTTTTGGCCGCGAACTGAGTCTGGGTGGCTCAAAATCACGATCAATTAGCATTAACTTTTCCCCAAAGGTTGAAGATGAACTGGTTTTCACTTCAGAATCTTATGCAATGAAAGCAACAAGCACGAATCAAGTTTATGGAAGTACTTCCAATGGGCGCCCTAGTGACAAGAGTGAAGCAAAACTGTTTCCGCATCTGAACCAAGCAATTGTGGGTTTCAATACTGAAACAGTGGTTGGTGGTTTGGAGCAGCCAAATGATGACTTGTCCCCTCAGGGTGATGAGAGGAAACCAAGGAAGAGGGGAAGAAAGCCTGCCAATGGAAGAGAAGAGCCACTGAATCATGTGGAAGCAGAGAGACAGAGGAGGGAGAAGCTCAATCAGAGATTTTATGCTTTAAGAGCTGTTGTCCCCAATATCTCTAAAATGGACAAGGCCTCTCTGCTTGGAGATGCCATTACCTATATCACTGATCTCCAGAAGAAGATTGGGGCTTTAGAAACAGAAAGGGGGGTGGTAAACAATAATCAAAAGCAGTTGCCAGTGCCAGAGATTGATTTTCAGCCTGGACAGGATGATGCAGTTGTGAGGGCAAGCTGCCCTCTGGATTCTCACCCAGTTTCTAGCATCATAGAAACATTCAGAGAACATCAAATTACAGCTCAAGAGTGCAATGTGTCCATGGAGGGTGATAAGATTGTTCACACATTCTCTATCCGGACTCCAAGTGGTGCTGCTGAGCAATTGAAGGAGAAACTGGAGGCTGCACTTTCTAAATGATCTCATCTCACTGTATATTTCTATTTACATCATCAGACTATCTCATGCATGTCCCGGTCCTTGTCAAAAATGGGATTTTGTATCGATAGATGATTAGCTTCTGTAGTCAAGTTTTAAAAGAGAGCAATCCGTGTTCCGATCATTGCTGTATGGTCGTTTAAAAAGCTACCAAATAGACAGAACAGAATGTATGTAACAATACTAGGAGAAAACTCTGAAATCACTCCTCAGGAAAGCTCCAACTGGGAAGTGGACACCATTATTGCAAAACAGTCTGAATCATCCACCTACGTTGTTCTGTCTATTTTCTTGCTTCAATGTGTTTCTCATGTGTATCTCGAGGATGTCAACGTAGTGTATTAGACCCTACTTTCAGAACATTGCGTGAAATGCTGGAAACAATTAATGTTGTTCGAAGATTCGCACTAGGCATCGAACATGAATGCCACTGCCATTTTCTGAGATGAAAACGTGTTTGGATCATGGCAACATCAAACGGCACCATTTTCAAAATGAAGAATTTAGATAACCGCATCAACATTAGAACACACTTCCTTTAATTGGCTGTAGTATCTAATTTCCTCAGTTCCTTCGGGGAACAAGATAACGAGAAATTAAAACCTTTGCTTTTCTAGTTAAAATTATGAAGAGGTAGTATCGTGTGGGCTGTGGGCTGCCATCCTCGTTCTAGAATTGTTAAATCTCGTCTGGCCTGTATCAATAAAATGTAGTTTTAATTTTTTTTAAAATAAAATAAAATAATATTTGTTTTGTATTTAAAAAAAAAAAACTAAACCGAGTTTTGACATCATCGACCAGATTATAAATTGACCTGTCAATCGTTTATATCTAATCAGGTCAAATCTTATCTATTTTTTTTTAAATCCAACCCGGGATAGGTTTTGCTACTCTCTTCCTAGATTTGTGTCATTTTATTCATATTAATTAACAACAACTAATTGAGGAGGGAAACTCACATGTTATTGGAACAGTAACATGTTTATTCTTTTTTTTTTTTTAATTTTTATATTTCAATCTCGGGTTTATTAAAAATTAAACTTTGTTATTTATTTTAGTTTTTTTTATACAAGGTTATTATAATTTTGAAAAAACATCTCAGCATTGGATTGGTGTTCAGCTTTACGATCATCTACTTTTTTTCTATGATATTATTAAATAAAAATGGTCTATTATATTGTTAAATAAAAAATATGGTTCCTAAAAAAACATAATTATTATGATTTGAAGATCATAATTTTTATTTATTTATTTTTTATGAGGTTATCACGATCATAGAAAAACATACCAGCAATGGGTTGGTGCTCGACTTTTTGAGCATCTATTTTTTTATCATATTATTAAATAAAAAAATTATTAAAAAAACATAATTATTGAGAATTAGGGTCTATGATTTATTTTGATGTATTTTTTATGGGGTTATCCTGATCTAAAAAAAATCATGGTATAATTAAATAAAGATAGTTTCAGAATAAAAAGTTATTAAACTCAATTAAATTCATAATTCAGGATGCAGTTTTAGCAGGTTGATCCAATGTGTCGTCTTTTCAATATTTTTTAAGAAAAGAAGTTGTCTTGAAAATATTTTTAAATTTAAACCATGTTTTTACTTGGTTATGCCAAAATAACTTTTATATATTTTAATTTGAAACTCAACTTAAAAAAAATATATATAGCCAAAAAGTTTTAATTTTAACCCATTGAGTTAAGGTTAATAACATTGTCCGAGAATTTCTGGGTATTATTCCTAATTACATGTAAAAATATTGTGGCCCCATCACGGCGCGGGGAATTGTATAGTTATTCCTAAATATGCAATATTCGTTCATTAAATTAAGAGTATGGTTAGATTTCCTTGGATAATTTTGTTAATTAGGAAAAAATCATAACATTCAAAACACTACATGCAGTCGTGTAGATTTTGGTTCTCCGATTTGAATTCAATGGTAAGGAAAAACATCGGAGCCAGTTTAGTCTTGCCCCTGCTTCCCACGCTAAAGCTAGTTTCGTAAACAATGGCTTGCATTTTTAGCTTATATATATATATATATATATATATATATATATATATATATATATATATATATATATCCTTGTGATGATGAACAGTTTTTTGGGGATCAACATTTATAACATAAACCTTTCTGCGGTTTGTACGACTGCTTTTATTCGGGGTCTAAGCTATGCAACGGACGTTGATCAATTCTACCACAAGTTTCAACCTTCAAACCCACGGCTCGGTCAAACTCAGAAACATTAGAAAGCTCAAAGGGGCATCGGTCAAAACAATATTAAAGCAAGGGAAAAAGGAATGCTGGGACGTCTCCATCGATCTTATATATATATATGAGTTCATATCCTCATTGTTGCACCACATCAAAAGCTTAATATCTCCCTCCATCTCAGAAAAATTAGTAGTAACCAAATTTCCCTCTGAACGGTCTTCTGCTTGAATAGCATTAGGTGATCAATCGAGGGGAAAGGAAAAAAAAAAAAACTAAGAACAACATTCTGTTCTTTTTCTAAGAGATGGGTTTATGTCACAGGAAAAATGCGTTCGCCACCTTATTCATGCTGTCGATTCTTTCAGCTTCTCTGCAGCTCGGTGCAATGAGGCCATTAGGAATCCAATGGCTAAAGCAGGAGGGGTTGTTGTTTCATTTCCTCCCAAAAGGGCCAGTGACTCCGTCCAGGCCCAATCCATGCACTTATATACCGAAAAGAGGCTCCGGGACTTGCAAATTGAATGGGATGAACATAGCTGGGAGTGTTGTTGCACGTTCACCTCCTGCATTTTCCAAACATACAGTACTGGATGTTCCCGTGGCTTCTTCTTCCATTGCTGAAAACACTCGTGATCAGGATCGAAGTTCTTGATATTGCTTCTTTCGATCTGGCGTTCTAATTACTGGTTCAGTGCTGCAAATATATACATGTTGAATCCCAAAAATGGAGATGATCATGAGGCATATACAATCCTTGCAGCTTTACTAATTCCCTTCTTTCTAAATTATATTTCAAGTTTGGTTGTGATGTAAAATAAGGAAAAACTGATGTTACACCAGAAAAATAATGGATTTATTGATTCGTTTTCGAACTTAAAATTATTAAGATGTTTTAATTTTCGTCCAATATTAATTAGTGCCTTTTATTTTTATAATTTGCCTCCTGAAATGATCCTTTCGCCACCAAAAATATTTATTTCATGAACTATTATTTATTTGTTGATTATACGACTAAATGTGGATTAAATTGACATATATCAAAACCAAAATTAGAATTTCGGTAAACAAGGTGGAAAAATTAAAAAGTCAAAATCAGCCACAATCCCAGTCAGCTAAAAGACATGCATGTGTGCCACGAATAGACTAGTATTTAATTACGACGAGAGCAGCAAAGAATTCAAAATTGAATTCAAACCAAGATCTTGGACATTGTCTAATACCGACCTGTGGATTCACTCCATGTTCACATGATCCCTATTTTCTTTTTCTCTTTTGAGAATCTATAGAAAAACTCCTGTGGATCCTGAGCCTCCTCAGCTGATAATGTACCGGACTGCTCTGTTATTACAGGGAATACAACTAGTTTATAGATGGAGTTTTTGGATTGGATAATTGATTAATAAATTAATTTTAATAATATTTTTTTATCAAGATGATTGATAGCTTGTATTTTAGGTTTAATAGATAAAGGTTGCCTTCTAGCTGTAAATATAAGTTAATTGAAGAGCTCGTTTGGAAGTGTGGTTGCAACTGTTTTTTAAAGTTATTTTCACTTGAAAATACATTAAAATAATACCCTTTTATGTTTTAAAAATTATTTTTAATATCAGCGCATCAAAATGATCTAAAAATACTTAAAAAAATATTAATTTGAAGTAAAGAAAAAAATAAAATAATTTTAATTTTTAAAAAATACTTTTAAAATACAAAAACAAACAATTATTTGATGAAGAGTCCAATGTTTAATGATGGTAAAAACCAACGTTTTAATTGGCCGTTGTATCAACCAATGATATATATTAAAAAACAACCGTCAATTTATCTTTTAATAAATCAAAACATTGAAATAAAGAAGAGATAAAGGGCAAAATGCAACCAATAAAGGGTTGAGGCAAAGTATAAGGATAAATCTTCACATTTTTTAATATAAAAATTTTATAGAATTTTTTTGGTATGCTAATGGCATTGTTTTGTATAGACGTCTTGAAAAAAGAGAGGATGTTCCGAGTACAGATATTATCCAGCACGCCATAGTTGAAATCCCATACGTATTGTTCAGCGATGCTCAAATATCTCGCAAGTGCAATTCGATAAAAAGGTATAAAGCTCACATGTTTCCTTTCCATCCCCTGTAAAAGATTTTATATCATAGTTGTTTAACCTAGTTTGTGATTCAAAATACTAGGGTTTTAAAAATTGATCCAAGCTAAGTTTTTGAGTTGTTTCAGATCAAATATTGATTTGGCCAAACTTATTTTACTAATTTTGTAATAATTTGTTGAATCAAATCAAAAAAATCCAATCCAATCTAAATACATGGTTGAATTTGTCAAATTTAATCTAAGAGAATATTTAGTAGTGTAATGGTTGTTGTGATTCAAAGTGTTTTTTACTTGGAAATACATCAAAATAATATTTTATTATTATTATTATTTTAAAATTATTTTTAACATCAATATATCAAAACAAACTAAAAATATAAAAATTTTAATTTTAATTAAAAAATAATTTAAATTTTTTAAAAATATAATTTCAATCTAAATTTAAAAGAGATCATCACAAGGAAGAAAAACGAAGTATTTTATCCACTTTTTTCGAAGTAGGACCCATACTGGATAAGGCCACCATGCTTACCTCTGTTTTACAAAGGATGGAGGACGGACGGACGAGGGGACAAGGACAAGAAGCGGGGAATCGAGTTTTATTTTTTATTTATTTTTTTGCAAAACAAAGAGGATTTAAAGAGAGTATAAAATACTAACGTACTTGCATCACTTGGATGATTTTAGTTGGTAATTCATAACAGGGGTTTTTGAGTCCTGGCCCTTGACACAGTTATGCAAGAGAATAGAAAATTCAGCTGTTCTAAAGGAAAGAACGGCCTTGGCTTGCATGCGACTCAATCCTATCTGAGTTTTTCCACTCGTGAACTCACATGAGCCACGAGAAAGAAAACCATTAGCTCACAGGTCTTTCCAGATGAACATCGAGTCCACTCAACTAGAGTGTCAAAACTTCACCTGCATAAAGCTCGTTGGGATGTTAGAGCCACAGAGAATACCCCAAGAACGAGAAGAAATTCAAATGGGCATATGTTATTTCCAGCACCAAAATACTTATTAGGACATCTTTTCCTTTACAAAAGCTCGATAACACTATGTTGCTTTTATGCACACTACATATTTATGTAAGAAAACGTTGTAGTTACATTCATTTAAAATTAAACCGGTGCCGTACTGTGCTTCATCATTCTGTATGTACATTGGCCTCCACCATGTGCTATGTGCCAAGGGCAAGGTTCAGGCAACACAATTATTACATTAATCGGGTGGCTGTAACTATGATATTCACAAGATGTAATTGTCTAAAGCCGAATGGTGCACATAATTGCAGTCTTGAAATCCAACGAGTGACAGAATGGTGGTCTTGTAACGAGTGATCTCCATGTCTTCTTCTTAGGATGATAGATTTGGACGAAAAGTGTTCCTCCCCTCTTCTGCTGCCGTGACCTTTGAGTTTTGACTAAATCATCTCCTCGCAGAAAAGTCATTACATGTAGCTCCCCATCCAACACAGCAAAACCACATGAGGAGTTGTGAGGAGCTTTTCGAGGTACAATGGACTCTCTCTGCCAAGAGTTTGAAGCCATGTCATATCTGCAATGAGAACACATGAATTAGCACCACCAAGGAAACATCCAAAAAATCAAATAAATTAATTCGTAACAATGACAACAACGGCCAAGCCTCAATCTCAAACTAGTTCGGATTGGCTACAAGGATCCTTGTGTGCCATTCTATGTGATCATATAACAAAAACCCTCAAATAATCTACTGTTACAGAGACATAAAAAACACAGCCCATATTTGTTTACCAGCATTTTCTTTATACCTGTACCTACCAAAAAAAAAAGAGTCACACTACCAAGTTGATTGTATAAATATGGTAATCTCAACATATAGAGAACTTCAAATTAAGCATTCCACTGTTATTAATAATCAGATTCCAATATCACAATAATATAAGTGCAAATCAGCATAAGAATCTGTACTTTTCAATGAACATGGTCGTATCACATTTGGAAACACCTGAAAACAGATGCTGCAGTTGTTCTAATCATTCCATTTTAAAATTTGAATAGCTTTGAAAGGATAAATTAATAATAACCAGTCAAGTTCCAAAACTCCTAAGAAAGTATTTAATCAATAAGACATATACACAAATATGTCAAAATATATATATATATATATATATATATATATATATATATATATGTACAAGTGTGCATACACAATAGTCCATATACATATGCAAAAAAATTTACCCTCCATGCCAAAAAAAGAGAAAGGGATGGTTACTAGGCTCGACCATGTTTTGAAACTTAACAGAGGGCTGTAATGGAAACACAAATCAGATCATTGAATGGTGAGCAGAGAGTGCAAAGATCAATATTTATAGCCAAACACAACACATATTAATCTGCATCATCTCCTATATGGAAGACAGTGGTAAACACTTCAACTGACCTCCCACTCATAATAATTTTACATTCAAAGAATTCAATGCAAATGAGTTTCAAATGCAAATCCTGACACCAGAACAAATGTTTCTCTCTCATTGCCCAAGGAACAGGGGAAAATTTTCTTTTTCTGGGAAAAGAAAACAAGGAATATGTCATTTGATGTTTCATTTGAATAATGAGAGTGGAGAGAGTCTAAAATATCTAAGGTTAAGTTGAAATTGGAAGGAATGGTTTTCAAATTAGCTTTGATGGGCTCATTTGAATTGCGAGGCTTCTTCAGTGGGATGATATTTCAGTATGGGTGATGTTCTTAATTTCTTAACTACTGTTTTTGAATTTTAAGAAAATCCTACCAAACATTAACCCTGACTATTTAAAAAAACTCAAGATATAAGACGCTAAAAGGACTAGAATACTCACAATAGACAGCCATTTACAGAACCATATGCAATAGCCTCCACATTGCCTAGCTAAGCATCCCAGCAGTAATCAGTGACCAAGACTTATTATAATCCAATAATATTAATACCAACTGCAATTACTAATAAAAACAACTCGAAAAGCGAAAGCATATCAAAGAAAAAAAGGAACAATATAACATATAACCTACTCTTGTTTATGTGCGCCATGTCATTAATTCATGAAGATTCTTGATTGATCCTATTTAGTATTCATCTTGTTTTATGCAATCTGTTATGGAAAACAAGGGGAAATGAGTTTGTTGCATTTTTTTTTATCAAATCTCTTGACAGTTGAAGTAAAGAAACACATAAAGACAACGGATGATATAAACACAAGAAAAAACACATGTTTATAGTATGTTATCGATTAATGCTAGCGTATTTGGCAATCTAATAACCATGTATAAAATTTGTGCAGTTTTGTCCACCCCAAACCTGTGCCAGCTGGCCTCAGAGACCCGATTCTGGAAAACTAGAATGCATGAGCGGCGATTAACCATAGGACCAATAAAGCACGAATAAGTTTTCCTGGCTGGTTGGAAGGACAAAGCTGCTCAATCCCCCCCCCCCCAAAAAAAAAAAAAAAAAGGGTCCCATGGCCCTTGAGTTGCTGCAATAGTTTACATGCCTACTTGTACAATCTACTCTGCTTAATTTAAAATGTTCTCTAGTTCATTGAATGAAACTGAATTGTTGTTACTTCTACGTAGCATAACAGAATCCGACAGAGAACAATCAAATAACATCTAAAAGAAACATTACACAGCAGAATCCCTAACTATAAATACCAATGAGGTAGTTAATACTTCGATCAGATAGCTGTCAACTCTTACTTCAAAGACAGAACAAACACTAACAATACAAAAAAACTTCACAGCAATAACAGGACAAACAATCTAATGACTCACCTGAAAATCTCATTCTCATCAAGCATAAAAACAGCAGGCCGGCCCTCATCCTCCTCGACAACAACAATCTTCCCGAGCCTCCCTCTACCCGCATCACTCCACATATCGCCAACCTCCCTCCACTTCCCACATCCACTCTTCTTCAGGTCCATCACAACAGCATCCTTATAATACTCATCCACAGGAAAAATCCCCGAAATCGTCCTCGACTCTCCATAACCTCCCATCACCCAAAACTCCCTTTCATCCCCATCCCCACTCAAAAAACCCACACACCCTGCCCTGTATCTCGGCAACCCTTCTATTGCCACCCACTCACCCTTCCCAACATCATACCTCTCCACCGAACTTATCCTACTCCCCGCCGCACCAAACCACGCATGCCTCGACCCTCCTCCAGCCACAATTATCTGCCCCGAATCAGGTACCGCCGCACAGGCAAAAGAACCACGCGGTGACAACATTGGACACAGTTTCTCCCACAAGAAATCAACAAAATTAAACCGAAAAACAGACGATGTTGGAGAAGGACGGTCCATGGGGAAAGACCGGGTGTCGAAGAGAGACCCACCTAGAACATATAGATTAGGGCCCATCGAAATGGAAGTGAAATTGCAGAGTCCGTAGACGTTAGGGTTACATGGCATGCGTGGAAGTGGACGCCAAGCCAGGTTTTGCGGGTCGAATAGGTAAGGAGCAGAGATGGATGGATCCTGCGGGAAGATTATTAAGAGGTGGTTAGAGCGGCGGGGATGACGGCGGAGTGAAAATAGGGCTTTGGTTGAGGAGAGAAAGGTGTGCCACGATTTGCAAGTAGGTTTGACGCGGGCATGGTGCGAGTATGGGATCAATGACAGAATTAGTGATGCGATGTCGTTTGGCAGACCTGGAATTAGGGTTTGGGTTTCATTAATTTGAAGCTGTGATAATGATGACGAGGCATATGTCTCCATTTCCTTCTTCTTCTTCTTCTTCTTTCTTCTCTTTTCAAGCGATCCTTGGCAGCAGCAGGAGCTGCTTCTTTTTAGCTTGTTGGGCAAAAAGATTTTTGAAAAGGCTAAAAGGGCCTTCCGTCGATTTGACATTTCTTTTTTATTTGACACGTGGAAGCAGGTGAGCATCATCCGTATCTGACTTTTGGATTAGTGAAAGGTTAATTGGTGATTAGAATGGTTGTTAGTCCTAATCTTTGTCTTAATTGCTCCTTCTAAAGTCAGTACAAGAAACTAGGAAGCTTTAAGTTTTTAACGCAAACTAACTGTACTTGAATTCTAAGTTATTTTTTAAAAGTATTTTATATTTAGAAATATATTAAAATATTTATTTTATTTTTAATATTAATATATAAAATTATTAAAAAAACTAACATATAAATTAGTAGATATTACTTATTATCAAATAAAAAAATTATGAATTCTCGACGTGACTTTCTGAGGTGACAATTCAAGTAACCCAGTTAGGAAAAAAAGTAGTAGATAAATCCACTATTACGGGTTAAAAGGGTGTTAAATTGTCTTTTTAAAAATATTAATATTTTACATTGCTAAAAATTATGTATATATAAAAGAAAAATATTGTATTAGTTACATTTTAGTTTTTTTATTTGAAAATAGTGAAACACTTAGAAAACCTCTAAAATATATTTATTTAAATTCCATAAAAATTTAGAGAGTGGAAAAATATTATATTTTATTAAAAAAATTTAATTTTGTATTTTTCATCTAGAGGATGTTTCAAGAGTTTTAAAAATTTTGATTTATTATTTATTATTTTTTTAAATTATTTCAATGTGTTAATATTAAAAAAATATTATTTTAATATATTTCGAAATTAAAATTAACATAATCTCAGACACTCTTCTAAGTGAACACAGGCATATCCGTCACTTACCCAAGACCCTAGTTGTTATTGTTGACAGGGTATTGCTGAATCTGTGTTTCATGTTCTTCGTGATTATCCTGGTCCAAGCTCCTCCTTGATGACGAAAAGTAAATGTTTTTCTCATATTATCGGGGAGATTGGTGTATAAGCAACCTTAAAGGTTACTTAAAAAGATGGTATTGCTGTTTGGAGCCTGTGGAGAAGGCGAAATAAGTGAGACTTCAAGGATATCTACAACTTTGCTATCATGAATTTCATGGACATCACCAAGACACCAAGGCCCACCTATTGGGAAAACAAGCGGTGGGAACTAGCAGCTACACATGAACGCCTCCTCCCAAGAAGTTGATAAAACTAAATATCGACGGAGCTAGTAGGGGCAATCCGGGAGACGCTGGTGCTGGAGGCATTATGATCAGGGGCTGGTGTGGTAGGTAGGTTTCTAGGGGGATTTGCATGCAAATTAACCTGGCACTTGCACACCAATTAAAGCCGAGCTTTGGGCTGTCATTCATGGATTAGAACTTGCATGGGACAAAGGTTAAAGGAAAATCACCGTGGAAAGTGATATTCAACATGTCATTACTATGCTGCGTAATAGGGATTGGTCGCAGGATGCCCACTCCCCCTTTCTCTGAAAAATCTCTCAACCAAGAGGAAGGCCATAGGAGTTCATTTTCAAGCATGCGCGCATACGAAAAGAGGGCAACATCTGTGCTGACTGGTGCGCCAGGTTTGGAGATGATATGGACCTAGCGATGAAAAGACTTGATGTAGTCCCAGAGGAGCTCTGGACTCTCTTGTTGGCTAACTCAATGGGTCTTTTTGATTTCGGGCTTTGGCCCCTTGTAGCTCCAAAAAATCTTTGTGGTTCTTTTTTTTTTCTTCTTCTCTTAAGAGAGAATAATAATGATTTTAATTCAATTTAATTTAAATATAGTTAGGGACGGGTGGCATTTTTACCCGCTTCTCCGTCAAAAGCGGCTCAAGAGACAGGCTACAAAAATGGAGAAATTGATGGTTTCTGCGACAGCTCCACACCAAGATAATTTCTTTCACGATAATTTGGGTAAATTCAGTGCCGCGTTGGGGACAAAACTGGAACTGGAACATGGCGTCTCTCTCTTTCATAGATTTCAATGGTTTTTTAATGCAGAATTAATCTGTCGATACCTGGAAGATTATAATGGTATGTGATTTTTGATCAATTTCTTTCCTTAAAAGATTTATTGGAATTGAAAATGGATGATATTAATTTTTTATATATATTATTTTACAAGATTTATTGGAATTGAAATTGTTGATATTAATTATCTCAATTTATTCCATTATTACATTTGCATCATTAAGTATTTATTTATTTTTAGTAAATTCAACTGTTGCAGGGAATGCCGGCGAATGTGGAAATTGGTTCTCATGTTTGGGTTGAAGATCCTGAAGTAGCTTGGATAGATGGAATTGTAATTAATATTGAACAAGATGAAGTTGAGGTTCAAACTAGTGATGGAAAGACAGTAAGGGATTTTCTTCGTCGTGAAATTGAATTTATTATGATAGTTGTTTTAAATTATTTATTATTAAGCAGTCTAATTTGTGCATTTTATTCTCATGTTGAGCAGGTTGCTGTAAGTTCATCGAGGATTTATCCGAACGATGTGGAGGCTCTTTCCGGTGGAGTTGATGACATGACTAGGCTGCAGTATTTACATGAGCCTGCAGTCCTTCACAATTTGGCAACTAGATATGAAATCAATGAAATTTATGTAAGATTACCTTGTCTTTTAAGTTGTGTTGATTGATGTTCGTTATAGTAAGAAATTAATTGCTTCATCAAGTGTGACTGTATTATAATGTTTTGATGTCACTGCAGACTTATAGTGGAAACATTCTTATTGCTGTCAATCCGTTTCAACCACTCTCACATTTATACGATGTTTACGTGATGGAGCGATATAAAGGAGCCCCAATTGAAGGACTAAGCCCTCATGTTTTTACAATTGCTGATGTTGCATACAGGTGAGTATGTATTGTTTGTGTTTCACTTTGTATTTCTTGCTTGACAGATTATGGGAATTATCTACTAACATATGAAACAGGGAAATGATCAAAGAGGGTAGAAGCAACTCAATTCTGGTCAGCGGTGAAAGTGGGGCTGGTAAGACCGAAACAACTAAAATGCTCATGCGCTACCTTGCATATTTGGGTGGCCATTCTGGTGCTGAAGGACGGACTGTTGAACAGCAAGTTCTAGAAGTAAGTCGGATGATAAATCTCTGGTTCATGTTAGTTAATGTTTTGAAAGGGCCTACACTTTATACAAATAAAAGTGATAAGTAAATTCTTCAGAGAAGTGTATAAGGCATGAAGTCTCTTAGACATATAGATGGTATGTAACTGAAAAAATACACTGCACTCACAGCAGGTTATGACTCGGTGGCAAATTAAATATGCACCATTCCAAGTGTGAACATATGCATGCATGTTAGTGTAGCATAATACACCAAAAGGAAACATGCAAGTCCTAATTTTGTGCTGTGATCCTTTGTGAAGTATTAGTGTAACTGAAATAAATGTTCTAATCCTCAATGGTTTCTCATAGACTGGAGCGCAAATTTGGAATGCAGAACTGCTTACCAAAATATGGTACTGAACAAATAATAGTAATAGTGAAATAACACAAATTCGGTTTTCTATAGCAACTCATGAATAATTTTAAAGAAGTGGACAGCATACAAATCAAGCAGATACCATTACATATTTTCTTTAATGCTTCAAGAAAAAGATATTTTCCCAGAATATGACCAGAGGCACCACATATGATGCAAAACTAGCTATAGCATTCTTCGAGCCATCATCCCAGATGTGGACCTGCATATCAGAGAACAGGAAAAATTAGGCATGTTTGATATTCAGTTCTAGTGGTTTATTAAGGTGGAGGTCATGAACTGTTCTTGGTCTGGTCCTTTTACTTCATATAGCTTGGATATACATTGTTCAGTAATGAATTATCTTGGTCATGATTGAATCACCTAG
>Ga0307515_10009104_pt1 | contig 19266 bp, 6 predicted proteins | sample 17_EM_MG_FD_194513 | JGI IMG/M metagenome (GOLD analysis project Ga0307515, IMG submission 194513) | Populus trichocarpa ectomycorrhiza microbial communities from riparian zone in the Pacific Northwest, United States - 17_EM | ecosystem: Host-associated > Plants > Roots > Unclassified | place...
CTTTAAATATAGGGTCTATTTTAATTTAGTAGAAAGCTTAACGGATATTAAGTTTAGTAAAGATCTTTATCTAGCCTAAATATATAAGGGTCTTATTAATTAAAGGAATAGGATACTAATCCTTTTAAGTAATAGCGTTTAGCTTTTAATAGTCAATATAAAAACAAAGGCCTTTATTAGGCTTTTTTATAAATAGGATAGGGGAAGTAAAAGGGGCTTAGCTTAGCTTAATAAACCCTTTATTAAGGTTATCTATTAAGTACTGCTTTATTACCTTTAGCTTATCCATTAATTATTAATAAAGGGGGCTATATCCTAGCAAGTTATTAGCTTTTAATTAAATCTTATAATTATATATTTAGTAGGGGGGTAGTATATCTAAAGCTGCTTTTAAAAACGCGTCTCTATAGCTTAAGAGGTAGGTAGGAAAAAGGCGCTTAACTAGCTCCTTATTACTTTCCTTAGCTAGCCCTTCTTCCTTCTTATTAATAATCTGGTTAATTTTATATAAGCTAGTTATAAAAACCTTATTGTCCTTTTAGTATATATTAAAGTGGAACCCTATAGTACTAATAACCGCAATATCTAATGTAGGGGGGTTACGTAATAGTAGGGGTGTATATAATTTTTAAGGCTTTTAGGGTATCGACCTTCTCGTTCCTCCCTTTAGCTCCTACTATATTTTTTAGAGGCTATCTCTTATATCCTATTAGTAGGTCCTCTTCTATATAGGTTAGATCTCCGCAACTTAGGTAACTTTTATATTACTATTTGTTCCGCTTCCGTATATAGAGTTCTCTTTAACTATAGCGCTGCGGGAGAGTATTTTTGTTAGTATAGGGTTCTTACTAACTTCGTAATAGGCGTCTTTTTATATAAAGGCTAGGTCCCGGTCCCTAATATCCTACTTATAGGTAGGATCCGCCTCTACGGCTAATGTCCTACGGTTAGTTTAGATCTCTTTAATAAAGGAGGGTAATTTTAGTCTATCCTTCGGCTAAATAAGCTGCCTTTATTGTATATTTAGCTAGATATTAAAATAGGACATCTACTTTTAATTAAGGATTATATTATAGGAACCTAGGTTTAGGATATAGAAGGGTATATTATATAGGCGTCGTCTATTAAGAGAAATATATAACTTTAATATATAGGTAACCGGCTTACTAGCTTGGCCGTTATAGCCTTTTACTTAAACAGGCTTCTTTAGCTAGGTGGCTTTTATATTTAGAAACCTAGCAATATTAGTTATATAGGTAGTATCTATAAAGGTAAAGCCATTTACTCTAGTGTTAATAAGGGCGGTTATATTAACTCTATATATAGAACTATAAAGTGCTTTCCACCTATTAACTAACTTAGATTAATCTCTTTAAGATTAATAGGGTACCCTAGGGGGGAGTTTTTCCCTAGGGTTCTTCTTTTCCTAACTCGTTAGACGTTTCTCCTTCCTCTATCTCCTTAATATCGCCTATATCTTTTAGCTCCGGGCAAGATAAGATAAAGTATTTATCTTTTCCGCAGTTAAAGTATATAGCCGTAGCAGGGTCGATTGGGGTGTTATAGTAGGTATTAGTTGGGGGCGTAGTATATAGTCGATCGGGAGAGGCCTACTAAAGGGTAGTTGTATCTACCTTAGGTATAGGGGTACTTTCCACTAGTTTTCTAGTGCCAGCCCTAGTAGGTATAATTATTGGTTTTTAATTACTATAGGATTTCTTCTACCGATTAGTGCGGGTATTAATTTACTATAGTTCTAAATCCAATAACAGACATTAGGCTGTAAGTCTTTAGTAGGTTAGTAGGTCGTTTAGGGCTACCGCAATCTTCTCTTATAATTAAACCGTTAGTTTGTTATATAGGTCTAATTAATAGTTTTTAAAGGAGACCTGGCCTTCGCCTGCTAGGTATAGGAATTAGGTCTAAAACTTAGTAAAGGATTAGTTTAGTCTTATTATTAGGCAATTATAGTTATACCTAGCGTCGTGTACTTTGTTCGGGTTTATATAGATAGCCGCTAGGTACTATAGTATCTTATTAACGGATATAAACCGAATAGGTAACTCGTCCTTAAACTTAGCTTAGAGGTGCTTTTAGGCGTCCCTAGTAGTTTAACTAAAGAGGTAAAGCATCTTAGCTTCTTTAGAAAGGAAATAGTTATAGTTAACGCGGAGCTTTCCTCGTATTTAAATCCTCTAATTCTTAAAGGTAGGGTCTATCCCATTAAATAGTAGTTAAGGGTTAGAGAGCTTAACGGACTTTAATTACTTCGTTATCGTTTCCGTACTCCCTAGTATATTATTCTTAGTTAAGTAGATAGGTTAACTAGGACTTTTAAAAAAAGGAGCTAAGCTACTTTAAAGAGCTATAAGGCTGTTTAAGATCTCTTATAGGGTCTCCTATATGCTTTAAGCTTAGAGACGGTTGGCTTTTTAATTAGCCGTTAGTGTAACGGAACCTTATAGCAAGTACTATAATAGGTCCTATTATTAGGCTAGGTATATAGGAAATGTAAGTACAAAAGTCAACAATGTAATAATAACTAGTGGAGTAGTTGCCCAATAGATTAACTCTAATTATATTCTGAGAATCACTACCAGGAAGGAACTATCTAGGTAGGGACTAAGGGTCCTTAAATACACAACCGTACTCCTATAAAATCCTTCTTATACGTAATATACGTCTTATATATAAGGTACGTAAGTTCCCCTTTATGCCTCTTATTTAATACGTAGCACGTTATATAACCTTAGTTACCATTCCTTATTATATAGTTCTATCGGCTCCATCCTAAACCGTGCTTAAATTAACTAATTAGCTTCTTCCAACTCTTCCCCAAGTAGTTATAATATTATACTTAAAGCGTTTATAACACTATCTCCCTCTTCTTTATCTTCGTCCTTAAAGATTCCTAATATCTTTAAGTCGTTTACTAGAGGTGTAATATCCGTCTAATTAATTTGGTTAATATTATTGCTTATTATACCTAAAGCAATTTCTTCTTTATACGCCCAACGTCGTGCTCACACTATTGCTGCGATACTATCTCTTAGTAAAATTATGCCGTCTCTGTATTCTCGTTATTTAAAAGAGGGGCTAGTTTATATTGCGTTAGCGAACCCATATTTATAACAACCGTTCTCTTGCTTAGAGTGCACTAAAGCAAATATCCGTTTATCCTATAATGTTCGCTCTACCTCTAATACTAAATATATGCGACTTATTACTCTTAATAGTTATCTAGTTCCCTAATTAATTTATTTTAGGGTCTTATATTTAATCTACTGCTATATAGCTAGATAATAAACTGTCTATTACTCTAGCGGAGTTACACTGTTTTTATAATGCTAAATAAGAGGCTGCTAAAGCTTAGCAACGGGCCCTTAAGTCTCATCTTACGGCGTCCGCTTGGTTAATTCGTCTTAAAAAAGTTTATAAGAAGGTTTATTTTAAGAAGTAGAAACTTATAAAATAGGGTTTATAGGAACTTAGTAATAAAAGAATAGATTCTCCTCTAATAAAGAAGGAAATAGATTTAAGTAGTTCGGCAACTGCTCTTCTTAAGTCCCCCTTAAGTGACTTATTTTTTAGCGATCCTTTTTTATTAATGCTACCTAACCTAATTTCTTCTAATACTCCTATACCTTTTTTATAGCGTTCTTTAAATTTTCTAGTAGCTCCTAGGTAGTCTTATTATAGCCTATTTACTTAACCTTATACTATATTTTGTTATTAATGTCCTTATAGCTAACAATCTTTAAAACTTACTATTTGTCTTCTTTTTATCCTTTATACGTATCTGCCTTATAAACTAGTGGCTTAATATTCCTATATACTGGCTCTAGCATTATAATATGCTATATAGGGTAGATCTTTATTTTAGCTAGTAGGTTTAACTTAAACGTAACCGGTAAAATCTTCTATATAATTTCAAAAGGTCCTAGTCTAATATAGTCCAACTTCTTACTTAGTCGTTAACTCTTAAAAATTTTGTATAGTAGCTATACTTTATCTCCCTCCTTAAGATCTAGTCCCTTAGATCTCTTAGCATTATAGTACTTTTTTATTCTTTTTTATACCTTCTTTACTAATTCTATAAGGTCTATATAAAGATTTATTAGCGTCTTTATTCTTTCTTTAGCTGTGCTACTTATTTTCTTTATTTATTATAGTAATAATAATATTCTTAGCTCGTATCCGTAATTTGCCTTAAATAGTAATATACCTATCCCTTCTTGTAGTGTTATATAGTTTATATATAATATAACTAGTAATAACAATACCTAATTATTCTGTATATAATTAACGTAATATCTTAGATACTGTTCTAGTGTCTAATTTAATCTTTCCGTTTAACCGTCTGTCTGCGGATAATATACGGTAGAAGTTACTACTCTAACTCCTTATTCTGCTAAGAATACCTCCTAAAATACTACTATAAATCTTAGATTTCTATCTAATATAATTTTACTTAGTGCTCTATATCTTATAAACACTTCTTTAACATAGATTCTAGCAATATCCTCCGCTAAGATTTCTTCTATATATGCTATAAAGTATTCCCACTTTATAAGCTTATCTACTATTACTAAGATCGCATTATAATCTTATCCGGTAATAGGATTTCTTAACTTTAGTAACTTAATAATAAAATCCTATAATATAACCTCCTATAGTCTTTCTAGTGTTTTAATAGGTTGTAGCCCTCTATATAGCTTATACCTTATTAGTTTATTTCTTTAGCAATCTAAATACTCCTTAGTGACCTTTCTGGCTATCCTCTAGATTCTATTAATAATATACTCCTTTTAAAGTCTTAATACTAAGCCCATAGCTCCGTTATATCCTTAAGTTAATCCCCTATAGAATTCCTCTATAAATTGCTCTACTATACTTCTTAGGATATACTTAGCTTCTTAATTTTTATATATATCTAACTATAGATCTTCTAGCTGTGCTTCTAGAATTCTTTATACCTAAAAGCTTTTTAGTATTTTATAAACCCTCTTTAGTTCCTCTTTTTAGGTTGCTATAATTTTTGGGTAATTATATCTAATTAATCCATCTATATCTTTTTATAGTAAAGCCCTTAATGGCTTTTCTTTATTTTATAGTTTAGCCTTCTAACTTAGAGTATCTGCTTATATATTATCTATGCCTTTAGTATACTAAATCTTAAAATAGTATTCCGTAAGTATCTCTGCCCATCTAACCTATCTTTAGTTAAGTTCCTTTATTATTAGGAATTCTATTAGGTTCTTATAATCCGTCTTAACTATAAATAGTTTCTCTATACCTTATAAGAATGCTTTTTATTCCTTTAGTACTATAACTATACCTAGTAACTCCTTATTATAGATGTTATAGTTTAACTCTAGTAGTATTATCTTTTAACTATAGTATGCCACTAGGTGCTATCTATTTTAATATTTCTATATAAAGTATGCCCCTAGTATATAGTCTAATATATTTATTTCTATAACTGTCTCTAGTCTTAGTTAATAAATCTTAAGAACTGGCTCCTAGGTAAATAATTCCTTAATTCTCTTAAATAGTTCTTACTATTCCTTTCCCTATATCTATAGTTCTTCTTTCTTTATTAGTCGCGTAAGTGGTTTAATATCCTTTAACCACTGCGCTATAAACCTTCTATAGTAATTGCAAAACCCTAGGAATAATCTTAACTACGTAACATTCTCTAGTTCTTGCTAATTCACTATAGCCTTAATCTTCTTCGGATCTATACTAAGTTGGCCTAGTTTAATAATAAATCCTATAAAATTGGTTTTCCTAGTAAAGAACTCGCATTTTTTAATTACTACTAGTATTTGTTCTTCTTGCAGTCTCTTTAAAACCTATTTAATATATTCTCCGTATTCTTCCTTAGTTATTAAGTAGATAATAATATTATTAAGATATACTATAATAAATTTATCTAAGTATTCTTCTAACACGTTGTTAATACGCTTTTAGAACGTTGCTAGTACGTTTATAAGCCCGAATTATATAACTAATAGTTTATATAGTTCTTCCTTTGACCTAAAGGCTGCCTTCTATTTGTTGCCTTCCTTAATTCTAATTTAATGGTATGCCTATCTTAGATCTATCTTTGTAAAGATTTACGCATTGCCTATCCTGTCTTAGATTTCGCTAATTAAGGGTAAAGAATACCTATCCTTTTTAGTAATGCTGTTTAACTGTCTGTAGTTAATGCATAGCCTTAGCTTGCTATTTTTCTTTAGTATGAATAGTACTGGATATCCCGCTAATAACTATGATGGTCTAATATATCCCTTTTATAAGTTTTCTTAGATAAACTCTTTTAATGCTCTACCTTCCTCTTTAGTAAGCTTATAGATTAGAAAGAAGTTTAGGCTTATTCCTGGTTCTAATTCTATCTTATAGTCCTATGCTATATACTCTAATAGCTTTTTACTCTCTAGTAACTATAGTTTCTTACTATACTTATAGTATCTCTTTAGTATATAGCTTAGCCCTTTTTCTGTTTCTTTATAGGTTGCTTCTACTTAGTACTATACTAACTTAGCTTATTATCGTATCTTACGGCATTAAGTATCCCTAATATTAACCTAACCTATAATCTAATTAATCTCTAAATTATATTCCTATAACTAAGGCATTTCTAGTACTGCCTTATTATTCCCTAATAGTAATATATCAAAAGACATCACAATCTATCTCCCTTTGATGGTTAACTAAATAGGTCCTATTTTAAGATTAATAATCCCTCCTCTATAGGCTATTAGATCTCCTAAAATTGTTACTAATAAATAAAGTTACTCCTTCTGTCTATAAGGCAATCCTATTTTTTTAATTGCTACTAGCAAGATATGGTTTCTTATTACTTTACTATCTATTAACGCCTTAAACTATTAATCTTGCTATTTAACTCGTAAATTTAGGTATTAACCTTAAATTCCTTTAAGGGTCTAAGGCTCTACTACTAGCTCCCTCTAGTCCTATAGGCCTCTACTTTTCCTAACTATTAGCTGCTTAATCCTATTATACTTAGCTTATTCTTTAGCTAATACCTAGTTCGCTTTTTATCTTTAATATACTATAGATATATATTCTCTAGGCATTCCCACTACTATCATCTATCTAAGCATTCTTCTATAAGGAATCTTTCTGGTTAAAATATTAAGTTGCCTAACTTCTAAACTTCTACTAAATACCAGCTATGCATATACTTAGCATTCCTATATTATTACTTATCTGTTATCTAATATATCCTTATAGGGTATTTCCAATTCTTTTCTTTTGGGTTTTTATGCATTTTATATATATTATCTACGTATACAATCCATAATAGCATATAGTGTGCTAGGTGCTTTAGGTTAACTCTTAGTTCGTTTTTATCCTTAAGTTTAAACCTTTATTATGCTGATCTAAACGTTATAACTTTATTCGCAGGTACTAAGATATATTTCTCGCTTCTCTAGTCCTCTAATTATTCCTTTAGATCCTTTAACGTTATAATTAAGGCTCCTTTAATATAAGTTATAGCCTTTTCCGTAATTAGGTGGTTTTAGATAACTTTTTCATCTAACTATATATAGAAATCTTTCTACTTATCATTATATCGTTGTCTATACCACTTTTAGTATAGCTACTAGAGTATATACGGCTTGTCCATAAGGAAGTATCTTCTTATTACTATATTATAATAGCCCTTAGTGTATTGTTCCTTAAACCGGGTAGAAATCCCTAAATCCTCTTCTTATTCTAGTTTGGTAAGCCACTTAGCTCTTAATATACCTACTTTAGGCCTATTAGTAATCCTTTATACTAGCGCTCTATCCCTTATACGTCCTAATATACTAAATCTCTTATCTAGTTTCTATTCTTACTATGCAATAATTCTTTATTTAAATTCTTCTATAATTTCCTTTAGTTTGCATCTTACGCTCCAATCTTTAAAGTCTTCTTACTTCTTAATCTTAGTATTAACTCTTTAATCTTTAGGTCAAACACTGTATTCTCCTAGTAAGTCCTCTAAGTCTATATATCTGTCTCCTAGTTTAACTGCTGTTTATACTATAGATTCTCTAATCTATAAAGAAGCTCCTTACTTCTTACTTATAGGTATCCTAATTTATACTCCAAATTCTTAGTCCCTTAGATTCTTTAATCCTAAGCTTACTTTTAACTTAAGCTTAGCCCCCGCCTTAGTCTAACTAGGCGTCTATAGTGTTCTTATCTCTTCTTAAGAGTCTTAAATCTTACTTATCTCATTTTAAGAATCTTATACCGTTAGGAATTCTTATCCCGAGCTTATTTATATATCTTTAAACTAAGCTGCTACTCTACTCTATCAGTTTTCGTCCGTTATAGGTCCTTAAGCTTACCTTATCTTATCTTAAGAATCTTAGTTATCTTTTATCTTGTTATAAGAATCTTAAGCCTTTAGCCTTTTGCCTTTATTAAGTGCCGAAGTGGTTTACTATTCTACTTTTTTTACGTCTCGTAAAGCGATAGATATTATATTTAGTGGGGTCCTAATCCCTACTAATATTCCCTATTCCGTAGTGGAATCATCCTCTACTTCTAGTATAATATCTTTAAGGTCTGCGTACTCCTAGTAAGCCGCCCTTATCGCCTTATTATTATAAAATATTTCGCCTTTATTAAATTTATTATCCTTAATATCCGATCTGCGAACTGGTTTATTAGTTTCTCTATATTCTATAGATTTTGGCTTCTATAGCCAATAGCTTACGCCATACTTAGCGTCTTTATAAATTTAATATGCGTTATTATAATAAAACGCAAAACTTCTAATTAAACATTCCTTTATTCCTTATAGTATACTATTATCCCTCTATATATATGTGTCTTCTGCTACTAGTCTAGTTCCCTTTATTATATAGTAACTCTAACTATCCTTATAATCTCTCGCAAAGTGACCTTATTTCCCGCAATTTATATAAGCTCCCTCTCTAAACCATTAACTTTGCTATAAAGTCCGCCTAAACATCTTCTGCTACTAAGATCCCTAGTTTAGCCTCTACTTCCTAGTCCTATAATTACTAAATCCTTAACCTCTAGGTTTCTATAGTTTCTTACTCCATCTCTTATAGGCTTCTTTAGTACTACTTAGGTCTATTAGCTCTACGCCATACCATAGTTTTTAACTTAGCTTTGGTCGTTACGTGCTTTGCGTCTTATATAACTATAGAACTCTATCCTAACCTCGCTTGGTCTATTCCCTTTAGTAGATCCTATTATTAATCTTTATCACTTAATCTATTAGTTCCCTTAGGGTGTCTATATCTTCTATTAGAATAATTACATCCTAGACTTTAGCCTTAAGTCTTTACTTATACTGTGCCATAAGCGCCTTATTATTCCACTTAACTTATATTACTAATGTTTAAAACTACATTATATACTTAATTACTAAGGTTCGCTATATAATATCTTAGAGTTTTTTTTCCGCCGTAATTGTTACCTTTAGGTCTCTAAACATTTATATAAGTTGTTCTACAAATCCGTTTTAGCTTAAAAATATAAACTATACCTCTTAGTTTGTAGTTATTATCCCATTTACTTATATCTCTATAAGGTAAGGCTTAAACTATTTAAGTGCTCTTCCTATTAAGAATAACTCTATATACACTATTTAATCTATAGGTATTACTAGCTTTACTCCTTCTTACGTAACCTTAAAGTACATTTACGTAAGAAATCCTTTAAGCTTTAATCTCTCTTCTAAAAATCTTTTAATTAATAGTAACTTAACCTTTACTACGCCTATCCCATTAATCCTATTTTTAAGTACTGCATTATTTTCTATTAACTAGTTAACTATTTCTTATAACTATCCTACTATCATAGGTTATTGCGAGTCAGTATCTGCCATACTGGTGTTACCCCCTAACCCTAAAGTAGTTGCCGCCGTCAATGGCGTTATAGTGGCTGCTTTTAGTAGCATATTGTTCGACTTTCTATATTTAATACTATAACTAGGTAGTAATTATGTAACGGAACCTTGTAGCAAGTACTACGATGGGTCCTATTATTAGGCTAGGTGTGTAGGAAATATAAGTATAAAAGTTAATAATATAATAATAACTGGTGGAGTAGTTGCCTAATAGATTAACTCCAATTATATTCTAAGAATTACTACTAGGAAGGAACTATCTAGGTAGGGACTAAGGGTCCTTAAATATACAACCGTACTCCTATAAAATCCTTCTTATACGTAATATACGTCTTATATATAAGGTACGTAAGTTCCCCTTTATGCCTCTTATTTAATACGTAGCACGTTATATAACCTTAGTTACTATTCCTTATTATATAGTTCTATTGGCTCCATCCTAGACCGTGCTTAAATTAACTAACTAGCTTCTTCTAACTCTTCCCCAAGTAGTCGTAACATCGTACTTAAAGCGTTCGTAATAGTTAGGGCACGAATCTGCTTATATATATCCATAATATTATTATTATCTTTAATTTCGGATCCCAATTAAATCTTGTGTTCTTTTTAGGTTAGGGTAGCTTTTTTAAATAAGCTTACTTTAGGTACCATCGTTAGCTTCTTAAGGTTTATTAGAATTATATAATTCGGTTTTAATTCCGGGGGATACAGGTCCAGTCCTATCTAGCTTATAAAGTAGGGTATTGTTAAGGCCTTTACAGGCAGTATAGAGTTATTTTAATATCTAAGTATAGCGCGTTAACGCGTTATTATAGACGAAGATTGTAAGGGTTATTTTAGCCCTTACTCGGCTGCATCGCCTAGGGGCTCTTAGGGGTCGCTAAGGCTAGCCTTCGGCTAGCCCTTGGCACCTCCTTATAAGCACCTCAGGCTTACAGCCCTTCCCTCCTCATCGATTCGTCTCTGTACTAGGCTATTGCCTACCCTCATTACCATATCGTCCTCTTCTATCGACTCCCTATGTAACTCATGCTCGGCTTGCCTACTCCCTACTATACACCCTAGCAATACTGCCTTATAAAGATCTTCTCTTTTTTTAGGGGTAGGATATTATTAAGGCCTTCCCAAGCAGTATAAGGAGAGCTTAGTATAATATAACGGCTTATATAAATGCCTCTGAACTAAAGCTTATAGATTGCTATTTAGTAAAGATACTAAGCTAAGGAGAAGAAGAAGAAGGAGAATCGTTTAGGGGTAGTAAGTAGATATATCACGAGGGCCGCTAAGGCGCTAGTGGTAAGCGAGCTAATAGCGATTTTCTATACCGGGCATGGAAAATCCTAATTGGTTAAATGTGGTAGGTAACACGCACCAGCACCGTCACATTAAGCGCCTTATTAAGCTTAATTTGAGGTTACTTAATAACTTCCTTATCCGTCTCTGCATTGCGGTTAGGCCCTGCGTAGAGCTCTGCTATATACTTAATAAGATCCTCTATTAAATCCTCTACTTGTGACGGCGCTGGGGCACCGCCCCTGCGACGTCTACATGCAGCCTAGTCAGGGGCTCGCTTGGAGACTTGGCTCGTGTATATAGACCTATCCTTTCCTCGACCTCCTTCTGCTCCTCAGCTTAGTATCTTCGTAATACAGCATTCTACAAGCTTCGGTTCAGAGGCATTTATACGAGCCGTAACACTACTTCCTTACCCGGTAGCTTAATAAAATCCTAAATATTTACTACAGCATAGATTCTTCCTACTGCTTATAGCTCTTCTACTATTACCTACAGCTTATTAATAATAGGAGGATCTATATAACCCTAAGAGCGAGGCTATAGGCCTATATAAGAGCTAAATAACGTAGATTTAATAAAGCAGTTTTTAATTGTCTTTGGTATAACTTTCTACTAAGCTATAATTATCTATTAAATCGCCTATAGGACATATATCTGCTTAATTAGATCTTAGTTTTTAAGTAATTACTCTACTATAAACCGCATCTAATATCTTTAGTAGAAAAGCTTAAAGTTTGCAATTATCCCTTAGTTAAGAGGCTGGTATACGGAGGTGTAATTTAGAGGAAGGAACTTAACGCGCGTATTCTTAAGAGAGCCGTTCTTAAAGATTGTTTAAATAGCTGCTTCGTAGGCGCTAAAGCCGTTAATTAAAAGGAGTACCTTTCTACTGGATATCCTTTTATTAAACTAGGTAAGCCAGTTAAGTATAATAACCGTTATTATTTAGGCCTTTTTATTATACCTCCAGATAATATCTAATAAGGTTATATTAACTTTATTAGCCGTAAAGCAACGTAGCTATTATACTAAGCTAATTATAAGAAAAGGAAGCTTATTAGAGCTATTTACATTTATACAATTTCCTAGAGATATTTATACCTTCTATTTCTTTATTCCTAATTAAGCCTTAGTAGCTAATATAGTATCTAGTATAGCCTTCTAAAATAGCCCTATCTTATCTATATTATAAATATTATTTAGTAAATAAGGTGCGATAATTGCTTAAAGCCCTATTATACGATCCTCCGCCCCCTCTATATTAACTAAGACAGCCTTACTATACTGCTTTCTCTTATAAATATTATTATAAGATTTAAAGCCTTCTAACCAGCTAATAAACCACTTTAGCTCTAGTATGTTAGCTAATATAGGTATCCATTACTATAACTAAGCGGCGGTAATATATATAAGCTCGCTAGAAATGGGAATACGAGAGTTCTATAGGCCACTTAAAGAGAACTTCCTCTAAAAGAGGCTATTTAGCGTCCCTCTTACGCTCTCGCCTGCCTTACCCACGTAGTAGTTTAGCTATATTAAGGTGCTTAAACTTATTACTAAGTATTTCTAATATGAATAATTAATTAATTTTATAATGGAAGAAGTCGGTAGCCTATTAAGCAAGCTGGTTTTGTAATAGGTGGGAGTAATTTAGGTAGTGGGCGCGTATTTTTTGGCGTTTAAAGTTAGAAAATCTATAACAGCGTTGCCTTTTAGGATTTTAATGTCTTGTTATAATAAATAAGGTAGTATTAAGTATAGAGGGTAAGATCTAAGGGTTATTTTAATGGATTTAAATCGTTATATAGTGGGTATTAATGGCTAAACATGCGGTAAGCAAGCGTTAAATCCAACGAATCAAAATCTGGTTATACCGATATTGGTAAGACACCCTAACAACATCACCAAAAGCCAGAATATCGTAATATTACACCAAAAAAACGATTAATTAAGGGTATATATCGTAATATAGATAATATCGTTATATACCCCATATCGTTATAAGGGGTTTTAACTATACGCCTTCCGCCCTCGGAAGAAGCCATATCTAAGGCCTTACTATAAGACTTTAAGATTTCGGTGGGCCCAAATATATAGAGATTTGGAGCTAAGCGACTAGGCTCTAGTTGGCTTTTCTAACAAATTAACATTTAAGCTTAGAATTAATATCAACAAGATCCTAATACCCTATACAGCTCCTTTCTACGTTAAGAGAACATTTAAATACGGTAACGCTGTTTTTATGCAGGATAGAGCTGGGTACCATACGTCAAAGGCTACCTTACGGCACCTTAAAGATCTTAAAATACAGGTGCTCCCTTAGCCTGCGCAGTCGCCCGATCTAAATCCTATTGAGTACCTTTGGAGGATTATAAAGCTTCGGATCTAAGAGACGCCACTTAATTAACAATCTACAAGAGATGGAGGCTATACTACAAGAGAAATGGGATAAATTAACCCCTGCCGATTAGAGGGCGTGTATTAAGAGTATAAGGAAGCGTTGCGAATTAGTAATTAAAGCCAAGGGAGGCTCGATTAAATATTAGGGCTCTACTACACTAAAATATTCTCTATACAAATCTATCATATATTTAAATTGCTTTAGGATTGCTTTCCAATTACTCAGAGTCCTCTGCTAAAATAGGTAGGGTAGACGTTATCGATTCGCGTTTTTAGCTTCAGCTAATCACTTTCTATAGGTGACTGTACAGTTGGTGGTAACCAAGCGAGATTGGATGCGCGTACCGAATTTAAAAATTTGGAGCGCTCGGGGGGTGAAGCTGGTCGTGCACATCACTGTATAAGTACTACTTAAGATATACCAAAATTTACTAATAAAATTCGACTCTTTGGATGCTATTAGGATAATAAGTTGAGAGCTAGAAAACTCTGCCGACCGCCTTTCAGCCTATAGTCGGTATTATTATTTATTATATTAGCTTTATAAGCTTATTATATTCTTAAATTATCCTCCAAATAACTCTTCTCGTAGGCTATACTTAGTTGCTTAAGAATATAACCCATTTTAGTTGTTATGCCCCATACCCAGACCTTTTAAATTTAGTGAACTAGCAATATAGAACTTATTTGGTGAAAACGTACGTCGTCTAGAAAAGTTGACCATACTTTGGCGATAGCGGCAGCTAGTGAGCCGGTACCATCATAGTCACTCTCGACTTCAGTAAGCAGCTCTTTCAAGTGCTCGAGAATTTGACTCTCCTCTTCATCAGGAGGATAGGTGGGCGTCTGGACTTCAACCGTATGGATCCATTTTGTTAGGAATAGAGCTAGGTTTTGGTTAGAAAATTGAAATGGCTGAAAGAAGAGAGGCCTATTCTCACCTGCATCCCATCCAGCCACAGCATGTTCGACGCTCCAGCTGAATGCAGCTGTCTTTCTAACCAACAAGTGTCCTATCTTCACCGGTGTAAGGAACCCCTCATAAGCTTTCAGGGCAGCTTTGGTAAGGAGTGGGCTCCTGTGCTGTGTTGCGGCTACATAAGTTGTTACTGAAGCTGTAACTTCTTCCGAATTGTCGGTCAGAAGAGTAAGCCGATCGAACGCACTAGTATTGGTAAACAACCGTATACAGGCTATTCGGAGAAGCGCCTGACAGTTGAACATGAGTGGGCCTTCCGCATCATCCCAAGTTGATCCAAAGTTGTCTTCCTCTAGATGGACATGGGTAAGAGCATAATGGCATCTAGCAAGGGCCGACGATGCAGTTGATAGGAGCATGCCTTTTAAAGACTCGTTGGCCATCATATCGAATGTATAGCGACTGAAAACCTGGGTGAACTGGAGTACATTCCACATGTGGATGTTTACGGCGTGCATGATTATAAGCGTTGTGAAGCCAGATACATGGTAAGGATGAGCATCCTCATCATTTTGCTTGCCGAAGATCATATTAACCATGGCATCGCGTATGGTTCTCTGTCGTACTGATACCCGTGACTCCCTTAACTCTTGCCATTGGTCTGCGGAACGAGCATCCCAAAGCTTCTCCTGGTCTGGCATCTCGAACACAAGATCTTGGGTATGTGAAAATCCAGGGGTCACTCCATATGTAACTGAGATGAGATTGCTGACGATGAAAATTCCGCAGAGTAATCTTTTCGATGACTCCTTTTTTATCCATTCTTCCCAAGTCAGCTGAGCGTCACTTTTCGTATTTGACATAAGAGACGCTCGCCTCAGCCGGTAATCCTAAGACACGATTAATTTAGAGTTTATGACAACGTAGTAGATTTTGCTTACAATGATGAAGAACCCCAAACCTTCTATTGTCGTCTTTACGACAGCTGATTTTCCGCTGAATATCCCGTATATGCAGAGTAGCATTTTGGTCTGTACAGCCCACAGAGGCCCTGGCCCTGACGCAGCGCCGGCTTCTTGATTTGCTTTAAGAGACTTAATGGCATTAGAAGACAAATGTGAAGTAATTGAATAGAATGTCAACTTACGTTTGAGCATGCAATATCAGCTAAATCGTATAGATTCTTTGCACGTCGGCGATCAAGGCGATATAGCGCGCCAATACTACATATGGCGAATACGAGCGGACCGGGGGTGTTTGCAATATCGAGCGATGGGAAATGAATAACCGGCAGATGGCGATGGAAGCAATCTATGTAACTTGTGAAAAATTTCTGTAGCTCTTTAATGGTCGGGAGAACGCCTTCAGCCAAGCCTTCCGGCCGTAAACGATTGGAAATGTCTTGACATATTCTTCGGTGAGTGAACTCATCAAATGCGAATTTTGGGGGGTTGGACGATTTTTCCTTTAAAACCTGGGGAAGCTGTTCAAAAAGTCTTCTTGATTGGCCGTGTTCAAATGTAGGTGTACTGCCTTCAAACGTGAAGCTTCCTAGAGAATCGGCGTATTGATTCCCAAATGCTATGTTCTGTCCCTGTTGTATCCCAATTGCGGGGTCGCTAGAGGTTAGCGGATGCTCCGGAATCGGGAGAAGGTTTGGCATCAAAACATTGTCCGCAAATTCAAAAGGAGCAACTTGTAGAAACGACGAATCCTGGAATATATCATATGCGTTTACTTCCCGATCATGTAGCATACGCTGCTCCTGACCTCGATCGTGTTCGAAATTAGATAATGTCTCGTCGTCTAATCGTCGCCGTTTTCGAGACAACCCTGAACTCTCATCGCCTGTAAGGGTTTGACCAAAGTCTTGACCAAAATGATCTGATTGTTGATGCTGAGGAATATTTGGTGCCTCTAGTGGAAGAGAGCCCATGGTAAGGGCGCTACTGAGGGAGAAGCTCAGCGATGCCGCCATTTCAGCCTCATGTAGAGATTGGGGAGGAGAAGATTGGCCATTGGAAGCTTGCAAAAGTGTGTTCATGTGAGTATCCATCTGAGACGACGTCGCTCCAGGTATATCCCCCATCACAATTCTCGGATCATCGAACATTGATGGACTCATCATGCTTGAGGGCATAACTAGTCGAGAAGCTTGAGTAGGTGGGCCGTCTACTGGCATCCTCTGACGAATCTCGCTGAGCGGAGTTAGAGGTTGAGCTAGGTCATTCCGGTCACCAGAGATATCGATTGGTACTATTTCATTCGGTTGAGAAGACGCATTTTGGCCGTCAGCACTATTGAGGCCATCGATGCTGACTGTGATAGTATCGAAGCTATCCGAGGACTTCCTTTGAAATTCGGACGCGTGCGCTGCTTGATAATCTATAGGATGAAGAGATCTTTCGTGTCTCTTGACGAGATCCCTTTACGGACAGTGAGCAATCTAATCAAGCGGTCATTTGTCGAGATAGACGGGGTAGCTGACTTCCGAGCGTATCGTCTATCACAGTAGTGACAAGGAAATGGACGTTCTTGTGTATGAACACGTTCGTGGCGGGCGCAATGTTCACTGCGTTTGAACACCTTCTGGCAGTCGCGACATTTGTAGATTCTCTTAACTCGGCCGGTCTTGGTCGTGGCGGCGGGTATCTGGGGCGCATCGGTCGATACTGTTGCTGTCTGAATCTCAGTAGACATATTCTACTAGATATCAAACGAATTGGAGCCGAGCGATTTCTTTGCAATGGTATTGCATGACTTCTCATGATGGGGAGCTATTTTAGCGTCACAAGGTTAGCCTAGGCTGGAGCTGGGTTTGTCTTCGATTACGGAGAACGCCGGAGGAGATTTTGTGGAGAAATTGCTGGGCAAAGTTCCAATGTAGACTTCATTGCGGAAGAGAACTGACTTGGAGAGCAGGGCACCCAAGCCACGCGTCACCGGCATCCTGAACCGCATGCGAGTACCGAAACTGAGGAACCAAAGCAGGCCTGAACTTGACCCTGAGCATCAAAGGCAGACATAAACAAGGCTTCTAATGGGCGCAGTTAAATAAATCTTTATTGATCACACTGAAAAGGAAGACTGTAAAGTCTGTACCAAAATCAAGCCTTTCAGACGCAAGTTGCCGCTTTAGGCTGTAACGTTGCTCCGCAAAGCTTGGTTCCCTGCTCTGATCCTGTCAAGTGGAGACATCTCGTTGATCGGCGTGTTTGAGGGTCCATTCTTAGCTTGATGCGCAAGGGCGAGAAATAGCAGCGGAAGACATGCGATGTTAGATTTGGACTTTGAGTGAAAAGGGGCCGTTCACAGAGACTAGGGCGAATTTGTGTGGTTGCCATACCTTTTGGCTCGATCATACCCCTGTTGTAAATCATACGGTCACTGCGGGATTTTGTGGCCATGCGGAACATCCCTTAAAGTTTAGTGAACAGTTTAAGGCCTTCAAATGTCTCTATCAGCATGACCCTGACATCTTCATGCCCGCAACGCAGGTTATCCCTTGTCCTGATAGTGGTCCGTGCGCGAACACTAGAATTAAAAGTACGCGTACCATCACGGAGCTTTGGTCTTATTGATTCTATTGGCTGGCTCTTATCGATAACTGTAGGACACATTTCGCCAGGACAAGGGATAGACATCCTATTTTTTTTTGCAACTCTCTCAGGCTCGATAGAGGCTTCGCCCTTCCAACTTTAACGTATTTCTTCACGACAATGTATTTCTTTCAAGAACGCCTTAAAGTAAGGAATATGGCTTGCAATAGGTACTGTGAAAGCCTTCCAACCGTTTGGACAGGGATAGATGGATTATACGAATACGAGTACGAGCCTTAAGCGCAAAGCATGGCTGCAGCCTGTACAGGCTCCAGTGTTCCTGTAAGCTTTTGCAGTGTGGGAAATAAATGAGCGACTTGATTGTAAATCTATGGAAATCAAGTGGTATAAATACATAAAAGTAGACCGAGTCGGTGAGCGAGTCAAGGTCTAGGCAACTGAAACAAGGTGGTACGCTAGTGAGACAAATGACGTTTTGACATGGTACCGGTAGTCGGTTACACACCCCCCAGATTTGACGGTGTAGTTAAAGCTGTAGAAAGAAAAATGAAGGTAAGAAACTGTACCAACAATAGGAAATTTAGATACAATTTAGGAATGGTGAAGCTTAATTCGATTCGCCAATGGGCCGATATCGATGCTCTGGTGACGTTGTAGACGTCGTATTTGGTAACGTTGCGGTCGTCGCAACTGGTGCCGATGTAGGCTGGACAGGAATTGCTTCAATTGTATCCAAGATATCGTCTTGAAGTCCTTGTGGTGTTTGACGCTAGTAGATCTGGAGGTACCATTCTACTAGGAGTTGGTAACTATTCAGCATCCTTTGTAGGAGGCTCTTCTAAATCGTTTGATTTAGGGGATACCATTTTGATGGGAGTCGGTAACTGTTCAGCATCCTTTGTAGGAGGCTCTTCTGAATCGTTTGATTCAGGGGATACCATTTTGATCTGCATTCGAGGCAGTCAATTAATCTGTGCTCGCGGTAGATCTTTTTTGATCTATAGTCGAGGTAGATGTTCAGCATCCTTTGTAGGAGGCTCTACTGAATCGTTTGATCCAGGTGTGGTATTTTGATCTGCATTCGAGGCAGTCATTTGAGCTGTAGCCATATGAGCTGTAATCGAGGTAGATCTGGAGGTAGTCACTTGGTGACTCTGGTGACGTTAAGACGTCGAATTTTGGTGACG
>Ga0307515_10009106_pt1 | contig 19259 bp, 15 predicted proteins | sample 17_EM_MG_FD_194513 | JGI IMG/M metagenome (GOLD analysis project Ga0307515, IMG submission 194513) | Populus trichocarpa ectomycorrhiza microbial communities from riparian zone in the Pacific Northwest, United States - 17_EM | ecosystem: Host-associated > Plants > Roots > Unclassified | place...
ATCATTAATGCGGTTATACTTATCTTTTTTATCCTCATTCTGTGTATTTGTTCAGTTTATACTCCCGGCTCCGGAACAGGGAGGGCTGGTTTTCAAATGTATTTTTTTAAACAGGTACTTCCAATGGGTTTCTGCTCTTCTTGCTGATGTTTCTTTTAAGATGGATTAATAGCGGTGAATGGATAGCAACTTACCTTATGTATGTTAAAGCTTTGATAAGCAATGCCCCGCTCTCTTTTGGGAAAGAGGGAGGTGATGATACTTCTCCAGTGGAGGTTTTGATCGTATGCTGTTCTGTTCTTTGATTGCATCAGGTGGTATTGTATTGCACCACAGGAGTGGGTAAGCTAATCATTAACGTGTTGATTGTAAAAAAGTATAAATAAAAGAGGCTGCACTTATTTCAGATGCAGCAGTCTTTTATTCTTATGTGTTTCATACTACGCTAGAGTATCTGATCGAAGGTAATTTCTTTGCCCGGGCGATCTTTAGCGGTAGCGGTAATCTTTACTCCCTGTAAGGCAGCCACGGCAACGGTGGTGATGTAGATCCACCCGATGTCGTCTTGTGTGGCGGCACCTGTCTCGATCAGATTGTTACCTGCATCGGTAATGGTCACACTTATGCTCACCACCTTATTGACACCGGCAACACGTATGGGTATAACACTTCCTGCTACGCCAGTGAAACCAGTGACATTGATGCTCTCGATGAGGGGTGCAACCATGTAATCGCGTACTGCTTCGGAGAAGGCATTGTGAAACGCTTTGTCGCCTGCCATTTGCAAGTACTCTTCTTTTGCTACCGGGTCGAGCATTTTCTTTTTCGCATAGGCTGCCGCGCGCTTGAAGTTTTCGCGGTGCGTAATCTGCTTTGCGGTAGAAGGTGCATCTGTTGCCTTGGGCCTGCGGGTAGCGATGGTTACTCCTTTGATGGTACGAAACACGATTTTGTTTCCCACTCTTCCACTGATTCCGTCAGTGAGGTCGTTTTCTGTGATGAATCCCATAATTAAATTGGGTTAAAATGTTAATAAATTTATTTTAGTACTTCGATCATTCAATAACCCGCGGTGTTATTGCTGATTGATATTACGAAAATAGTGTGGCAGCCCGCAGCCAGTTTTCGGTCTGCTATTTTTGAAGAATTATTTTTATTTTTTTTATGGTTGCTTTACGAAATCTTTTCACTGACATTTTTTCAGTAGCGAAGATGGAGCATGACAGTAGGTGTACCCGAGGTGTACCGTAGCTGTACTGTCAGTATACCTTACACTTAGGTTACCTGGATACCGGGACGTTGGGTACAGGAACTTCCTCCGGAGTTAGATTCTATTTGATAAAAATCTATCAACAGGTAGCTTCGGACGGAGCTGGATAGTTCACTCAGGTATCCGCACATGCAAGAGATAGAAACAGGGCCTTCTGACTTAATGGTGTGGCCTTATACGGGGCGATCATTTTAAAAGCGATTTCCCTGCCTGTTATTCTTCTGTTTTATGCAGTGACGGATATAAAAAGTATCTTATTGGTGGCCATTATAAAGAGACCTACTTTTATGTTTACTAAAAATGCACTGACGCGTTATTACATGATCAACGAATGTCTGACGCATCCGCGCAAGCGCTACTGGACGCTGGAGGAAATCATGGAGAAGGCAGCAGCACGCGATATACTGGTGACGAAGCGCACGCTGGAGCAGGACTTGCATAGTATGCGCTATGATGAGCGACTGAACTATCGTGCTCCGATCAGCTACTGCAAAAAGAACAAGGGGTTTCACTACACGGTGGCGGACTATAACATTGAACGATTGCCGCTGACGGAGGATGACGTTGAGACTTTTGACCTGATGGTGCAGGCATTGCAACGCTTTAAAGGTGCGCAGGTGTTGCAAAAGGTGGAGGGTATGTTTGACAAGCTGAGTAAAGTGGCCGACCAACTAAAGAAACAGAAGAAGGATGCTCCTATTGTGGCCTTTGAACATATACCTAACGAAAAAGGAATTGATCACTTTGATGTGCTGCATGACGCGATACTAAAACAACGTCCGCTGCTGATTGCTTACAGGAAGTTTGACAGTGATGGCGTGACGGAGCATGTTGTTCATCCTTACCTGCTGAAGGAGTATAAGTTTCGCTGGTATTTGCTTTGTTATAGCGAGAAGCGCAGGCATAAAATCATTCTGGCGCTGGACCGGATGGAACGCGTGGCGTGTATGAAGGTGGCTTATAAGCCGTATACGGGTAAAGATCTGCTGCACTATTTTGAGCATACGATCGGGGTGACACTTGGGAATGGCGCTGCTGAAGAGATTGTACTTTGGTTTTCGCCCCTTATGGCTCCGTATATTAAAACGCAGCACCTGCATCACACGCAGGCTACCTTGCGCGAGGATGCGGAAGGGCTGGTGATCTCCTTAAAACTCATACCTAATCCGGAGCTGACACAACTTATACTGAGCTATGGTGCTGATGTGCGTGTGATGAAGCCGGTGAGTTTAAAGGAGCGTATTGTTGGGATTTGGAAGATGGCAGCAACCTCACCCCCGGTTGCTCTCCATTAGGAGCGGGAGGTGCATAGGAATTCAAAGTCAACGCGGCTGGCATCCTGTTCATTGTTTTATCCTTTCACGTGAAGACTGAAACCTTTGGGTATCTTTGCAAAAAAATTATCACATGCCCGAATCAACGCAATGTCCCCAATGCAAGTCTCCCTATGGGTATCCTACCGGCACGTCTATGATGTGCCCCGAATGCAGCCACGAGTGGAACCCTGACGAACTTACCGAAACGGCCAACGCTACGGAAGATATTGATACATTACTCGTGAAAGATGCCAATGGCAATGTGTTGCAGGATGGTGATACGGTTGTACTGATCAAAGATTTACCTGTGAAAGGTGCGCTCAGGCCCATTAAGGCCGGCACCAAAGTGAAAAACATAAAACTCACCAGCGGAGATCACAACATTGACTGTAAGGTGGATGGCTTTGGAGCTATGGCGCTTAAGTCTGTTTATGTACGTAAGGGGTAATATAACTCACCCCTGGCCCCTCTCTTTTAGAAAAGAGAGGGGAGGTGTAAGTGATGAGATGGTATTTACTAATTGATTTGCATTTAACTCTGAAAAGGGTGTTATGTTACTAGTGGTGGGTATAGTCCATCGTGTTTTATTTTATTGTTGTGCCATAGGAGTGTGAGAGCGAGGTGATGAATGCGTTGGTGCGCATTGGGTGTGTGGTGATGAAGAAATATTTACATGCTCTTGTTCGTTGTGGTTCTTTGATTTCTACGTACGCATTCCACTATATGGCTGTCACTTTTTGTCTTGATACAAAAAAGTAACCAATCCCGACAGCTATTGGGAGATCAAGGCCTAATCTTTGATAAGCAGGCCCGCTCTTCGCCCGTTGCCATCGCGCTGGTGGCGTTGATTGAAGATGTGTTTAACTTAAATGATTTTTTGTATTCAACCCCGGAGGGGTGGCACATTGGTAGCGGTGGGTGTGAGCCCACCGCGTTGAATGTTTTTGTTTTGGATTGCGCCATAGGAGTGTGAGAGGCAAGTGGTGAATGTGTTGGCGCACATAGGTGTATGCAATGAAGAGATGTATATGCACCCGCTCTTTTGGTAAGAAGAGGGAGGTGTAAGGATATCTTTTTAATCACCATATCGGTCGAGGGCATCGGCAACGTTGTGCGGGAATAGTTTAGCGTAGATGATGCATAATGTTAAAATGAAGATGATGCAGGCAAGCAGTACGTTGGTGCTGCCAAAGCCAAACTCACTTTCTAAAATTACTTTGTCATTTTTGGCTGAATAATAAACGTTAATCAGCTGATGCAGCCTGATGTTGCTGCCATTGGTAATGGTAATGTGCTTTACCAGTGTACTGTCCTTGCCCAGGATTTTCACTGTACAGTAGCACGATGATTCGGCTTCCGGTTGAATGTTAATGATTTCGGCTTGTTGCTTTTGTGCATCCCTGTTGTCGAAGTATTCATACACCCTGTAGCCCAGTACGAACGAAAGTACCGTTACCATCAGGATAAAAACAATCATGAAGGTGTAATACCTTTTTTCTTCTTCCTGGTTTAGTTCCACTTTCTTTTACGGAGCTTGATTGTAGATTAAATTATAATTCTCTTTTTGCGGCAGGGATTGTTATTCAACATTATAAACTATTCTTAAATCAACCACTTTAAAATCACTGAACCGATCACAGCCAGGAGTGGTATAAGCATCATATAGCTGATGCGTTTTGTTTTGCTATCTATATTTTTACTTTTCCGGATAAGTATAGAGGAATAGATCATGATGACGGTGACGATCAGCCCTGTGAACGTAGCGATGTATTTGTTCTGAATATAAAAGGTGGCAAACATTAATGCTGTTACTGCAAAAGCAATAGGTAGCTGTAGTTTCTGCAGCCACGGTGTTGTGCTTTTTACTGTGAGCGCATTGATTTGTGTAAGTAATGCTTCCAGTTCTTCTTTTCTTTCAATAGGCGCAGGCACTCCGATCGCATTGAGCTTGCTGTCGCCAATAATGGCGAACGATCCATCTGCGTTTTTGAGTATCGCGCGCACGTCTTTTTTCAATAGTGTAACGGTAGGTGTATTCATCAGCTCGCGGGTGATGTGCTCTTCTGTAATGGTTAATTTATAGCTAAGAAGTTGTGCTTTTTGCCTTTTGAGTGTGGTGAAGAGGCTGTACGTCATTGCTGCTGACAATAAAACGAGTGTGAGCCAGGTAGCACTGCTTATGCCGGCAGAGCCCTCGCCTCCTGCCATCAGCCAGGGCAGAAAAAAGACGATAAGAATTATCATGATCATGACTGCGCACATTCTTAGTAGGATGGTTTTTCGAAATTGGTTGAAGCCATCGGGTTTGATTGTAAAATCCTGCATCAAAGTGTTTAGGTTAAATAGGTAGAAAACAGTTTGTGTTTTTTATTCGGGCACAAAAGGATTGGGTCGACCTTAGCGTGATCTGACGAAGAGCGGTGAGTTGGATTTTTAATAGGTTGTGATGCTTTTTAAAACAAAGCTATCTTTTATCCGTCCGCTTCTTAAGGCAACCGTAGTTTTTTGAAAAATTGCCAGGCAATCTCTGTTGAAAAAATCTACCATGAATTGTGTTAAGGCTTGTTCAGTTAGGTTGTTGTCAATGGTACCTGTAATGGTCTCGCCATTGTTGGCTACAAAATCGAAGCGCCATGATTCTAATAGAATTCCTTTCAACACGCCACGGATACTCACTTCTTCCTTGTTCGTCTTCGTTTCTGCAACCCGATTGTAAGCATTTAATACTTCTTGTGGCTCAAGCGAAGATCGGATGCCTCCTGATTCTATAGTGAATCCAGCCTCATCGTCTGACACTACTTTGAGAAATTGTCTTAATCCTTGTATTGATCTTTGCGAAACGTCATCGAGGGCAGAGGCGAAGTCCTCATCACTTTTTGCTGAGGAATCTATTAGTTTTGAAATATGAGCCAGCGAATCAGAAACCTGTGCCTCATCAAAAGCATTGCTCTCATCTATTTTTGATAACTCAATTCCGAAAGATCCTCTGGGAAGAGCTGTTAAAAAAAGCTTCGCATCATCCGCGCTTTTTAGCTGACCGCGATCATTTACTTTACCATAGCCCCGCTGAACTAAATCCGAGTGAACCATTTTTTGAAAAGGTAATACGGCCTTACTAAGAAAGGTGGCGTCAATGCCTATGGATCCTAAAACAGGTTTACCAGAAAACAATAATGTCACGCTAGGCTCTTTCATTGTTAAAGGAATAGCATCCAGTTTCTGTCTCAACTCCGCTAACCTTTTATTGAAAGAAAAACTCATGATGGGATGATCAGCAACACCTTCAGCCAGGCGCTCTGTTTCTAATATCTGAACTTTTAGTTGCTCTCTGGTTCTGCGTAAACTCATAGTGCTACAGTTTGAAGGTGAGCCATTGCCGCGGTGTCATCAGCCGGTGTATTTAATTGAATGGATAGCATGCCTTTCCAAACCCCTTTTCTATTGTGAGAAAATAATTGTGCCCAATATCGCGACATTTCCACAGTTCGCAAAGGTGAATATCCGGCATCAAAAGGATAATGGTCCAGAAGCAGACTTGCCTTTGATAGCTGGGGATCCCAAAATTCAGGTACTGAAGTTACCAAATTTTGCTGAAAAGGTATGTCATAACCCCAATAGATGGTAACGACATCCATATCTCTGGGAGGCCTACCTTCCTGCTGCTCAATATCCTCTAAAAAACTACCGTCCAGCCATTGAAGTCCATTTAAAAGACCGCTTGCCCTTAATTGATCTCTGAATTGCAAAAAGTTATTCAGAATGGTCTTTCGGTGGGCAGAAGTTGCAAACCGTTGACATAGCTCCAATGATGTACATGGATAGGGCGATAAATCACTTCGTACAGTTGGATCACCTAAGTGAGGTGGCAACACTAAATTATGATCGAATGAGGGTATGGGCATAAGTTTCTACTCTCAATATAAGCTTTAATCGCGGATTCAAATTTCTTCTATCCAGGTTTTATACGGCTTTCTCGTAATAAATTTTATCTCCGATACCTATTGGTGCGGTTGCGTTTACTTTTTAGGTAATCTTCAGCAATCACCGTTTTTCTTATACCACTTCTCATCTTCCTCCGCTGTGCTACATCTTATTGTTGCGCAAGGATTTCCTTTGGTATCTTTAAGAAGGCGTACTTGCACCTGTGGCTCTCCGTATAACTTGTTCTTTTCAAATGAACGTTCCAGCCATTTGATGAACGCCTCTTTTATCTTTTCATTCTTTTGTAGCTGATGGCCCTGACCTTGCCTGCATAACACGGAGAACCGTGCAGGTATCTTTCTTGCTTTGCTGCCGAAGTAATAGAAGTGCTTTGATAGCAACGAATTCTCTCCCCTGAGATCCTTAGCTCTGTTCTTCTTTCTATGAACACCCGGACGTTGCCACGCATATTCCTCGGAGTAATCATATTGGCAGTCACCTACTTTTCTGCGATAATCTTTGTGATCGAGGTCGGGGATTTTCTTTGGGAGTTTGTTAGTGCAAAAGGTATCGTACTCTTTCAGTGTTTTGATGTCTGTTATCTTCATCGCATATACCAGCCTGCCTGAATAATCTTTGTCTTTTACTCTACGTGAACCAACACCCACCACCCAGTCACCGATCTGAGCGGTTCTTCTTATCACTGGCTTGCATATAGTTAGTGTACAAACTCCCCAATAAGGGTTTGGGGCTGCGCCATCATCTACACGGATACAGTATGAATATAGGTTCAATGGAATGGCATTAACCTCGTTTCGATTATTGGCTCACTCAAAAATTATAGAAAGCAATCTTTAAAAATGGCACCTCAATTTATCTGAGAGGCCTATTACTCTCCTGGCAAGAGTTCTTGAGCAAACTTTCGTGCTTGCTTGTGAATAATTTCGCTGGTCACGTCACTCAATACATCTGAAGAAATGACATTGAAGTATTTCATAGGTTCGTTTTTAAGAAACCGATAAAGATGGCATAACTCAGATTTTTCTTTTTCCGGGGCATCCATTACAAGATAGGTCATTGGCTCACCAGTGATACCTTTCGAAACTGAAAAATCAATCAGGCGATCCAATAAGCTCTCGTATTCACTGATGTGCGACTTTGCGGTTGATGCTTTTACGATATCTAAGTCTACAGACTTTACAACATACAATGAGCCATTAACACCTAATCCATCAACAGCGAAGTCAAAAAATAAAGAAGGTAATTGCTTTTGTTTAATGGTGATATTAAGATCAATTCGATCGGCTAACGGAGTAGAAAATTTTGACTCCATGTTACTTACTAACCTTGAGGGAGTATAGGCAATTTTATTTTGCTGAATAGGTATCTCTTCCTTTCCTATAAACTGATCAAAATAATTATAAAAATCGGATTCAGTAATTTCTGATTGTATTGCACTTGGATAACTGAATTGCAATAGACCATTATTGTATCTTGAAAGCCTGTCCAGAAGACCACTGTCTATCTGTGACTTGAATTCTGAAGGATGACCAGCCTTGGATTCCAGATTGTGTGCCAGGTAATTACGCAACTGCTTAATAGAGAAGTCCAGAAGTTTAGCGCTTTTCGCGTTAAGCTTTTTGGCTAGCTGGACCTTTTGAGTGGATACTTTGAAGAAAACTCCGTTTTCTGAAATAGCCACCAAACCCAAGGAAATACTTTCGCCACTCACTGAGTTGTTAACAAATTTTAGAATGCTAATTACGTTCTTCATAACTTCAAGTAGGAATCAAATACATCTTTCATCTTAGCATTTCTCGCATTCAGATTCAGGAAATCCTTCAAATGTTGCTGGGCTTTCTTGCTGAATCCCCAGGCTGAAGGAATCTGATCGAATATGAAATCAAGATTCTCAAGAGAAACTTCAATGCCATCGTCAATTTCCTCCTTCAACTGTAAAATGCGCTGAGGGGGTTCAAATTTAGCAATTGATTTCACTAAGGGGGCATTTAACAACCTAAACCTATCCTCCAAATATAGAAAAATGTCAGTAACCTGCTGGTAACTAGTACAATGAGCAAAGGCAGCTGTATGGTCAATGGGACAAAATATAAATTTCTCTTCACCACCAAGCAGTACATTTGGGTTGTCCGGCTTTCGGTCTTTATTGCCAATCCATATATCAAAAACACCAATTTTGACGAGATCAAGCGGGTTCTGAAACAATTTATAATCACTCTTATCTTTCAACCCATGAAAATACTGCTCAAGCTCAAAGGCCTGAATACTTAGTGAACCAAAGAATGCATTGCCTTCAAACACTACTTTATCGTACCGCTTCGAAAGCGCACCGTTTTCACCGACATAATTCGTGACAACTGATGTCGGAATTTCGATCAAACAAAATGGCGGTATCTGCAATCCCCAACATTGTGCTAGATAGCCACATAAAACTTCGTTGATTAATTCAATTCTTGGAACAATCGTACTTGTGGTCTTTGCATAATAAAGTTTCTTATCGTTTCCTAAAACCAATAACGGTCCGCTTCCAACAGTCTGGATTTCCCTGATGATTTTCTCGGCCGAAATTATTTTTAGTTGTTCAAGTGCCAAGTCGGAAATTATTTAATCATTATGCTTTGAGGATTTGCCAATTACTTTTTAAATCTCTTTTGACTCAACGACTACTTTGAAATCAACATCCAACGCTTCAAAATGCTTTCTTCCACATCTCACTTTATCCGCTTCTGAATTTCTTAGTTTTTCAAAATCCTTTGTTCCTTTCGTCTCTCGTATTAAATAGATCTTTACGTCATCCTCTTTTACTATAGCCCAATCAGGATTGTAAAACCCTACAGGTGTTTCAACCTGAAACCATCTCGGTAGTTTTACAAAGAGTTTTACATCAGCTCGTTTGTCAAGATCTTCTGCAAATTTTCGTTCCACTTCACTATCATAAATTACCGCATCGTAAGTCGATTTCTTTACGTCTATCCGATTATGCAGATAACTCAATATCTCTTCATCTTCAAATTGACTCATTCTCCATTCATCTCCAGCAATCTTGTCATATTGAATCCCATCGATCATTAACTTATGAAGTTCAACTTTAATGACACCGGCAACAGCATCCATGAACTTTTGCGGATTGATTGTAAATTCTTCCAACCGGGAAGAACCTTTTAGAATGTCAACTATTGTTTTCCGGGTTAGCTCTGTTTCTCGCTGTATGTAACCTATGATATCTGGCAGCCCACCCAAGTGAGCCAATTGCATGTAATTAACGCGGGTCTCTGCTGTGGTAATTCCTTTTACCTCTATCCCCAACTGCGCCTCCCGATAAGAAACGCTCATAGGTTCAATCTTCTCCATTCTCTTGATGGACTTAATACAATTAGCAGTTAGCTCTTCAGTGGAATACTTTACTTCATACGTTGTTTTATACTTTATCTTATTCCATAGCTTTTCGAAGTCGTGATCAAGGAATACCTGCTTATTAACTTTTAGCCTTCTTGGCTCTTCTTCTTTTTTAATGTGGCGGTTGAGCTGATAACTTTGAATCAAATCAATGATCTGGGGCTCCAGGTCTTTTATGTCTTCGTTAATGGCTAACGAGAAGCCCTCTTTTTCGGGAGTGAATAATGCTGTGATTTTGCCGGTGGCATCAATAATACCTTGCGTTGCTAATTGATTCCATAGTAATTCTGATCCCATACGACCAAGTAGCACTTCATTGCCTTCCTCAATTCGCTGTACTAATTTTGAAAAACCAATTTTCGGGATTTTTCCAAAGGTTACCCCGCAATCATCTTCGTATTCAGTTTGAAGACTTCTTGCAAAATCCTCATAACTCTCATTAGCAATGATCAAAAGTTTATTGATGTTGTCATCAAATACACGTTCACCATTTTGATTTACAGGAAGCCGTAGACCTCGACCTATTTCCTGACGTTTTTTAACAGCAGAACGAGATTCATTTAATGTACAAATCTGAAACACATTTGGATTATCCCATCCTTCACGCAAAGCTGAGTGTGAGAAAATGAATTTTAAAGGTTCTTCCAATGACAATAACTGTTCTTTGTTGGTCATTATTTTGGAATACGTATCGTCATCATCTTTGGTAGAACCAGATGTGTCTTTAAAAACTCCTTTCTTGTCCTGGCTGAAGTATCCATCGTGAATAGTTTCTACTGGATGGAAATCCAAATCCCTGTATTGAGACTGCTTTATTAACTCCGCATAATGCTTCTCAAAGATTTCCGCAAACTTTCCTTTTTTTGCTGCGCCACCAACATCATACTCGCGATAGTTGGCAACACGGTCAATGAAAAATAAGCTGAGGACTTTAATGCCTTTGCCTTTCAGTTGAAGCTCCTTATCCAAATGCTTTTTTATGGTATTCCTGATCTGAACTTCCATCAGATCATTTTTGATACCACCACGCTCCTGGCCTAACATCAACCGACCAACAGTAAAATCAATGTATTCATTCCCTGGCTCTGCACTGATATCAGTTATCTGATACCCATTACGATATGTTTCTCTTTCGTTGGAAAGTAAAAACAAATCTGAAGTTTGCTTTATGGTAACCTTCTTTTCTTTTGGGCCTTTTGGTGTATTCTCGTGGATAACCACCTTTGCCTGTATTCCTTTTTTATTATCAACAGACAGCAATTTTACATAAGCATCATTATGCGCATCAGTTCCCTCTACAAAAGCTACTACAATCTGTTTTACCAATCGCAGTTCATATGCTTTGATGGGATCAAGCTTATAAACTAGGTTGTATAGGTTTTTGTGCGTAGCAGAGTATCTAAGTATACACTGTGGATTGAGCGATTTGATGGCCTCTTGTGCGCGAGGGGTGCTATCTACACTTTGGGGTTCATCAATGATTACGAAAGGTTTTGTGGCTTGTACAAATTCAATGGGCCTTCTTCCTGAAAGCTTATCGCTTTCCTTAAAAATGACATTACTCTTTTTATCATCATCGTTATCCGAAAAATCTTTACGGAACGCATCGATATTGATGACCATGATCTGCAATTGATTGCTCGTGGCAAACTGACGTAACCGGTTCGCTTTGCGCGAATCGTAAACAAAATATTCAAACTCAATATTATTGTAGAGCGCCCGGAAGTGGTCCTTAGTTATATCAATATTTTTTAATGCACCCTCGCGAATGGCAACGCTAGGCACCACGATGATAAACTTCTTGAATCCGTATTTATGGCTTAGCTCAAAAATGGTTCGCAGGTACACATAGGTTTTACCCGTACCCGTCTCCATCTCTACTGAAAAATTCAGCGCGTTGTTTTGAAACTCTGGTTCTGTAGCGTGGTCTAGCTCATTTCGCTCCTGTATCTTTTGCAGGTTCTTTAACATAACATCATCTGACAAAAGCAAATTGTTTCCCAGGCCCAATTCGCTTTGCAGCAAACTTTTCTGACCAAATGAATCAAACGAAGTTAATTCAATAGAAAAATCGCCCTGGCTTAATGGTTGTCCATCAAATAAATCTACAATGGAACTAACCGCTGCTAATTGATAAGCCTGCGAACTATCAAACTTCAGCTTCATACAGTTTGAAACTTAAGTACACCTTTGCTCTTCATGATTTGCACCGCATTGGTTTTGAGCTGATCGTTATTCTGAAAACCTTCATCAAGGCAGATCACGCGTGATGGTCTCTTTTCGGCAATGCTTTTTATTAGTTCTAGCGTAAGTTTTTTCTCTAAACAGACCAGCAACTCACCTTCCGCCACACTGTAAACCGTTTTGCTACTTAGTGCTTCTTTATGAATTGATGTGGTGAGTTCGAAGCCACTCTTTAATAAAAGCTCAAATAGAATTGCTTCCTGTGTTGCCTCAGGTGAAACGTGACTGATGTTTAGTTCAAGTTGTTTGGCAATCGATTCTGGCGTTTTATCTACATCGGTCTGCCAGATTGTAAAATTTGATTGGTTGAGCTTAAATACTTTAAAACCTAAATCAATTCCTTTTAAATTGACTTTAAACATGTCATTATCAGATTCATCTTCTGAATTAATTTTCTGAATCGCTTTTCTAATTCTCTCTTTACCTATGTCAGCAATGGTTACGTATTTATCTTTAAATGCTTCAGAATCATTTGCCAATGGCTCTGGTAGCTGAACACATATGAAATTACGGTTACCCGAATCGTCTACATTTGCCTCATAAACTGCATGCGCCATCGATGACGATCCAGAAAAGAAATCTAGTACAATATCATTATCAGAACTACTCGTTGAGATTTCAATGATTCTACGTAGTAATCTTATAGGTTTTGGTGTATCAAAATATGAAGCATTATTAAATAATCTGTTAAGATGCTGCTTAGCTTCTTGGGTATGACCAACGTCATCATGCTTCCAAATCGTTTGTGCTACTATCCCCTGTTTTACATCTTTTAAGAATCGCTTTCTCCTGGGTTTTGCATTTCCATCTGAACCAAAGGTAACTTCATTATTTGCGATCAATTGAAGCATTTCTTTCTCAGGATGTCGCCAACTAGTTCCTGGATGAGGAGCCCAATCTTTTCCTGTAACCGGTGAAGTAATTTTATAGACGCTATTCTCTCTATGTTCCATTCTCAATAAATCAGTTGAAGTCCAAGGACCACGATCATCATTATCGGGATTAGCGTATCGAGAATTCTGTTTTTCACTTCTAGATAAAAGATTCAATTTAAAAGAACTAATATTTTTTGAGTAGACCAGAACGTATTCGTGCTCTTGTGAAAAATATTTCGCGTCATTCTTGCTGGCAAATGTTCTTTGCCAAACTATTCGAGCAATGAAGTTCTCTTCACCGAAAATTTCGTTACAAATTGACTGAAGATTATTAACTTCTGCATCATCAATAGAAATAAAAATCGACCCGTTGTCCTTCAGCAAATTCTTCGCTAGGAATAATCGCGGATACATCATGTTCATCCACTTGCTATGAAACCGGCCATCCGTTTCCGCATTGGTGCTAAACTTTCTCCCCTCACTATCCACCTGTCCGGTGTATTCCAGATAAGTTTGTAGGTTCTCTGAGTAATTATCAGGGTAGATAAATTCATTCCCCGTATTGTAAGGAGGATCGATGTAGATCATCTTTACTTTGCCCAGATAGCTCTTCTGTAATAACTTCAGCACTTCCAGGTTGTCGCCTTCGATAAAAAGATTTTGTGTGGTATCGAAGTCAACACTTTCCTCGCGCGAAGGAGCAAGGGTAGCAACGCTTGGCTGTTGTATCGTTTTAAAGCAATCGGCTTTTCCGGGCCAGTTCATGCCAAAGCGTTCCTTACCCACATCAACCTGCTCACCTAAAGTAAGGCGCAGCTTATCCCAATCTATTTTATTGCCTTCTGTAAATACCTCAGGGAAAAGCTCTTTCAGTTTTTCCGCTTGTTGCTGCTTTATATCCAATGATTGAAGATTGAGTTTTTCGGGTTGATCCATATCGCGTTACAATAGCTTAAATGCTGAAAATTAATAAAGCTTCCATCGAATAGTAAATAATTCTTTCAGGTGCGTGCCCTGCTTCATCTTCTTCTCGGTATTTTCCAATAGTCCTTCCTTCTGCTTTTCGATATCGCGGGCAGCCTGATCGTTTTCACGATAAGCCATATCAAGCGCAGATTCCCGCTCTTTTCTTCTTTTTTCAATTGCTAGCCTTTCAGGAAGATTCGAGGCCAGTTTTGCTTCTCTTTTTAGAATTCGAATTTCTGCTTCTAAATCGCGAATGTTTTGTCTTGAAGAAGTACGCCTGTCTTCCGCCCATTTGTCGAGCTTATCCATCTCCTGGGTGAAGTAACTCATGTCTCGAATACCGAGTGATTCCAGTGTCTGGCTTTTTCTCCTTTCCAGCATCTGATTTAACAGATGAATTTTCTCTTCGCGTAGTTGAGGAAAACCGATGTATTCGTTTTGAGTTACGGCCGTTAACTCCATAAGCTTACCCGCTTGTTCGTCATCGAGCAAGGTTCCATCATCACACACAGCAGCATGTAAAATGTAATCATTGTCTTCAAAGGAACTCACTGCAAAGTTCACTACTGTGAGCCAACCTGATTGGCCACGCAGGTTTTCAAGTATTGTAATTTTGGGCTGGCCTGTATAGTGAAATTGTAAAGTCTGTTCATCCAGCTTTAATACTTTAAATGCCTCAATGATATTTTTTGCTAACGGATGACCTAAGCGATAGGTATTAGCATCTTCTACATTCTTTTGCAGGCGATACAATCCTTTTTGTATTCGATCATCATCGAAAGGGTTTTTCTTTAGTACAAAGGATTTGTCCTCTTCATTGAAATCAGCTTCCTCTTTTAATCGTATTTTAGTTACATTCCACAACCATCTTTCATATTTATTAAGCGAGCTTTCGCTTTCTTCTTTTCGTAATTTCAGCTTATCTGTGACCTCACTATCAAAATTTTCAAGAAGCTTCAATTTCGTCTTGCCCATTTCTTCGATGATCTCAGGCTTAAATTTCTCCTGCAATTCATCAAAGGCAGTCCGTATTTCATTTTCATGACGGCAGGTTTGATAAATTTCCGAAATGCGCTTTTCGAAATCCACACCAGCGCCAATTACGCCTAACACCTCATCACTTGCACCGAACACACCATCAAATAACTTTAGCTTACCATGCAGCAATTCGTAAACACGTTCATCGGCTTTGTTCTTTGTATTTAAAAAATTCACTACTACTACATCATGCTTTTGTCCGTAGCGGTGACAACGCCCGATGCGCTGCTCAATACGCTGCGGGTTCCAAGGAAGATCGTAGTTAACAATCAATGAGCAAAACTGGAGATTGATACCTTCAGCAGCGGCTTCCGTAGCAATCATGATTTCTGCTTCATCACGGAAATACTCTACTAATGCCGAGCGCATGTTGGCCGACTTTGAATTAGAAACACGGTCAGTTCCTTTATGCTTTTCTAACCACGCTTTGTAGATCGCCTTTGATTTTTCATCATTGTTGCTGCCATTGAACAGTACAATTTTTCCTTTGAACTCTGTATTTTCAAGTACATCATTCAATAAATAAGATTGAGTACGGGTTGATTCGGTAAAAATAATTGCTTTACGATTACCTCCTCTTGCCTGCGTTTCTCTAAATCCATTTTCTAACGCAGTAATAAGCTTTACACCCTTTGAGTTTTCTTTAATGGACTCTGCTAGCTGAGCAAATTCTTTTAAAGAAGCTATCTCCTTTTGAATCTCAGGTAAGTCTTCGGCACTATATACTTTACTTTTTTTCTTTTTATCCGATGTTTGAGTTTCTTCCTCCTCGTTCTCTTCTTCCTCTTCCCAGTCTTCTTTTTTATTCTCGAAATCTTCGAAATCGGAAGCAATACTTTGTTCAACAGCTGTTTCGCTGAGTGGTGTATCTATCTTCACGGCCTCAAGCTTTTCTGCCAGTTGCTTTAATGTATGGGTAATGGCAAATGTTGAAGAGGCCAACAACTTGCGTAGAATGAGTGTCATTAAATGGCGCTGGCTGGAAGGAAGAGCATACAATTTTTCCGATTGTAAATAGGCGGAAACAAGATCATATAATTTTATTTCATCCGCATTGGGTTCAAATGTTTCGGTGAAAGAAACGCGCTTTGTGTAAGGGATATACTTTAATACCTGTTTCCTGAGCGTGCGTTTTAAAATAGGAGCTAACCTTTCCTTTAACTCATTATAGTTTACTTCTCCCTCATCAGTATTACTGTATTGTACTTTGAAACTTTTCGAATCGGCAAAAGCATAATCATCTACTAAGCTTACAAGACCATAAAGTTCCATCAATGAGTTTTGCAATGGCGTGGCCGTAAGAAGTATTTTCTTCGATACGTGCGCTAATGCATTTTTTATGGCATTACCAATCTTGTTTGTTGGTTTGTATACATTACGTAGCCGGTGTGCCTCATCAATCACTACAAGATCCCAATCTACCTTTTGAACAAATACATCTTTTGATTTTATGAAATGATACGATGTAATTACAATGGAATCTGCTAACTCGAAGGGATTAATGCTAATTCTTTGTGCTTCATTAAATGATTTCGCCTCCAATATATAAGATGGAAGGAAAAATTTGTCCAGTAATTCCTGGCTCCATTGCTTTCTTAAACTTGAGGGAACGATGATAAGTATTTTCCTTTTTCGCTCGGCCCATTTCTGAGAAATAACTAAACCAGCTTCAATCGTTTTTCCTAAGCCTACCTCGTCAGCCAAAATCACACCTTTAGAAAGCGGAGATTGAAAAGCAAATAAAGCCGCATCTACCTGATGTGGGTTAAGTTCTACCTGCGCATCGATAAGGGCATTTGCAAGCTTATCCATTGAGCTGGAAGAGTTTCTTTTACTTAACTGATAACTTAAATACTTCGCATGATAATCGGTAAATGACGAAGCCTGGTAATCAATTTCATAAGGAAGTTCATAATCCTCAGGTATTGGATTGCTAATCTTAAAATCAGTTAATGGAATCTGAAATGCTCTTTCAATGTTACCATTCTTTGCCGTTAGAGTAGAAAATACCTGCTCTTTAACAGCGCTATTAAAAACCTCTCTTAGTCCGATAACTCCTGAATAAAACTGGAATAGTGTTTGAGCATTCGCTTCCACCAAAATGCGCTGCTCCAGACCATCTACCTGCTTCACATAATAGCTCAGAAATTTCTTACCATCTGGAGAATGCTCCTCAACAAGAAATGGGAAGTCAACAAAATCCAGTAACTCACTTACTTTGAGAAGCTGAAGATGATAAGGGGAAATGGCAAACTTATCGTTATTGAGCATGCAGTATAGTTTCGATCTCTACTTGTAATTGAGAACAATCAAAGGTATCATACAACCAAAGGTTATAATGCCCTGTCTTCTTATTGGATAAGTGAAGTTTGCCGTGATCTTTTTTCACTAGCACTTTGGCCAAGTGGTTTCCTAATCCTTTCCTTGAATAGGCTAAGGCAACTTCACGGGTTTCAAAAAGGGAAATCGCATATGCTGCACAATGTGTTTTATATTTTTCTTTTTCCGGAAAGGTTTTAACATAACATTCAAATTCACCTTCGTGAGTTTGATTAGTTTTGAATATTCTATACAGGTATTTTTCCTCTTCCTGTGCTGACTGGTGAGGGCAATTTAAAGGCAAGATTTCCTTGTACATAACTGTAAAGGTTTAATTATAGATTTATTTTGTGAAGTTACTCTGCAATGAATAAGCGGGTGATTTCAAGAAGGGACAAATTTCATTAGACACAGGTTGGGTTAAAGGCATTTGGATAAAGCTATTTTAAAGATAGTGTATAATCTTTTATGATCAAGGGTGTTTTTGGGGATGGGTGAGAGGGGCACTACATTATTTTGTGTGGCGAAGCGATGACGGAATAGACAAACTTTCCTTTCCACTTGTGTGTTTACTCATTCATCAGCAATTTATTCGTACTCAGACATTATGAAGAAAATAGGATTTTTATCATTCGGGCATTGGGCCAATAATCCAAACTATAGCGCCCGCACTGCAAGTGATACGTTGCTGCAGTCGATCGACCTGGCCGTGGCTGCCGAAGAAATTGGTGTAGACGGAGCGTACTTTCGGGTACATCATTTCGCGTCTCAGTTAGCATCGCCCTTTCCATTGCTGTCGGCTATTGGTGCCCGAACCAGCAAAATAGAAATCGGCACCGGTGTGATTGATATGCGTTATGAAAATCCACTCTACATGGTAGAGGATGCCGGAGCTGCGGATTTAATTTCCGGAGGCCGGTTGCAGCTGGGTATTAGCAGAGGTTCTCCGGAGCAGGTGATTGAGGGCTGGCGCTATTTCGGTTATCAGCCCGCGGCCGGAGAAACCGATGTGGACATGGGTCGCAAAAAGGCCCTGGAGTTTTTGGATAAGCTGAAGGGAAAAGGATTTGCCGAACCTAATCCTAACCCGATGTTTCCGAATCCTCCGGGGTTGTTACGGTTAGAGCCTCACTCGCAAGGATTACGCGAACGGATCTGGTGGGGTGCGGCTTCCAACGCTACTGCTATATGGGCGGCCGAAAAGGGTATGCACCTGCAAAGCTCCACGCTGAAGTTTGATGAAAGTGGTAAACCTTTTCATATTCAACAGGCGGAACAGATCCGGTTATATAAAGACGCCTGGAAAAAAGCAGGACATCTGCGCGAGCCAAGGGTGTCGGTAAGCAGGTCGATCTTTGCCATCACCACCGATCAGGACAGGTATTTCTTTGGTCAGGAGAACAACCGCACGGATAAGATCGGTTACATCGAAGCGGACAAGCGCGCCATCTTTGGAAGAAGCTATGCGGCAGAGCCGGATCAGCTCATCAAGGAGTTAGCTAAGGATGAAGCCATTCAGGAAGCGGATACACTTCTATTGACCATACCAAATACATTAGGAGTCGAATATAATGTTCACGTGTTGTCTTCTATTCTGGAACACGTTGCTCCTGCTCTGGGATGGCGTTAAACTTCGGTTGGAGTTCGCCATGTCATTGTCTCGTGAATGAGGGGTGGAACTGAATTTGGATTCAGCAATAGGTTGGTGACGACATCAACCTAAAGCAAATAGACTTTATTTTAAATCAAGCGAGCTCCGTTCAGTGGATTGCTTCGGTCGTTCCTCCCTACCAATGACAAGTTAGCTATTGGGAACAATGCTCATGCCTAGTTCGAGCGCAAGCTTATTGAGGTGCTTATATTTTTGTTTGGTGAGTTGTTCCTGATATTGAT
>Ga0307515_10009107_pt1 | contig 19259 bp, 5 predicted proteins | sample 17_EM_MG_FD_194513 | JGI IMG/M metagenome (GOLD analysis project Ga0307515, IMG submission 194513) | Populus trichocarpa ectomycorrhiza microbial communities from riparian zone in the Pacific Northwest, United States - 17_EM | ecosystem: Host-associated > Plants > Roots > Unclassified | place...
ACAACAGCCAGCCTAACTAGTAATGGCAAAAACTAAAGGAAACACTTAAATAAATTAAAGATGATCTTACAAAAGAGGAGGAAGAAACCCCACGGCACCAAATACTCGCCTCTATCTAAGAGGCAATACGACGCGTTAAAGCGCTCTTAACGCGCCCAACCCCTTAAGAAAAGGAAATTAAGGCCTAGCTTAACCGGATCGAAGCTAGCATTAAAAAAATTTAAACGAATAAAGGGGGACCCCTAGGCCCGGGAGTCCCCCCAGTACAGGCCTAGACCTAGGCAGCCGTCACTGCGTAGGCAGCCCGCACGGTAAACGCAGTCGCGGCACTACAGAGAGCGACCGTACGCGTCCGGCTTAAGGAGCCCCAGGGCCACAAACTAGGGGAGCTCCTTAAGTTTATTTAGAGAATAATACCAAGCGCTTATGCTATACGCACCCTTAATAGCGGGGACGTAGATATCCATATCCCCTTCTAGACAACTAAAGATTAAATCCTAAACAGACCAGACGCACTAGGACTTAAGATACTAAGAAAAGACTACCTCCTAGAAGTACCCGGGGTCCCACTTAAAACCCTAATTAATAGTAGAAGGAACGCAGACAATTTAGAACTAATTTAATCCATCTACAAAGCTATAAAGCGCCTCGCGCCGGGTATAGCCATTAGTCAGATCTAATGGCTACACAACCCCAAAGCGCAGGCGAAACGCCAGGCAAACCCTAGTAGCGCCCAAAGAGAACCGGAAAAAACTAGAGAAACACTTATAATTAATGTCCTAACCTAAGCAATCTAGTAAAAGATTATAAAAAGTGGAATAGTTATTAAATCCTAGCTTTTTAAGACTAGGCTATTTAAGAATAGCCTAGTTATAAAATAGTGCTACCACTATAATTAATAGGGATATACCTAAAGCGTATGCGGAAAGTAAATAAAATGCAAATAATATACGGGACCACACAACACCACAGATTGCCCTAAGGAGAGGGTATCCTGCGTTAATTGCGGTAAAGCCTATAAAGCATGGCAAAGAAAGGAGTATAGGTCCTTTTAAAGCTACCTTAAGGGTATCTAAATAAAAAGGATGGCCCTTTTAACGCAGTCGCTCCGCATACAAAAAGCCGCAGAAATAACATACTAACCCCCAATACCAGGAAACTTCATAATTATTACCAATAAGAAAAGAGGATAGGAAATATTAGGGACCTAAAAATAACTACTTAAACGGAAACCAGGCAAACTATCCTTTATTAATAAAGCAAGCAGAGATAGATTATAATTAAGGCTCCGGCTTCGTGCTAATAGAGCAATAATAATTACTAGCGAAACTAAAGAGGAATAGGACACAGACATAGATAAGCCCATACCCACCCAAAATAAGTAGGTGTATAATTATTTAGTATAACTACGGAAATGCAAACTAAGGGGCGTATCGCCCCTTCTTTAACAGCGTTACGCCGGCGGACTACTAGGTCCTCGCAGTCTAGAAGCCAGCATATAATAGATACACTAAATCAATATACTGTCCTAGGGGATTCACACTTATATATAACGCTCTCCCCACAACAAAAGTCTGCTTTATAATCAGCCGGAATATTAAAGCCGCATATTAGAAACGTAAATAGTACGGCCCCTTTACCGCAGCCCTCTGGGTGCGCCTAGAGGGGCTAGAGATTATAATTATTAACATCTATAACCCGCGCGAAGGTGGCCCTCAGATTAGGATATAGCCTAAGGTCAAAACGGCTATTAAGGAGGCTAAGGGAGAAGTCATACTCCTAGGCGACTTTAACGCCTATTACCCAATATAGGGCGGAAAGCATATAGCCAGCGAAGAGCAGGCGGAACGCCTCCTGGCCGAAACTAATATTAGAGGATTTATACTCGCTATACCAAAAGGAGAGCCTATATAGAAAAGAGGGCAATAGGAGAGCGTAATCAACCTCACGTTTATATCTCCAGATCTATATAGAAAAGTTAACTTCTGTAGTATAGTTAAGGAATAGGCCCTTATAAGAGACTATATACCTATCCACATCCAAATTAATAACGCCAGCTGTCCGTTAGCGGAACGCCAGCGCCTCACCCTTAAAAAGCTAAATCTATAGGGCTTCCTCTAAAGCACCCAGGAGCTTAACTGGACTACATCTAAAGACCCCTTTTAAGCCCTTTAGGAAGGGATTAAACAAGCACTTAAAGAGCACTGCCTATAAGTACAGCCTAGCTAGCAGGCCCGCCAAGAATGGTTACTACAGGCCACACAGCTCTACGCCGGCGCCCGCTAGGCGCGACGACAGTACTAGGACTATAATAACCCCCAGGACTTTCAAAGATATTAAGCACTAAGTAACTAACTCCAGAAAGAAACTAGGAGAGTTAGTTATAATAACTAGAGACGCTTTATCTATAAACTTACTAAGGACTAATTAAAGCCCTATAACAAAGAACTTTAGATCCTATTAAAATAAAGCAGAAAAGCAAGTGTAGTAAAGGCAGACCCCCATCTACTAGACCTTAGGAGGTCTATTAAGGACCCCTTAACAGATAATAACACCACAAAAGCAGACATCCTTATAACTAAATTCTTTCCTAAGACTGGAACAGCAGATCTTAGTAATATTAAGCTAGAGGCAACAATGGAATAAAGGGCACTCAATATTAGCCCTACTATCTTAATAGAAGAAATCAGTAAGCTAATTAGGAGCCTTCTAAATGGTAAAGCTCTAGGGCCAAACGGTATACCAAATAAGGTCCTTAAAATGGTTGCCCTAGTTATTATAAAAGACCTAGCAGAAGTAGCTAGTTACTGCTTTACTAACGGAACAATACCGGAAAGCCTTAAAGAATCTATAACAGTGGTCTTACGTAAAGAAGGAAAGAAAGACTATTCTCTCCTAGGCAGCTATAGACTAATTGCCCTCGAAAATACGCTAGCAAAAGTCCTAGAGAAGCATGTAGCCAATATTATATTAGAGGCAGCGGAAGAGCATGGGTTACTCCCCTAGAACCAAATGGGAGCAAGACGTAAGCGATTGACGCTGTTAGCGGTAGGACTGCTTAGCTCCTGCGTACAGATAGCGTGGTAAACGCGCCGTAGGTGCGTGGTGTTAATGCTAAGCTTAGACTTAGTAGGGGCGTTTAATAATATTTCCCATAAAAGGCTCCTCTATATCCTAAAAAGAAAAGGCTTTCTAAAGTAGCTTATAGACTTTATATAAAGCTTCCTAACAGCATATAAGACCCGCATTAAGTTTACAGGATATAAGAGCAACTGGATCTAGACACAAACAGGCATCCCCTAGGGGTCTCCCTTATCGCTAATTCTATTCCTCTTCTTTATATTAGACCTATTAGAGAAATTCCAAAGCCCTAATAGCGGCACGCTAGGGTTTAGCTTTATAGACAACACGAACCTTATTACCTGGGGAGACTCTGCAGTAGAGAACTATAGACAATTAGAGGCCGCCTATAACTACTATACTGTATAGGCTAACCAATACAGCGCAACGTTCGCCCCTAAAAAGTACTAACTTATACACTTCATAAGGCGACGGCGCCACGCCACTGCAGACCTTTCGTCCACCGTGCGCATTGCCGGCTGCGAGACAGCTCCCCAGAAAACTAGCATGCGAATCCTAGGGATTTAGGTGGACCCCAAGCTCTAGTAGAAAGAATAGATTAAGAAGGCGGCAAGTAAGGGCTTAGCAGCCTTTGAAGCGATGTTAAGGATTACGATATCTACATAGGGCCCATCAATGCGCCGCTCGCGCCTCCTATACACGGCCACCGTCCGACTAGCGATGCTGTATAGCGCCCAAGTGTAGGGAGTGCGGGACGACGGCAGAACGCCAGCGAAAAGCCTGCTTAAACCGCTACAGAAGGTCCAGAATAAATGTCTCCGTAGGGTCATAGGAGTATACCGGCGAACACTAATAGCTGCAATAGAGAAGGAAGCGGCCATTCCCCTAATCTAGCTCTATATTGACATAATAGCCCTCTAAAGAGCCGCCAAGACGGCTCCTAATAGGGTAGAAAAGGAAACAGTAGAGGCACTCGATGGTATCTGGAAAACATTAGTAAAGCGCAGGTAAAAAGCAAGACGGCCACTGGTACCTTTAAAAGCGCTTAGAGACCGCGCAAGGGATTATAAGAACAAGATATAGGGCTTTCTCGCATACTAGAAGGACTATGTAGAGCGGAGAGCTATAATAAACCCCCACAGGCGTAGCTAGCGGAACGCTGGTAGAGCGTAGATAGAGCGCCGCCACCGCACAGGAGGTCACCAGCACCGCTAGCAAGCAACCACCCTCATCGCGAAATGGGCGGACCTAGAATGGCGCCGACGGTGGTAAGCAAAGGCTAAAGATCGCATAGAAACTACGTGGAGGACCCCGTAGGGGAAACCCATAATCTCGCTATATAAAGGCTTAACAAAAGCAGAGGCTATAGCACTATTTCTTCTTTATATAGAAGTAATAGGGTTTAATATATGGCTTGCATCCGTTAGAGTACTAGAGATTCTCCCGCGGTATAAATGTGGCTGGATAAGGTAGACAGTACACCATATACTATTTTAGTGTCCACAATACTAAAGGGCAGACTTTATAGCACAATACACTTCTAAACATCTTTAAGACGTCCTAAGCGACAAAAGAAGTGCCCAAGCGGCTGTAAAATGGCTAGTACAGTCAGGTACCCTAACCCAGTTCCGGGCTATAAAGGAAATGGATGCAGAGGATATAAGTGGATACCAGCCCTTTTAAAGCCTAGAGGATTGGTAAAAGGACTAGCAAAAGGACTGGCAAAAGAACTGGTAAAAGGACTGGTAAAAGGACTAGCAAAAAGGATAAGGGCAAAAGGATAAGGAAAGAAGGGGCAGTGTAAGATTATCCGCGAAGCGCGGTCAGTTGGCTTAATACGCAGACTTGGTGCTAGGTAGAAGGCGAGTCGCCAGCGCCCCAATATCGGAACGCTGTCGTCTCTCCAGCACGGCCCGTGACTGGGTTTTCTCTAAGATAGAGTTTTTCCTATAGAAGGTATTAGCCTGCGTGGACCCACTAGGGGGACCGGGACGGGCGGTAAATTGAATTTATTATTATTAATTAACCTACTATTATCCTAATATATTACTTAACAATTACAGAATGGATTTAACGTTATTATATTAACAATTAGGATATCGTATAATAAGTGCTTTAATCTATAAAGACACCTATTTATCTTGCAGTTAATATCTAAATATATACTAATTATACTCTTCTTCTTGGCATCTGTGCTAGCTTTCTTAATATTAATAATTACTATTATAATATCTTAATTAGCCTTCGTACGGTATAGAGTTAAAGTGGTAAGAATTAATGGGAAGTACTTTAACCTGTTCTTAAGTTATACGGTATTTAAATAAAGATTAGAGCACTCGTTAGCGATAATACGGGATTAAATAATGTTCTATATTATACAAGATCTAAATAGCTTATCCTTATATATAAGATTTCCTAGAACGCGTTATACTAAAGGATTTATTGCTAGGGATATATTATTAATCTAATTACTTAAGCTTTTCTCTTTCCCTTAAAGAAGAATTAGAAGCTTATAGAGTTATATAACTAAGAAGATAAAGTAGAGTAGGAAGGAGATAAAGAAGAAGATAATAATAATAAGGAGGAAGAAAATAAAGAAGATAAAGATATTATATAATAACTAGCTCCCATAAAGACACCATAAGGAAGAGGAAAGGGGAAAAAAAAGATATAAGAAGTTAAGCTAGAAAGTATTATATAATAAGCAAATTAATTAATAAAGGCAACTTAATTAGCTAAACGAGGTCGAAATATATAAGCGATTTTAGGCCTATTAGGAAAGCTTTATAACCTTATTATTTATATTCATTCTTCTGCAAATTATATAATATAGTTTATAAGTAAAGCTAGACGTATAATTCCTCTTAATAATTATATAAGATGGAATAGCTGGTAGAAGATAATATTAGTGGCTCTTAATCCTAAAATTAGGACTGGATTAAGCCTCTATATTAAGGAATATTAAAATTTTTTTTAAAGAAGATCTCTTATTAATAGAGAATTGGATATAGCTTTATACGATATATAACTTCCTTAAAGCCTTCTATAATATAACCCTTTTTATTAAAGGGAGTTATTTAACACTTAAAAGAGTTCTAGAATTAATTGCTATTCTTAAACGTACTATTTAGAAATTATAGGTATATTGTATAATACCTTATTCTTCTCTTTTACTAATAATCTTAGAATAAATTTAAGGATAAGTTTATCCTTTTAGGGGTTGTACGAGCCTTAGCAAAGCTTAAGAAGTATTAAAAGGAGCTTACTAAGTCTCTATACTATCTAGCTGCATAAGTTTTAAACCCTAAGGCTTATATAATATTTATAAGGAATTAATAGGGTAATCTTACTCTTAAAGGAAAATAGCAACTCTATATCGTATAAAAGCTTTAGGAGAGATTTCTTTATAAGGCACTACTACTAGATTCTAAGCCATCGTATAACGCCTAAAAAGGAAGAGAAGATATTCCTAAAGAAGAGCTCTTTAAGTTTAAAAAGGCTTATTATAATATGCTTTAAGAGGCTATAGAAGTAGATAAAGTTAATAAGTTTAAGGCATATATCTGTAAGAAAGTAATATTACTTCTAAAGAGTTATACAAAGGCTATTGACTAGTAGTATTTTCTAGCCTAGCGTATCCGCTTTCCACGGCTCTTATAACTAGCAATTAAGGTTCTCTTAATACCTAGAATAAGTAATAAGCCAGAAAGGGTATTTTTAGGTGCTTAATGTTAAGTTTTATAGGATTATATAAAGACTAGTATAAAAATACTTAAGGCAGTAGAATGCTTAAAGGATTGGGTAGTTAAGGAGATTCTAAGTATTCCGCTTTAGATTTTATATTATACAAAGTAGAAATCTACTTTTTTACCTCCTTAGCTTGCTAGAGAATCCTTAAGAGCCTAAAATTAGCTCCCGTAGTAGCTATTACGAAGTAAGCATAATAAGTGCACGGGGTAGAAGTCGCGGATATTTTGGATATTACGGATATTGCGAGCGGATATCGTAAATATTGCGAATATTGCGTATATTGCAATATTATAATTGGTCTTTAATTGTTAGGTTAGTAGAAATAGGTGGACGTATATAAGGTGTTATGGGGGTATCCCGTAACAGTGGCGTAAAATACTGTAGTATCGGATATGTATTGGGGTATCGGCGATAGTATCGGCCGATACTCGGGTATCCTAATACCGGGTATTAGGGGTATCGACCGCAAGACTAGGCAGGGGTAGGAACACCAAAACATTAAAACATAGACTTTTCCTAGGATTTTTCTATATCTCCTTTAGCCGGATTTTCTTTAGTAAGAGAAGGATTACCTTTTTAGGCTTTTTTGCTAGTAAAAGCCTAACAAGTCCTTTTTTCTAGTAGTTTTTTCTACTTCTAATAGAGAAGAAAATAACTACTATAGTCTTTTTACCTAGTTTTTCTACTACCTTTTACTCTAATTTTCCTAGAAGCTCTCTAATAGGGTTAATAAGGAAAAAGAATATATAGAAGGATAGTAAAAACTAGGAAGGCTTTTTACCTAGTTTTTTTTACCTCTGTGCTAGGAGATAAGAGACCTAAGGAGGTTATTATCTACTAAAAAAACTAGGAATCCCCCTTATAAATTATAAGCTACAAGACATAAAATACTAAAGGTAAAGGCTACTAAGCCTAAAATAAAGCCTCCTATAGAGATAAGTGATGACAAATTCTTATCTACCTCGTCTACTTGTTCTTCTCTATCCTCTTTATGCCTATCCAAGAAGGATAAAGACATAGAAGAAGTAAATAAACCGTCTCTAGCTTATATAAAGAACCAAAGAAAAAGAAACTACCCCCTATTATCTCCTAAAAAAGACAGCTAAAACCTAAAAAGAAACCTAGTAAAAATGAGGTCCTCTATAGCTAGTCTATACTTCCCCCCTCCCTCTTTAAAACAATTCCTATAAAAGGCCCTAAAAAGCCTAACCTAGGCCTATCTAAGGCTAGAAGGAGAAAGTAAGAAGCAAGTTAAACAAATTAGGGACGACGTATAAAGAATTATAGTAGGAGAAAATCCTTCTATAAAAGAAATAGAAAAGGAAAAACAGGAGACAGATATCCTTAAAGGACTAGTAGAAGAAGTAAGAGCCCTCTACAAAGAGGCAGCCCCCAAAACCTATGCAGAAAAGTTAAAGAAGGGCCTCTCTTCTTCTACTTACTCTTCCTCATCGCCGTCTCCTCCTTCTTCTACTACTTTTTCTTCTTCTTTACCCCCCGCCTCCTCAGTTCCCCCTACTAGTAAGGTAGCTAGTAGCACTACTAGTTCTACAAGCCCTACCTCTATTAGAGGGCAGGGTGGTTTTAGATAATACAAATAAGCGAGTATAAAATATCCTTTATCTAATAGAAAATGTATATAATATTACAATCGATAAGGATAAAGTGCCCCGTGTAGGGCTTTTCTACCCTAACTAAGTGGAATTTAGTAGAATTCGGTGGACTTGGTAGAATTTAGCAGAATTTAGTAGATATTGTAGATATTATAGATATTGCAGATATTGCGGATATTACAGATATTACGGATATTGTGGATATTGTAGATATTGCAAATATTGCAGATATTGCGGATATTGCGGATATTGCGGATATTATAGTAGGAACAAGTCCCTATATACCTCTCCCCCTAACTATATAATAGCTAAATACTTAAAGAAAAATCCCTTATCCCTCTTATAGTTCTTCTCTAATACTAATTCTTTAAACACTTTGTTTTCTTAAGAGTTTTAGAATCTATCTGTATTCTCTCCTATAATACTATATAACGTCCTTCTAAAAAGACTCTTTCTAGCTTATCGCTTATTGCTGGAATTAAGAGAATTTTAATTGCTATAAGCGAGAGCTGTGGCCAGCGCTTTCGTTACTGTTCTTAAAACTACTATTAAAGCGCGGTTATTAAAATCTTATACGGCGTCTTAGAGATAAAGTCCTTATACTTATTCTAACTTTTTAGTCAAAATATTATACTATTAAGATCCTCGGCAATCTTATTAAACTTATTAAAGTCTTAAGCTGGAGCTAGCTTTTTATATAATAATATACTTCTAGGCATAAAACTCTTATTCCAATATCTTTCCTAAAGCTCTTTAATACTCTTAAGTGCAGGCTTATACTACTCCTTCTAAACCTACTTAATATATCTTATATAATGGGCTAGATAAAGAATAAGCGCAGCGGTATAAAGGGGCGAGTTATCTATTTTATAGTAATACCTATTAAAGGTATTCTAAGCATTTTTAATACGTTTAAAGAACTTCTTATTAGATATATACTCTTTCTAATTATATAATATTAGCTAGATTAAAAAATAGAGAGAGGAGATAAACTAACCTAGGATTTATTAAGGTGCTTAATTATAACATCTATTGTAAAGAGCATATTCTTAAGCGTTGCTTTATATCCCTAGCACTTTAGGATTACCTAGTAAAATTTTTAAAGAAAAATTTTTATTATAAGAAGCGCCTCCTAGTCCTTTAGACTAAGATAGTCCTTTTTAAGTATATTAAGGTTACGCTTAGTATACGTATTAATAGCAGACTCTTTTTAAATTGCTACGCTAAGTATAAAATACTAGCTATTCTATCTCGTATAATTATTAAGCGGAATTCTTCTCCCTATAAGACTTTTAAACTCCCTTATATAACTAGCTAAGTTATAGGTATATAAGGTAATGTTATAAAGCTTTTTAAGTGCGCTAAGTTTCCGAAACATATTACCCTTCTCTTTCTCCTCTTTTAGATCTAAACCCTTTCCTTATTCTTTATACGGCTTAATATTATTAAAACTAATTAAGTTTTTAAAGAGGAAAGCCTATATGGCAAGGTTTAGAATATAACCCTAACAGCGGATCTATTAGTAGGCGGGATTCTATTTAATTCCCTCTTCCTAAAGAAGCTAGTCGCTTATTGTTTATAGTATAGTTATTAGATATAATGGTACCTAGCTTTTATATAATCCTATAGTCTTTAAGTACTAGAAGGAGAGTATTTTATTACTTATCCCCACTATAAGAGGCTACCGTATAAAGGCCAAGAAGAGCATTTATAAGCTTTTCCTGGCTATTAATAAAATGGCCATAAATCGTGAGGAGAAGGTGATTATTTAGAGAGGTTTAGATATTGACGAAGAGATAAATACTTATTAGTGTAAACTGCAGCCTCTTTCATATAATGTCTTTTTGCGATAGCTATAAGTTATAAATCTTTTTACTAACTGCTAAATAGGCTGTAGTTATATAGCCGTTTACTTTAGGATTAATTAACTATAGAAGAACGTAGAACTCCGGCTACTTAACTATCTAAAATAGTAGGTTTTGTATAACAATTAATGTAATAAGGGCCTTATTGATAACTTCCTTATTTAGGACCGCTTAAAGTACTTCTAAATCTAGCTCTTTTGTCTTATTTTAAGATAACGCTTTAAGGTAAAGATCTTTTAATTAATTCCGTATTGCTTCTTTTATATAACTAGTTTTAGGCTTAACCATAATGCTATACTTTAACGCTAAGTGGTTTTGGAAGTTAGGGGTTAACTATATAGCGTATAACTCTATATAGTGTTTATAATAAAATAAAAGATAGGCGTTTTTATTTTATACGGGCTTATTACTACCTAGTAGACGGGTATACTCCTATGTTAAAAGAGTTAAGCGACCTCTTATATTTTTTGATTTAGAGGTATTAACAAAGTCAAGAGCTTCTAATTCCACGTCTAAAGCTATATTTATACGATAATAAGGAAGAAGAAGGCGACTGAAAATTTATTTAGGGTATGCCAAGATTTATTGCAATAAGGTTTATCCAAAACTACCCTACTAGAGGGAAGAAGAAGAAGCTATAAAAAAGAGGACTAGTCCTAGTTATAGACCAAAAGGACCAGCCTCTAGACATCTTCTCTATATAAAATACAATTAATTAACGATTTATATCCAAATTGAAAATAGGGAAGCTAGTTATAGCTTCTATAGCTAGAACTAGAGAAAAGCAAAATATTCTCCTTATAACAACAGAGAAATATAATGTAGATTTTCTAGTTAAACATAAAGAAGTCTGGTCTAGCAGCTTCTCCTTTAAAAGAGAACAAAAACTAGAGCCCTAGGCCCAGATAGTAGCTTATAGCGTCCCTATCCCCCCTTTTTAGGAGAAGGAGGCTCTAAACTTCTAAAGGAAGAAATAGAGACCTTTAACCCTATTAAGATACAGCGACTACCTAAATGGATCTCTTCTAGGGCAAAGAGATATAATCCACAAACTAGGTTTAGCTCTATAGTATTTGCTATAAAAAATAAGGAGAAAAGATAGGAAATCCTTAAGGAGAAGGAAATCCTAATTGCAGGAGTAGCTACTAAGGTAGTTAAATACCTAGAAGTCTTTCCTACCACACAGTATACAAGCTACCAAAAATTTGGCCATATAGGAGATAGATACTCTACTAGGGCCTATCGGTTTTATGCAGTAGCATACCTATCTAAAGACCACTTCTATTTAAGTTGTAATATAATGGGCAAGCCTTACGAGCATACTACCCCCCTTTACATTAATTGTAAAGAAAAACACTTTACTACTAGCAAAGACTGCTAGTCTCTTAAAGCAGCTAAGTTAATATACCAATGAGTGAATACTTAAAAGGTTCTATATAGAAAGAAAAAGAAATCTCCCTAGCTTCTAAAGCTAGAGGAGAAATCTGCTTTATACAATATAATATAGGGAAAAGACAAGAAGCACAACAAACCCTACTAAAAATAGGATTTAGGAGAAAAATAAATATTATTCTAGTATAGGAACCTAGTACATAGAAAGATAGGCAAAAAGAATCCTACTTCTTTATTCCACACCCTGCATTTAACCTTATCCTCCCTAGTAATCTAGCTATTCGCCCTAAAGTAGCTATCTATATAAGGAAAACTAGTTTAAGTGTCCTACAATATAGAAATAGGGAGGATATCTATAAAGACACAGATACTATAGCACTAAAAATCTATGGCCAATTTAAAAGATTTTTACTGCTTAATATTTATAACGAGAGATAACTAGACAAGAACTCTAGAACTCAAAGAAATAGTAAATCTACTATCTCTAGAGCTATTCTAGAACTAGAAATAGACCTTCCCTTTATACTAGTAGGAGATTACAACCTATACTATATAAGGTGGAACGCACTAGCTAGGAACTTAACTAGAGAGGCTAAAGAACTAGTAGATTAGTTAGATAAATATAACTACCAATTACTAAATTCTAATAAGTAAGAAGGGACCTTCTACAGATCCAATATAAGAGAGAAATCCATTATAGACCTAGCCTTCTACTTAGGAAACTTTTAAGAAAATACCTAGGATAATTGGACTATAATAGAAGAAACAGGATCCAACTATAAAACTATAACGTTTTCTCTATTTACTAAAGAGATATAAAGATACCTAAACCCTCTCTAAGAAACTCCGTTCTTTATAAAAAAGGCAGACTAGAAGCTCTTCTCTACTTCTCTAGCAGAGTTAGTCTAAGAACTAGAACTAGAAGTAAAGGTTTTAGTACTAGAAGAACTAGTAGGAGAAAACCCCTATATAGAGATAGGAGAAAAAGGTCCCTTAGCCTCTTTAGAGGATTTGTATAAACTTAGGGATAAAAGCATAAGTATACTAGCAGATAATCTAGTTGTAGATCTTACTAGCTATATTAAGCTAGCAGTAGAGAAAGCTATTCCCAGATCTGGAACCTATAAATTCTCTAAACTATAGTGGAATAAAGAGCTTCTATAGAAAAGGAAAAAAATAGCAAAACTAGGAAGACTTTAAGAAGAACAGCCTGCTAGAAGTTCGAGACTAAAAGCCTATAAGGAAGCTAAAAATCAATATTTCTATGCAATAAGAGAAGCTAAAACTAATTACTGGAATAGCTTCCTAGAAAAAGCACAGGGAAAAGAAGTCTTTACTGCCCTAAAATATATAAAGGAGAAAACATTACGAATAATTCCTAGTCTATAGTATAGTAAGTGTTACGGACGCTTTAAGTACGGTGTTACGACTACTTAGAGAAGAGTTGGAAGAAGCTAGTTGGTTAATAAGGGCACGGTCCAGGATAGAGCCGGTAGAACTATATGACGAGGAATAATAGCTAAGGTTATATGACATGCTACGTATTAAATAAGAGGAATGAGAGGAACTTATGTACCTTATATATAACACATACATCACGTATAAGAAGGATTTCTTAGGAGTACGGTCGTGTATTTAAAGGACTACAGTCCCTACCTAGATAGTTCTTTCCTTATAGTGATTCTTAGAATATAATTAGAGTTAATCTGTTGGGCAACTACTCTACCAGTTGTTATTACGTTGTTGACTTTATTTGTATTACCTACACACCTAGCCCATTAACGAGCCCATTGTAGTGTGGTGGGGTAAAATGGGCCACTACTTAGTGCCTTGGCATTTTCCTGTATATATTAAGCCTTCGGCTTCTCTTCTTCTCTAGATCACGACCTACCGGAATACATTCTTTCCTTTCTTCTTACTGACTGCTTTCCTACTGATTGATTACGACTGACGACCGACCGACCGACCGACCGACCGACAGATAGACAGCATTGTGACTTCCTATCTAAGAGGGACCGCGTCCACCACCACAGTAGTACTTCCTATAAGGTTCCGTTATATAATTACTACCTGGTTACGGTATTAAACACAGAAAGTTAAATAACATGCCACCAAAAGCAGCCACTATAACGCTATTGACGGCGGCAACTACTTTAAGGTTAGGAGGTGACACTAGTATAGCAGATACTAACTTATAATAACCTGTAACGGTTAGATAACTATAAGAGATAGTTAACTAGTTAATAGAGAATAATGCAACGCTTAAATAAAGGGTTAATGGGATAGGGGCAGCAAAGATTAAGTTACCTTTAATTAAGAGGTTCTTAGGAGAGAGATTAAAGCTTAAAGGATTCCTTACGTAAATATACTTTAAGGTTACGTAAGAAGGAGTAAAACTGCTAATACCTATGGATCGAATAGCTTATGCAGGACTATTTCTATTAGGAAGAGCACTTAAATGGTTTAAGCCTTACCTTATAGAAATATAGGTAAATAGAATAACAATTACTAACTAAGAGGTGCGGTTTATGTTCTTAAGTTAGGAAGGATTTATAGAGCGACTTATATAAATGTTTGGAGACCTAGAGGCAGTAACTATAGCGGAAAGAAAACTCTAAGATATTACGTAATAAACCTTAGTAATTAAGTATATAATATAGTTCTAAACGCTAGTTATATAAGTTAAGTGGAATAATAAGGCGCTTATGGCACAGTATAAATAGGGACTTAAGGCTAAAGTCTAGGACGTAATTATTCTAATGGAAGATGCGGATACCCTAAGGGAGTTAATAAATTAGGCGATAAAGATTAATAATAGGATTTACTAAAGGGAATAGGCCAAGAAAGGTTAGGATAGAGTTTTATAGTTATATAAGGCGCAGAGTACGTAATAACTAAAGCTAAGTTAAAAACTATAGAATGGCGCAGAGCTAATAGACCTAAGCGGTACTAAAGAAACCTATAAGAGATAGAGTAAGAAACTATAGAAACCTAGAGGTTAAGGATTTAGTAATTATAGGACTAAGGAGCAGAGGCTAAACTAGGGATTTTAGTAGTAGAAGACGTTTAGGCGGACTCTATAGTAAAGTTAGTGGTTTAAAGATGGAGCTTATATAAATTACGGAAAATAGGGTTACTTTACAAGGGATTGCAAAGATGGTTAGAGTTACTATGTAATAAAGGGAACTAGACTAGTAGAAGACATATATATATAGAGGGATAATAGTGTACTACGAGGAATAAAAGAATGTTTAATTAGAAGTTTCGCGTTTTGTTATAATAACGTATGCCGAATTTATAAAGATGCTAAGTACGGCGTAAGCTATTGGCTATAAGAGTTAGAGTTAAAGGGACTTAAAGGAACTAGAGAGTTAGATAAAGAATAAGATTAACTTTATAAGCTAGATTAGGATGTTACAGTAATATACGGATAACGATTAGTAATAATAATAATGGAGTTGGAGTACTTATTAATTAATAGCGACAAGGATAATAAAGGAACTAACTAGGGGTATCTAAACCTTAATGACGCAATTATAGAAGTAGAGGCTGAGACCGCTATAGAGCAAGGTTTAGTAACGGGCATTATAACACTATTGGATACGGCATCTATCGCTTTATAAGACGGAAGGAAGAGTATTTTAAAGAGATTAAGCAAGCAGACGACTGCTAGTGCTAATTTACTACTCGATAAAGGTAAAAGGCTAAAGGCTTAAGATTCTTAAGATAAGATAAGAGAAATCCAAGATTCTAAAGATAGGATAAGGATAGCTTAAGGACCTATAATAGACGAAAACCGATGGAGCAGAGTAGTAGCTCAGTTTAAAGACATACGAATGAGCTTAGGATAAAAGTTTCCTACGGCATAAGACTCTTAAAATGAGATGAGTGAGATTTAAGACTCTTAAGACGAGATAAGAATACCATAGACGCCTAATTGGACTAAGGTGGGAGCTAAACTTAAGTTAGAAGTAAGCTCAGGATTAAAAAACCTAAGGGACTAAAGATTTAGAGCATAAATAATGGTACCTGTAAGTAGGATTAGAGAATCTATAGTGCAAATAGTAGTTAGACTAGGAGATAGGTATATAGACCCAGAAGACTTACTAGGGGAACGCCGTGTTTAGCCTAAAGATTAAAAAGTTAATACTAAGATTAAGAAGTAAGAAGACTTTAAGGATCTACTTATAAGACGCGAAAAGAAAGAAACTATAGTAGAATTTAGAGCAAGAATTGCTGTATAGCAAGAATAAAAACTAGATAAGAGATCTAGCATATTAGGACGTATAAGGGATAGAGCGCTAGTATAAAGAATTACTAATAGACCTAAGATAGGCACACTAAGAGCTAAGTGGCTAACTAAACTGGAAGAAGAAGAGGATCTAGGGATTCTAACTAGATTTAAAGAACGATATATAAAGGGCTGTTACGATATAGTAATAACGAGATATTTTCTTATGGATACACTATATATACTTAAAGGGTTGTACTAAAAGTGGTATAGACAACAACATAATAATAAGTGGGAAGATTTCTATATATAGTTAGATGAAAAAGTTGTCTAGGACCACCTAATTACAGAAAAGGCTATAACTTATATTAAAAGAGCCTTAATTATAATATTAAAAGATCTAGAGGAGTAATTAGAGGACTAGAGAAGTAAAAGACGAATCTTAGTACCTGCGAATGAAGTTACAACGCTTAGATTAATATAAGAAAGGTTTAAACTTAAGGATAAAGACGAGCTAAGAGTTAACCTAAGACACTAAGTATATTATACACTATCGTGGATAGTATGTGTAAATAATGTGTGTAATATATATAGAGCACCTAAGGATAAAAATTAAAAATATCTAATAAGAATGTATTAGATGACGGACGAGGCGAAATATAAAAACGCTAAGTATATGCATAGTTAGCACCTAGTAGAAGTTTAAGAATAAGGGGACTTAATACTTTAACTAGGAAGATTCCTTACGGAAGAATGCCTAGATAGACGACAATAGTGGGAATATTTAGAGAATACCTATTTATGGTATATTAAGGACAAAAAGCGAACTAAGTATTAGCCTAAGTTGGACTAAGTATAGGTAGGATTAAATAGCTAATAGTTAGGAAAAGTAGAGGCCTATAGGATTAAAGGGAACTAGTAGTAGAGCCTTAAACCCTTAAAGGAATTTAAGGTTAATACCTAAATTTATAAGTTAAGTAATAAGATTAGTAGTTTAAGGCACTAATAGATAGTAGAGCAATAAGGAACCACATCTCGCTAATAGCAGTTAAAAGAATAGGGTTACTATATAGGAAAAAGGAACATCCTTACCTATTAGTAATAATTTTAGGAGATCCGATAGCCTATAGAGGAGGTATTATTAATCTTAAAATAGGACCTATTTAGTTAACTATTAAAGGGAGATAAGTTATAATATCTTTTAATATATTACTATTAGGGAATAATAAGGTAGTGTTAGAAATGCCTTAGTTATAGGAATATAATTTAAAAATTAATTAGATTATAGGTTAGGTTAATATTAGGGATACTTAACGCCGTAAAGTGCAATAATAAGCTAAGTTAGTATAGTACCAAATAGGAGCGACCTACGAAGAAACAGAAAAAGGGTTAGATTATATACTAAAGAGATACCATAAATATAGCAAAAAACTATAGTTACTAGAAAGTGAGAAGCTGTTAAAGTATATAGTATAGGACTATAAGATAGAATTAGAACTAGAAATAAGTCTAAGGTTCTTTCCAATCTATAAGCTTACTAAAGAAGAGGGTAGAGTATTAAAGGAGTTTATCTAAGAGAACTTATAAAAGGGATATATTAGACTATCGTAATTATTAGCGGGTTATCTAGTACTGTTTATACTAAAGAAGAATAGTAAACTAAGGCTGTGTATTAACTATAGGTAGTTAAACAGCATTACTTAGAAGGATAGGTATCCTTTACCCTTAATTAGCGAAATCTAAAATAGGATAGGTAATGCGCAAATCTTTATAAAGATAGATCTAAGATAGGCGTACTATTAAATTAAAATTAAGGAAGGCGACGAATGGAAAGCAGCCTTTAGGTTAAAGGAAGGACTATATAAGCTATTAGTTATAATTTGGGCTTATAAACGTATTAGCAATATTCTAGAAGCGAATTAATAATATATTAGGAGAATACTTGGATGAATTTATTATAGTATATCTTAACGATATTATTATCTACTTAATAATTAAGGAAGAATATAGAGAATACGTTAAATGGGTCTTAAAGAGACTATAGAAAGAATAGATGCTAGTAGTAATTAAGAAATGCGAGTTCTTTACTAGGAAGACCGATTTTATAGGATTTATTATTAAACTAGGCCAACTTAGTATAGATCCGAAGAAAATTAAGGCTATAGTAAATTAGTAAGAACTAGAGAACATTACGCATGTTATAGACGCTTTAAGTACAATATTACGACTACTTAGAGAAGAGTTAGAAGAAGCTAGCTAGTTAATATAGGCACGGTCTAGGATGGATCCGGTAGAACTATATGACGAGGAATAGTGACTAAGTCACGTGATGTAATCTATATAATCTGTATAATCTATATAATCTATAATAGAGTAGATAGAGTATACGTACCTTACGTATAAGGAGGGTTTCCTAGGAGTACGGTTGTGTATTTAAAGGACCATAGTCCCTACTCTAGATAGTTCTTTCCTTATAGTAATTCTTAGAATATAATTGGAGTTAATCTGTTAGGTAACCACTCCACTAGTTATTATTACGTTGTTAACTTTAACTTACTTTACCTATATACCTAGCCTAATAATAAGCCCATTGTAGTTCTTACTATAAAGTTCCGTTATATAATTACTATTTAGTTATGGTAATAAGTATAGAAAGTTAAACAACATGCTACCAAAAGCAGCCACTATGACGCTATTGACGGCGGCAACTACTTTAAGGTTAGGAGGTAATACTAGTATGGCAGATACTGACTTATAGCAACCTGTGACAGTTGGACAACTATAAGAGATAGTTGACTAGTTAATAGAAAATAATGCGATATTTAAATAAAGGATTAACGGGATAGGAGTAGTAAAGGTTAAGTTACTATTAATTAAGAGATTCTTAGGAGAAAGATTAAAGCTTAAAGGATTTCTTATGTAAATGTATTTTAAGGTTGCGTAAGAAGGAGTAAAGCTAGTAATACCTATGGATTGAATAGCTTATGTAGGACTATTCCTATTAGGAAGAGCACTTAAATAGTTTAAGCCTTACCTTATAGAAATATAGGTAAATAGAATGATAACTACTAACTAAGAGGTGCGGTTTATGTTCTTAAGTTAGGAAGGATTTGTAAAGCGACTTATATAAATGTTTGGAGACCTAGAGGTAGTAACTATAGCGGAAAGAAAACTCTAAGATATTACGTAACGAACTTTAGCAATTAAGTATATAATATAGTTCTAAACGCTAGCTATATAAGTTAAGTGGAATAATAGGGCGCTTATGGCATAGTATAAATAGGGACTTAAGGCTAAAGTTTAGGATGTAATTATTCTAATGGAAGA
>Ga0307515_10009108_pt1 | contig 19258 bp, 10 predicted proteins | sample 17_EM_MG_FD_194513 | JGI IMG/M metagenome (GOLD analysis project Ga0307515, IMG submission 194513) | Populus trichocarpa ectomycorrhiza microbial communities from riparian zone in the Pacific Northwest, United States - 17_EM | ecosystem: Host-associated > Plants > Roots > Unclassified | place...
ATGCATGAGGTGTTGACTGACAGTGCTCACAAGTTGTCAATGGGTGAGATGTGTTGGATTTGTGAGGAAAGCAGCATCACATTGCAGCATGTATCAAGCACTCACCTTTGCTGATGTGTGATAATATTGCCTTTTTCCTTCCCTTTCCTCACCATTCTGACAATCTCCGCTCCCTCTGCTTGCACTGACGTCCCTCCTCTAATTCCGCTCCCACTCCCACTCTCCTCCCAATCCCCTCGTTCTCTTCCCTGTTCCCTATGACTCGTATTTCGTATTACGGACTCTTTCTCATGTTACCCGCTTGTATACTATGTCTCTGCTTGTTTGTATCACTCCCCATGCACTACTGGACTTATTCCTATAGTGTAGACCCGCCTCCGCCCCGCGCACTCCACTATTTCCTCTTTGCTTCCACTTCCGTTCCACCACACTTGCATAGCCTCCACTTCACCGCCCGTGTGTAACCTCCACTTCCACACCACCCCCGCCTCTGCTTCTCTCCACTTTTTTTTTTTTTTCTTTTTTTTTGGTGGGTCAGGGAGGTCGCTCTGCCACTAAGCTCCCGAACAACCCTTACGGAGGAGATGGATCTCCCGGCCTCTGTAGAAGGGAGCTCACAAAGGGTTAGTGCCCCATCAGCCGGCATGACCTGCTCTCTAGAGCTCTCCCTACTGTCACCTGCAGGAATCTGGTTTAAGACCCCATTGCCTGTTGGAGGCACCTATACAGCCCCGCTCACACAATATCACCAAAGGACAAGATGGTTCTCCCAGCACCCAGAGGTGAAAAGCTGAGACTCCAAGGCTTCAGAGGCCAGGAGTGTGGGGGTCGCCATCAGCCAGAGGACTGCGGAATACCCACTAAACCTGCAGGGGGCCTCCTGTCCAACATTGGCAAGGTGGTTCCTACCCACGGGCGGGTAGGAGTGCCGTACCGGACCGCCCTTAAATTGTTTAACGTCCCTCCCTGAACTCCCGCCTTACACCTTTACAGGCTCAGTCAGGAGTTACTATCTCAGCCATACAGCAGGAGTGGAACCTACTCCCAGAGGGCAAGAGAAGGGTCGTGAGGACAACGTAGATTGTTTGAAGGTGTGGCCTCAGATGTCAGCCAGGGTACAAAAGCCTGCATTTCTACAGTAAAGCGAGACTACTACGTCCAAGCCTACATGATCACAACATTGTGACCAGATTTAACACATGAAGCGTAAACTAAAGACACTCACAAACTCTACATGGTCAAAGCTGATTCAAAAACCAGGGCTGGCAAAACCTCACGGCCGGCTACACACTACCCTGGAAACAACTTAAGTAAGCAACCGGGATCTTCCCCTGGGCTTACCGACAGCAGATTATTCTGTCCTCTCGAGCCAATGGCAACTTACTATGGAGCCACTGCTATGGCCCACAACTGGGATTCCATCCCTGGCACTTCCCGTTCCAAGGCAGAGCGGTTTGATTTGCCTATTGGCAAGCCTAAGCGATTGGTTAGAACGCACACTCTAGCCGGTTCTTGTGAGGAAAAGGGACTATTCTCACTGTGAATAGGCAGTGCTCGCAGTGGTTCTGGTTTCTGGGTGTCGTGTAGACTCGGTGAGCTCCTTGAGTATACTTTCAGGTCAGGTTCTAGTTCGCAGCACTGTGTGTTCTAGTCCTCAGCACTGTGGCCCTGTTGGTACTAGTCTTGGAAGCTGTTCAAAGTCTGGATATATGTGGCAAGCTAACGACTACTACATGTTTTGGGTACTGCTTATATAGATCTCTGTCGTGGCTATGCCCTAATGGTAAGCCCCACTCGGCTGAGTAAGGGTGGGACTCGAAGCATCGAAGCCCCACCTATGACTCCGTTCCAATGGCTAACCCCCTCCCTAGTGGAGCCTTGGGTTCAAGCCCCTCTCTGATGTCATAGTGGAGTATTGGGTCCAAGCCCCACTCCTTCGTCATGTCATGTGACCGGTTCTGTCATCGGTCACATGACCCCTCTTTTGGTCACATGTCCCTCATGTGACTTCCGTGTACTCGTTTATATGTGGAAAAAGGCCGGGGTCCAGAGTGATTTCATCACAGTTCTAGGCCCAGATCCCCATTCTACCTCAGTTACTGTCTCACCGCAACAGACCATCCTGTCCGCCGGCCAGGGTCACAGGCCTGACATGGCAGAGGAACACCCGGCTTCTCCACAGACTCCCTGGGGGTCACAGGGTGCCAGGGGGTTGGACATGCACACTGGGGCAGGAAACCCGATGCACCCATCTTGGGCTATGCGCTCAGGTGGAGTAGCTATGACTAACATCCCGCGCTGGGTCGGCTGAGCCATTGCCCGACTCACCATCCGCCTCTTATGACGGGGAGGTGGGGAGCTCGCTGGCCTGCACACTAACTACTTATGTGTTCGGCTTGTTTTCAAACACACCTACAAGTCTTATTGTCGCTTATCGCTATAACCACATCTGCAGCAGGGGCCTCTTGGATGGGCGGGGTCCCTGCGTCAGCTCAGGAGTCCCCCTTAAGCATCCTAGCAGTAGACTAGGAAGGACTTACAGCACGCAGTGTCCCCCCGCACAGGCCTTCGCAGCAGTATCCGCCACGCCACCACGGCAACGGTGGGCCTGGGAGCCCTGATACCTCCAGCTTCCTGCGACCACCTTTAGCCCACTCACCGAGGTGGCAAGCCCCAGGATCTTGAGAGTGGTTGCCTGGTTGGAACTACGTGGAAGTAGTGGTTGGGTCCAACCTCTGCTTCTCTCCACTTTTTTTTTTTTTTTTTTTTTTTTTGTGGGTCAGGGAGGCGGCTCTGCCGCTGAACCTGATAGCATGTCAGCTAGAGGGAATGGTCTCCTGCCCTCAAGGAGACAGCTAATGCAGGAAGAGCGCCCCATCAACCGGCACCGCCTGTTCTCTAGAACTCTCCCTACCGTCACCTGCAGGAATCTGGTTTAAGACCCCGTTATCTGTTGGAGATACCAATACAGCCCTGCTCACGTCATACGTCCAAGGGGTGAAGTGGTCTCCCGGCACCCCAAGGTGATGACTGAGACTCCAAGGCTTCAGAGGCCGGGAGTGTGGGGGTCGCCACCAGCCAGAGGACCGGGGAATACCCACTAAACCTGCAGGGGGCCTCCTGTCCGACATTGGCAAGGTGGCCCCTACCCTTGGGTGGGCAGGAGCGCTGTACCGGACTGCCCTCAAATGGTTTTACGTCCCTCCCTGGGCTCTGTTTTGCACCCTTTTACAGGCTCCGACTAGGGCCACTATCCCCACCGTACAGCAGGAGTGGAACCTACTACCAGAGGGTGCGAGAAGGGTCATGGAGACGACATATATTGAGTAATGGACTCTCTCGGTGCACCAATGTGCCTATTACCTATAGGCACCATCTGTGAGCCTGACCTGCGCCATGGGGGCTTGGTCAGCTTTGTGTATTTCCTTGGTTTTCTTTGTTTCCGGGCAAGGCAGCCGTAGGGCTTCTTTCAGGGCGGTGACACAAAAAATGGGCATGAACTTAAAGTTGTCCTCATGGATTTCCTTCATGCGCCATTTCCATAGCATCCAGTAGTAGGTGCCAATCATCCATTCCCTCTTTGGTCTGGTTAGTTTGAGTGCTTTGAGCATCTTTTTCCGCCCTTTGAAGATAGGCAGCGCAGCCTCCTCTATCGCCCGTAGGGCCAGGATAGGGTACCAGGGGGACGAACCCCATTCGTCTGGATGCAGAGTCCGGAAGGCTGACTTCGGGGATACTGTCATCAACACGTCTTCCAGTTCCGCAAAGAGCGGTCGTAGGTTATATTTGGCACAGCCAAGCAGGATGTGCCCGAGTGACATCTCCTGACCGCAGGGGCACGTCCGTCCCATGTCAGATTTCTTTCTTTTGGCGCCGTAGTACCTGTGTCCTAGGACTAGAGCATTGTTCATCTCTTTCCATAGAACTTCTTTTAACCCTTCCGGCATGGTGATGTACCAGACTTTCTTAATGTGGCTTCCGGGGTCCAAAACTCTATCGAACAGGATGCCGATCGTCACAGTCCACCTGTCCGAGAATTTCCTGAACTTGTTTGTCCCGGATGGCGCCGGGACTCTGTTTCGCACAACCAATTGTGTTAGGTAGTCCAGGGGCTGGTGGCATAGAACTGGGGCTACGTCTACCCATCCCTGGGGTATAGTGATAGTACTGATGTCGAACAATCTCCCCATAAGTCTGCCTTCATTAGCCATTCTGTCCGCTATGTTGTTGTTTATATCGTCTCTGTGGGCTTTAGCTTTAATGAAGCTTATCCTACCCGTCCTATCCCGGAGTAGGTAAAGTAAGTATTGTAGTAAAGGGGTAGGGGGTCCGCGACTCATGTGTCTTGGTGTGTCTCCCCATCCGTCCCTTTCCATGGCTAGCAAACCACCCTTAAGCAGGCCTAGTACAAATGTAGAGTCAGTGTGGATCGTCACGTGTGCGTCCCTCCAAGCCATAAGGCACTGGACGATTGCGGCTACTTCCGCCACATTGTTAGACAGCATGGCGCCTGTTAACATGACCTTATCACTAATTTGCAAATCCGAGAACCATGCGGAGCCGGCTGTGCAAATATCTGTACCGTTATCTTGTGCTGAGCCATCTGTCCAGACGTGTATGTCCCGGTCATATACAATAACCTCAGCGGTCCTGCTAACGGGTATGTTGGCCGGAGCATAGTCCTCCATGTAGACCCGGACCCTTGTCTTCTTGTATGCATCCTTCTGTACCCGTCCTGCTACTAATGATTTGGGCAGCATAAACACCCGGATGCACCCAAGGGGGCCGTCCATGTTTGGCCAAACATTCATGTCTGGTCCGGATGGCCAGCCGTAACGTGGCCTGAAGATGGACCAGCTGGAGGAGCCCACTGCTTCTTGCAGTTTAGTCACCATCTTCTTTAGTCCTGTGCCTTGAAGGGGCAATGGGGGGGGAAGATAGAGGTGGGCTACCGTGTTTATGCCCATTTCCTTCAGGAGTAAGATCTTTCGGAAGGTGTGGGAGTTGGGTCTGGGCAGCACCGGGTGATTTAATAGTGGGGCCTGCCACCTAGCTGCCAACGATGGCGCACTACTCGCCATATCCAACCCAAACAGCCTGACAGTGGTGAACACTTGTGACACCCTATCTTGCAGAAGGGTGGGCATTGTGTAGGCTCGCTGTAAGAAAGGATTTAGTCCTCCATAGGTGCCCACGCGGCTTGAGGATGATGCCATTTTCAGGTCCATCCATGTCCATTTTTTCCATGAGACTGTTTGATCCCCAGTAACCAAGTCACTGAAGAACTTCAGGTCCACCGCGTACTTCCTGGTTATCAAGGAGGGGTTGTTCAACCCTCCCTCTGCCAGGGGTGCCTCCATTGTCCCATAGGACATCGCTGAGAATTTACCTCTCACGAAGCCCATTATTCTGTTGCTAATCCTTTTGAGGATGTGTGGGGGTACTCCGTTACCATCCATGAGGAAGTGGCACCTGGATAGCATTAGGGCCTTAGCCAGTAACATCCTGTTTCGCACATTGGCCCCAATTGCCCGCCATTGTGATATTATTCTCTTTATGTGAATGTCTATTTGCAACCATCTGTGTAGGGCGTTGTCCCTGCTCCCAATCCAGACGCCCAGTATTCGCAGGGGGTCTGCAGGTGGCAGAATGCATGCACCCGGTATCGTGAATCCCGCCATGTCTTGGTCCGTGTAACACTGTACCTGGAACGCATGTGGCCCAACATGTGAGGAAAGTGGACTATTCTCACTGTGAATAGGCAGTGCTCGCAGTGGTTCTGGGTTCTGGGTGTCATGTGGACTTCGGTGAGCTCCTTGAGTATACTTTCAGGTCAGGTTCTAGTTCGCAGCACTGTGTGTTCTAGTCCTCAGCACTGTGGCCCTGTTGGTACTAGTCTTGGAAGCTGTTCGAAGTCTGGATATATGTGGCAAGCTAACGACTACTACATGTTTTTGGTACCGCTTATATAGATCTCTGTCGTGGCTGTGCCCTAATGGTAAGCCCCACTCGGCTGAGTAAGGGTGGGGCTCGAAGCATCGAAGCCCCACCTATGACTCCGTTCTAATGGCTAACCCCCTCCCTAGTGGAGCCTTGGGTTCAAGCCCCTCTCTGATGTCATAGTGGAGTATTGGGTCTAAGCCCCACTCCTACGTCATGTCATGTGACCGGTTCCGTCATTGGTCATATGACCCTTTCCTTGGTCACGTGTTCCTCATGTGACCTCTGTGTACTCATTTATACGAGGAAAAAGGCTGGGGTCCAGAGTGATTTCATCACATTACCCCCCCCCAGGATTGCAGATTCCAGATGCAAATCCTACTTTCGTCGTCGGATAGGAGCCTTTCCTTTCCGTCTGTGTCGTTTGGTTTCTGTGACAAATCTTTCGTTCACCGGGTCATTGTGATGTGGTGCATCTGGGTGTTTCGTGTAGAATTCTTCCTCCAGATCGAAGTCGTCGTTGTCTGGTCCTAATTCTTGTTTCGTTTCTTTCGTATCTTGTTCCAATTTCTTTCTGGATTCCCAGGTATGATCGTCATACCCCTCCCATTCCACCAGGAACTGGAAGTCCCATTCGTCTTTGTTCTTGACCCATCTTGAGTCCAAGTACCTTTTGATCTCATAATGCTCCTCTGGTTCCTCTGTTATTGGGTCCAACACCTGTATCGGGGGTGGTGGAGGTTGTGTTCGCCCTGTGATTCGATCTTCTTTCACAGGGGAAAGGAGGGAGACATGAAATACGTCATGGATCTTATACCCTATCGGTAAGTGCAACCGATATGTCAACGGGGATAATCGTTCTTTGACCGTCAATGGTCCTATTCTCTTCCAATCCAACTTTGGGGATGGCCTGTCTGTGGATAAGTTGGTTGTTTCCAGCCACACTCTATCCCCTTTCTTGAAGGTAGGTGGATCATTCTTCCACCTGTCGTAAGCCTTCTTCTGGGCTTCTTGGGCCCTTTCTATCATCTGTGTGACCAACCCGTCCACGTCTATTCTGGTACGGGTTCTCTGGTCCTGCGTCTGGGCTTTCGCCGGGATGTCTGTAATCGTGGGGTGCCTGATTTTGCTAGCGAAAAACGGCGTTGTTCCTATTGATGAGTGATGGTGGTTGTTCCATGCGAATTGCGCTCTGTGCAGATGGTCCATCCAATCGTCCTGTCTGTGGCTGACATACATCCTCAAGTATGTTTCTAGCCATCCGTTAAGGCTCTCTACTTGTCCCTGTGTCTGAGGGTGGTATGCGGTAGAGAGTCTCTGTTCTATTCCTAGTGACCTATAGAGTTCCCTTGTGAACTCTGTGTTGAGTTGTGGGCCCCTGTCTGTCGAGTGGATTCTGGGCAACCCCTCCTGTGACCATACATATTTCTCATGTAACTTGGCCAGAGACTGTGCTGTCTCTTTGTCGGTGCATGGTATGAAATAGGCGTATTTTGTGAATCGATCGGTGACCACATAAATCGCATTCTTTCCTCTTGATGGGGGTAGCGGTCCCACCAAGTCTGATTCCGTCCATTGCCATGGACCATTTGGTGTCTCAAGCGGCTGCAACTTTCCATGTGCCTTGACGCTTTTCTTCTTTGCCATTTGGCACGTTCTGCATCCTCCGACATAGTCGGAGATGTAATCGTTCATGTTCAACCAGTAGTATCCTCTGGCAACCTGTTCACTGGTCCCTGTGACCCCTTGATGTCCTGCCATGGGGGAATCGTGATATAGCTGTAATATCCTTCTCTTGATCGAGGGTTCCTCTGGTACCCACACCCTCTCCTGATACATAGGGAGGCCGTCCTCCCATTGCTCGGTCGGTGGTGCTATTTCTGGGCTTTCTTTTAGGAGCTCCCTGATGGTGTGTCGCACTGTGAGATCCATCACCATTGCATTAAGCACGGATACCAGTGATTCCTGTTCTGTATCCTCCAACTCCGGGAGGTCGTCGAATACTTCTTTTGGGAGAAGTATCTGTTTCTTTGGTCTATCGGTTGGGTGCAGCTCATCCCTTCTGGATAGTGCATCCGCCGCGGTGTTCTTGTTTCCTGGTCTGTATTTGATGATGAAGTTGAATCGTTGCAGAGCTTCAAGCCATCTTCTCTGTCTCTGGTTGAGAATTTGTGGGTTTGAGAAGTTCGTCAGATTCTTGTGATCTGTGAGAATCTCAATTGCCTCATTGGTTCCTTCTAACCAATGTCTCCAATGCTGAAGGGGCTTAATAATCCCTAGAGCCTCCTTATCTCCTATGTCGTAGTTCCTTTCTGGTGGCGTCATTGACTTTGACATGTATGCCACCGGATGTCTCGGTTGTCCTGGTTCTTTTTGCGATAATACCGCCCCATAGGCGACGTTTGATGCGTCTGTCTCTAACCTGAATGGGAGGTTCTGGTCGACATGTTTTAACACCAGTTCTGATGTTACTGCTTTCTTGAGCTTTTCAAATGCTCCCTGTTCTTTTTCTGTCCACCTCCATGGGTGGTTCTTCTGTTCCAGATCGTGTAATGGCCTTGCCATTAGCGAAAAGTTCTTGATGAACCTTCTGTAAAAATTGCAAAACCCCAAAAAGGATCGCACTCCTTTGACGTTCTTTGGCGGTTTCCATTCCTGTACTTGGGTCACTTTCTTGTCTTCCATTTTGAAGCCCTCTGTTGATACTCGTACTCCAAGTAATTCCATTTCTCTTTTGTGGAATTCACACTTTCTTGCTTTGGCGTAAAGCTGTTTGTTCCTGAGGATTTGTAAAACCCTCCTCATGGTCTTGACATGTGTTTTCTCGTCTGGTGAGAAAACTGGGATGTCGTCTAGGTAAACCCTAACCAGCTCATTGTGTACCGGAGATAGGGTGTGCTGCATGAATCTCTGCATATGAGCAGGAGCATTCACGAAGCCAAAATGCATAACGTTGAATTCGTACAACGTTCCTCTTGAGATGAAAGCTGTTTTCCATCTGTCTTCTTTCCTGATTGGGATTTGATTGTAACTTGCTGTTAAATCAAGTCTCGACATGATCTTCGATCCTTTTGCTAGGTCGAGTAGATCGTCCATTATTGGAAGGGGGTGCACATCTCTGATGGTTATCTTGTTGATGCCTCTCCAATCCACTACATATCTCTTGGTTCCATCTTTCTTTCCTACAAAGAAGCATGGTGCTCCAACTGGTGATTGGGAAGGGCTAATCATGCCCGACTCCAATAGTTCATCGATTGTTTGTTCTTCCAACTGCTGTTCTTCCTGGGTAAGTCGATACCCCTTGGCTGTTCTTGGGAGTTTGTCTTCCCATCCGTCTATGAATTCAATTTTGAAATTCCATAGGCCCCTATCTTCAGGCATTCTTCGTGCCTTCTGTAAATCAAAGACGTCCTCGAAGTCGTGGTATGCGACTGGGACCCCTTGCAAGTCTTCACTCTGTTTTTTCCTAGACTCGTGGTATTCGAGTAGGTTCACTGTTCCGTTGTTCTCCTCGGGCTCGTGGTATTCGATCGAGTTCTTCTGTTCACTTTTCTCCCCAGACTTGTGATATTCGATTGGGCTGTATTGTAGTACGTTGAGGGTGAAATCATTGATTTCATCGTCCTCAAGTTCCAAGTTCTCTAGTCGTTTCCGTGTAAGGGGAACTTCTTTCCCCTTTGCTGATTTCTTCCTGATACAGGTCTGTTTGCAGAATGATGAGTTGAGCCTGATTTTTCGCTCACTCCATTTGATTTCCGGGTCATGCTTCTGTAACCATGGTAATCCCAACACCAATCCATGAATTCCCAGTGGAATTATGTAGAACTTGATTTCCTCTTCGTGAGCATCAATGTTCATTGTGACTTTGGCGTAACTGTCGATCCATCCAAGTGTCTTTCCTTGGATGTCTTTCACTGGTTGAGGCTCCTTCCTCTTCGTGAGTTTCACTCTTGATTTTCTTGCTGTTTCTTCGTGCATGAAGTTGCTTGAGGCCCCAGAGTCTATGAGCGCCTTTACTTCTGTCTCCTTGTTGATGTCCACTGGTAGCATTAAAAGCTTCTTGACCAGTCCGCTCGTCTGTAATACCTTCTTTATCCCTGTAGAAGTGTATGTACAACATGAGCAAATTCTTTCATTCTGCGTGACCAGTGGACCAATTCCCTTGACTGAACAAGTGGTGACTTGTCTATTCAGTCGTCCTGAAAATCCTTGTCTTTAGGATCTCCGATGACCATGTCATCGTCTTCCTTGTTGTCCTGTATTGCCGCCAGCTTACTATAACCCTGCTTGGGTTGGCTTGGACTGGCATTCTTGTTTTTCTCAGGGCAATTTCGTCTGATATGCCCTGCCTTCCCACACCGGAAGCAAAGCCCGGCTTTCTTCCGTCTTTCTGATTCTTCTGGGGTCAAGCTGGTGTAGTCCAGCTGCATTGGTGACCCGTTCGTTGGTTTCCCTTGTGACCTCGATACTATCGAGGGTTTCTTCTGTTCCACACTGCGCTGGAGCCTCTTGAACTGGAATAAGGCATCATCCCATTCAATAGCTGCGACTTGCACGTCTCTTAACGTGTTGAATTGTTGACGGAGTATCTTTTCCTGTACTCCGGTCTTCAAGTTCCTTCTGAACTGGTCGATGAGAAAGTCTCCTCCTGTCACTCCTGCTAGTTCCGCGAGCCTGTCGAATTCTTGTGCGAATTCCCTTGCAGATCTGATCTGCCTGAGGGCCGCCAGGGCCCTCCCTGCATTCTCCACCTCATTTGGGTCCAAGAACTTCCCGTTAAACTCGGTAAGGAAATTCCCCCATGCGGTGAGCACTAACAGGAGAGGCTGCCCCTGGTTTTGGAGCCTCGCCCATTGGTTCATTAGGGCGTTCCTCCATGGATTAACCCTCAGTCCCTCCATGCAGCCCAAGGCCCATGCAATGAAGGTTTCGTCATTTGGGAAATCAGCAGCCCGTAGAACTCTGTAGTTTTCTACGGCTGCGTGAAAGCCCCTTGCACTCTCCGGGCTCCCATCGAAGGACGGCCGGCTTGTCTTGATGCTCGCTCTTTGTCTCATGGCCCGAGCTTCAGCCATGACCTGTCCCTGGAACAGGATTATTTGTGTTCTATACCCGGTGAGGGTGATCACTTGTGCGAGTCGGGCTGCCAGATCGGCACCTGCTGCAACTGGCTGTACTTGTGGAATAACTGGTGTCAACAGCCCGAAAAACTGGATGATGTTATCCAGTGCTGCTATGACGTCGTTCAATTCCCTGGTCCAATTGTTGATTTCCTGTTCGGTGGGATCTTGCGGGTCCGCCACCGTGAAGGCTGCTATTGGGAATGGTTGTAGCGCCATTCTGTTCTGTTTCTTTTCTCTTTTTTATCTGACTTAAGACGAACGGGAACTTTTAAAAGTTACACATGGCTCTCTTTATAGTACAGGGGGGGACGTTCCTAGTCCTTATACCACTCGGGGTACCTTTTCACCAACTCCTGCCACTCGATGGCAGCATACGGGGCGTCGGCCGAGTTGTTCTGGTTGAGGCCCACTTGTCTAAAGGGGTCTCCGTTGATGTCACCAAGGTCTTCTCGGACTTGTCGTGCCTGTTGTCGGCGTCGGCGGATGTTCCGCGTTCTTTTTCTCCGTACTTGGAGCGGGGTTCTGTGTGGGGTCTCGGGGTCGCTCGCCACCTCTGCTTTAGGTTCGGCGAGTCAGGGTCTCTTGTACTGCTGCTGCCGACGTTTATCGGTAGCCTGGCGGATTGCTGTGACCGCCTTCGCCCGCTTCTCTATGCGGGGGTCTGGGTGAGGGAACTTGACTCGCACCTGTCAGTCAAGTTCTCTCCAATATGCGGGGTCGGTGGGATGACCGGTGTTTGCGACTGGCTTCGCGAAGTAGTCGGTCCACTCGGTCTCATGGGTGTCTTGGGGGATGCTGCCGGGGTAGGACTTGGCCAAGTACTCCTCAAGGTACTGTAGTCCCAAGTGGGTGGGTGGACATAGACCGGCGGTGGTCGTGGTCGGTGAATACGGGGGCGGCGTGGGGGTTGGTTCCGTCGTCAGGTCACAGACAATGGGAACGTGGGTCTCGGTGGGTCCGAATCTCCCTGTGTGGAGATATGGATGTGGATGTGGGTCTGGCTCGAGCGATGGGTGGTCGTTGAGGTAGGCATGGCAGGCTAGGACGTCAAGGATCGTGTGTCTGGTCCTGATCTTGGTCCCTACCGAACAGTCACATGCTCCGTCGTGGAGGTGACTGTGGTTGATGCTATAGGGAGGAACGAATTCCAGTCGTTCCCTCTCGTATGGCTTTGCGGGTCTCTGTCTTGAGCCGATCACTTAGCACAATCCCGTGAGCAACCAAGTACTCGCAGCGAGAAAGTCAAAGGAAAAGCTTGCCAACTGTGAGGAAAGTGGACTATTCTCACTGTGAATAGGCAGTGCTCGCAGTGGTTCTGGGTTCTGGGTGTCATGTGGACTTCGGTGAGCTCCTTGAGTATACTTTCAGGTCAGGTTCTAGTTCGCAGCACTGTGTGTTCTAGTCCTCAGCACTGTGGCCCTGTTGGTACTAGTCTTGGAAGCTGTTCGAAGTCTGGATATATGTGGCAAGCTAACGACTACTACATGTTTTTGGTACCGCTTATATAGATCTCTGTCGTGGCTGTGCCCTAATGGTAAGCCCCACTCGGCTGAGTAAGGGTGGGGCTCGAAGCATCGAAGCCCCACCTATGACTCTGTTCTATGCGATAATATCGCCTTTTTCTCCTCTTTCTCCTCTTATTCCGACGATCTCCGCTCCCTCCAGTCGCTCCGACACCCTCCCTCCGATCCCGCTCCTCATCCGCCTCTCTTCCGATTCCCTCGTTTCCCTCCCCGCTCCCCGTGACTCGTGTTTCGTATTACGGACTCTTTCTGGTGCTTTCCGATTTGTATCATGTATTTCCCTCACGTTTGTATCGCTCTCCGCTCGCTACTAGACTCGCTCCGATAGTGTAGGCCCTCCGCCCCGTGCGCTCCACTATTTCCTCTTCGCTTCCACTCCCGTTCCACCGCGTTCGCATAGCCTCCACCTCACTGCCCGTGTGTAGTTCCCACTTCCACACCACCCCCGCCTCTGCTTCTTACCACCTACACTATGCGATGCCACCCACTCCACCGCCTTCCACTTCACCGCCCCCTGCAGTCTCGTAGCCGCATGTATGTAGTTTAGGCTTTGTATTTAAGCTCGGACTCGATGAGGAACATACCTCACTCGACGTCTCGATTATAGACGTTTGTTATTGCGCCCCGCCTCGCTCGTATTAAATCCCGACTCGCTCGCTCGCCCCTCAGCCCGTCGGACTTCGGCCCTCAAGACCGCGTGGACCATTCCCCCGCCCTCGTGTGCTAATTCCCACCCGTAGCACCGCCGGGCTAGCCAGCCGGACCGAACCCCCGCTTCAGTCAGCCCCTTCGGTGTCGTACCTAGTCGGAGCGCGTAGCCGCCGAGACAGATTGGGCGCCCGTCGTGCTTTTGGGCAGTCGCTTGGGTATTAGGTCCGACAAGCCCGTAAGTCGTCGTACCCATCCCTTCCTCCACTCCTTGGAGTTTATATTCCCGCCGGCGCGCGTGGACGAGCGGAGAACTTAATTCCGTCGGCGAACGGACTAGCCTCAAGCCCTCCTTTTATTCCTCTCTCGGCTTCTGTTCGCATGTCTCTGTCGGAGACCGTCGGAATTACCGATTCCATCGCATTCTAATGGCTAACCCCCTCCCTAGTGGAGCCTTGGGTTCAAGCCCCTCTCTGATGTCATAGTGGAGTATTGGGTCTAAGCCCCACTCCTACGTCATGTCATGTGACCGGTTCCGTCATTGGTCATATGACCCTTTCCTTGGTCACGTGTTCCTCACGTGACCTCTGTGTACTCATTTATACAAGGAAAAAGGCCGGGGTCCAGAGTGATTTCATCACACAACAGGCTTCACATCTGTCTTATCCATGTTAAACTTAGAACCTATTATAAGTGACACATCAGTCAGGCATGCGGACACCTCCTGGACAGAGTCATCCTTTCCAAGGAAAAGATTGACATCATCTGCGTAGAGCATAACTTTGACCGGAGCGAGACCAGGCACGGACAATCCCTTTACGCATTGTCGCAGTCTGATGGCCAAGGGTTCTATGGAGAAGTTGAATAGCAGGCAAGACAGGGGGTCACCCTGTCTCACGCCTCTCTTCAGAGTAAAGTAAGAGCTATACCCACTGTTTATTCGTACCCTTGATCTGCAATCAGCAGTTAAATCGCTGAGGAGCAGTATGAGGTCCGCCGGAAGTCCGAAGGCCACTAAGACCGACAGGAGCCAGAATTGGTCGACTCTGTCATACGCCTTGGCCTGATCTCTCCACTTTTTTTTTTTTTTTTTTTTTTGTGGGTCAGGGAGGCGGCTCTGCCGCCGAAGCCATGAGATGATCAGAGAGGGGAGATGGTCTCCCGGCCCCTGCTGCTGATGCCCCTATGGATTGACACCCCTTCATCTGGCACCGCCTGTTCTCTAGAACTCTCCCTACCGTCACCTGCAGGAATCTGGTTTAAGACCCCGTTGCCTGTTGGAGGCACCAATACAGCCACTGCTTCAGAGGCCGGGAGTGTGGGGGTCGCCAGTGACTGGAGCGATCGCGGAATACCCACTAAACCTGCAGGGGGCCTCCTGTCCGACATTGGCTGTGATGACCCCTGCCTGCGACTGACAGGGCTAGCCGTACCGGACCGCCCAAGACTTGTTTAACGTCCCTCCCTGGGCCCCTACCGTCCGTCCGCAAGCAAACTCTGATAAGGGCCACTATCCCCCGCCGTACAGCTGGAGTTGGCCTGATCTCTCCACCTCCACTATGCAATGCCACCCACTTCACCGCCTTCCACTCCACCACCTCCTGCAGTCTTGTAGCCACATGTTGTAGATTTAGACTTTGTATTTAAGCTCGGACTTGATGGGGAATGACCCTCACTTGATGTCTCGATTATAGATGTTTGATATTGTGCACCCTGCCCTGCTTGATAAGAATCCTGACGCCCCTCGCTCGCTCGCCTTTGACTGTCGGACTTCGGACCTCAAGACCAGTGGTTCATTTCCCCGCCCTCACATGCTAACTCCCACCCACAGCGCCGCCAGGCTAGCCAGCTGGACCGAACCCCCGCTTCAGTCAGCCCCTTCGGTGTTGCACCTAGTCAGAGTGTTTACGCCGAGACAGATTGGGCACCTGTCGTGCTTTTGGGCAGTCGCTTGGGAATTAGGTCTGACAAGCCCATAAGCCGTCATACCCATTTCCTTCCCTTCCCTCCAGAGATTATATTCCTGCCGGCATGCATGGACGAGAGGAGATCCTATTTCTGTCAGCGAACAGACTAGCCTCAAGACCCCTCCCATTCCTTTCGGCCTCTGTTCAAATAATCTCTGTCAGAGATTATCAGAATTACCGAATCCATTGCATGATGGTGAGCATTCCATCCATTCTGTTTGTTTGCTGGTATGTAGAGCAAACCAGGGCATGGTGAGAGAGGTCAGGTCCAAGGTGTGGGCATGACAGTGTGACTTGTCCAAACTTGTACCACCACCCACCACCAATCCCAAGATAAAGCCCTTGAAGCCACTCAAAAAAACCCAAAACATTGACATGTCAACCACCACAGTGTTAGCCACATCCAATAACCCCAATTCAAGTCACTGTATGTTTCAGTTGTGTAGCATCACATGCACACATGAAGTTAGTGAGCACCCCAATTCTGCTACCCCATTCAATTCCAGACTGTACCAAGCTGACATATGCAGCTCAATTCCCTCTGAACTGCAGAAGTGCATAGCTTCTTTCTGTTATGATCCATGTGTATTATTTAAGTAATTGTGACATCAAGTAAGGTTGGCAACAGCCCAAAGGCCCCACCACAGCCACACCTGTCAACCTGTCAAAAAACCCAGCTTCAAGCCTTCAAATTCTGGGTCCAGAATTTATTTATTTTGTATCTGTAGCTAGTTTCATCTTTCAATAAATCATCAATAAAATCACCAATTATAATTCTATTTCAACAGCACATTCTGGCCTCTGTCATCAATCTAGCTAATTTTAAAACAAAGCAAGCAAAACAAAACAAGCAAAACAAAGCAAGCAAACAAAGTAAGACCACATGATGGTGAAATCAAAACCTGTGCTCTGGAAAATTGTAAACCACCCAAAGGGCTGTTCTTGCCTAAAAAAAACCCTTCTGCCAGGAAACAAAATTTTCTGTAATGGGGCCCAAATGAGGGTGGCAGGCACAATTTGGATCCTGACACTCTCTGCTCCTCCTGACCACTCCAGTATCTCTTACTGACTATCATCTCTCATTTGCCACTCCCTGTTCACTTCTCTCCATGTTGCCCCTCTGGTCCTGATCCCAATCCTGGCCTCCTTCTGACCCCCTCATCCCTTCTCCTGCTTTCCATGACTTGTGACTTGTAATGCAGACTCTTTCCAATGGTATCTGTTTGTATCCTATGTTTCCTCATGTTTGTATTGCTCTCTGCATGCTACTAGACTCATCCCATAGTGTAGACCCACCTCCACTTCTTGCCCTCCACTAATGCCACCTCATGTTCCCTCCTGTGCCACCATGCTCACATCACCTCCACCTCATCACCTCTGTGTAAGTTCCACTTCCACACCACCCCTGCCTCCACTTCTCTCCACTTCCACTTTGCAATGCCACCCACACATGGCCCTCCACTCCACTGCCTCCTGCAGTCTCATAGCCACATGTTTGTAATTTAGACTTTGTATTTAAGCTCAGACTTGATGAGGAATGTACCTCACTTGATGTCTCAATAATAGTCATTTGTATTGTGCACCCTGCCTTGCTCAATTAGAATCCTGATGCCCTCACTCACTTACCATCAGACTTTGCACCTCAAGACTGTGTGGTTCATTCCCCTGCCCTTGCAAGCTAACTCCCACCTATAGCACTGCTGGGCTAGCCAGCCAGACCAAAGCACCACTTCAGTCAGCCCCTTCAGAGTCATGCCTAGTCAGAGCACTTGCCACTGAGACAGATTGGGTGCCCATTGTGCTTTTGGGCAGTTGCTTGGGAATTAAGTCCAACAAGCCCATAAGTCATCATACCCACTTCCCCCTTCTGAGATTCCATTCCTGCCAGTGCACATGGACAAGAGGAGAACCCCACTTCCATTGGCACACAGATGAGCCTCTGCTTCCTTTGTCTTCCAAGCATTGGTTCCTATAGGGAACCTTTGGAATTGACTGATTCCATCACAGGTTTGTCCCCAGAAGTCCTTAGGTAATTCTGTTCCCATGGACCATGCTACCTCTGTCACAGTTTTTGCAAAGGTTCTTAGGAACAGTTGTTTGAATTGAGCTTCCTCTGCTGAATCAGTACTATCTTGGTTATTCTGACTTGTAGTAGGGGGTATTGCTTGAGAGCTGGCAGTTGGATGGGTAGTGCCTGTGCTTGTTGCTGCTGGCTGGGTGTTATAGAATGAAATCAGGCAGGCAGGAGTGGTCAGTTGTTTATACCTTCATGTATGCTCACTTCTATCACTGATCAAGTAGCAGCATACAGGCTGGTTATCAATGTTATATTTATTGTAATTTTGTCTCTTGAGTATAAGCAGCATTGCACAAGCCATGGGAGTCACCATGGGAGTTGTGTGCCTGCCCTCAAGAGTCTGATTTGGCATGGGCTTTTATCACCATGGTGGTGCACAAAGGAACTGAATAGGCACCAAACACAGGTTTTACACAGCATGGTATCCATGAAAATGAATATCTGCAGCATCTCTATGACAGTACAGTAGGGTCCAAGTGTGAAGGTCCCTCTTAGCTTGTGAATGGAATGAGAGTGGGAGAGCATGAGGAGATCACTGATCACTCCTGGAATCCAGACACAGGGGCAATGTGCAATATGACCCCACAAAGGCAGTGGCTCACCCACTACAGAGCCCATCCAGCTAGGACATGACAGTGTTGTCTGTCTGCTGGTTCAAGCCAATGCTACAGGGGAGTCCAGTGCCCCTTGTCTGCTTCTCCAATGTCCTCTATGTACCCCAGCTTGCCTCCAATCTACTGTCCCTGACTTGAAGGTATATTTGTTATTGTGACTGCTATTGACCTTCCATGACTGTATTGTATGTTTCAGCCATTCCCCACTTCTTTTCATGTTTTCTTGTGTTGTACATGCCTCCATTCTCATTTTGGCATTCCTATGCCCCTTCTGAACCATGATTCCATGATTCCTGCGACTCCTGTATGTTTGGGAATGATGGCACTGCCTCCCCTTGCGGGTTCTGCTCACTCCCATCACTCCCTAGCATCTAGTTGGCTTGATCACTCACAGTGGTTATGAGCCCTGTGCTTTAGAGGGCCAGAAATTGCTCATTCCTGCCTCTATTCCACTTCCCACTTGCATCCCAGTTCTCTAGACTACTTCCAGTGACTTCCGCCATCTGTACAAGTCTCTATCAACTCAGAACTGCAACTATTGCATCCCCCTGCACTCAATCACACCTGCTACTCTGCAACCTCAGCTACACACTCAGTGCACTGAAAACAGCACAACAGAACCATCTCTGCACTGCCAATTGCCTTGCAAATTTGTACATGTACAGTGAAAACTGTCTAAATGCATGTGGTCAGTGGATGCCAAATCGGAGCCAAATTGCATGCATTTAGAGAGTTATGCAGGAATAGAGAATGAGTGACTGGGACGCACTAGGGCACCCAAGTTAGTCTATAAAAACACCAAAAAATGTATATAATACATTAAAGTAGTCTAGTCATCGACCGAAATCCAGTTGCGCCCATCATCACTTTGGGCGACGTCTGTTGTTATCATGAGACCTTCTTGCGATGATGGTAGACTGTATTTGATTAGTATAAATAGAACACAAATGAAAATCACAGAAAAACTCACTAGGAATTGTTCCCATCAAGCACTTCGGGTTCTGAATCACTCACAAGAATGGCAATGCCATCCGCTTCCATTTCTGTAGCAGTATTCCTTTGATTAGAGACCAAAATGAAGTTAGTGATGTGGGTGGTGGTCATTCCTTCACAAGCTTCTTTGCAGAGGGTTTCTGAGGCAAGTGAGAGGGATTTGAAGAGTTGAAGAAACTCCTTCACATTTCTGCAGTTGATAGCAGCATTTGAGAGGAGTTTTACCACTGCCAGCACCTCTTGTCACATTGCTGGTGGTGCTTCCTCCACTGGGATGTCGAGATTATCATCTTCTGGGAGTTCCCTTGCCTGATAAGAGTTGATTCCTATCAGTTACAGTGTTTAAAGCAAGTACTTACTGCTTCAATGAGAT
>Ga0307515_10009109_pt1 | contig 19252 bp, 19 predicted proteins | sample 17_EM_MG_FD_194513 | JGI IMG/M metagenome (GOLD analysis project Ga0307515, IMG submission 194513) | Populus trichocarpa ectomycorrhiza microbial communities from riparian zone in the Pacific Northwest, United States - 17_EM | ecosystem: Host-associated > Plants > Roots > Unclassified | place...
TCAGCTGGCATCTCCAGCTGAGTCTGTCATCTCCAGCTGAGGTATGGAATGACCATCATCTTAGAGAGATTATGCATCAGCCCAACTGAAGCCATACGCCAGGGAGATAAACCATATATGCAACAAGTTAGACGAAGGCTATTGACGAGTGATATCAAGCAGAACTAGCCCAGGGATACTGTACCGAGCGCAATGCTTCGGACGGTCTTTCAAATGTGACAGCTTTTATTTTCTGACAGCGTTCTTGTGACACCTTTTTCTCTAACACTGGAGGACCTTTGGAGGCGTTTCGTCATGTAGCTACCTATCAATGAATCCAGGTGGTTGGAGGTGCACTCTCTTACCAAGAGCATGATGATTCGGAGGATGAAGCGGAGATGGAGACAAACTCAAAGTAGAACGAGCGATCTACGAGGAGGATTCCCTCAAGATTTTATAATTCCAATGCTGGTCTAGTTTTGTTGTGATGTGACATGCATTCTTTCATACTCAGACACTCTCATACGACCTCGTTGTGACTAACAAATGCGCAGTTTATTCCTACCGGACGGCGCTCTGTGACACGCTATGTCCGAAGCATTGCGCTCGGTACAGTACACCAGGAATACTACAAAGCCGTTTTCAGTCTTGTCTTATGCCATACAGCTGTCGAGGCCAAAGTGTGGCATCTGAGGGATTCTCGGTGCCAGCTGATTCTACCTTTCTACCCACTATGATAGATCACTCTATGGAAAAGCAGGATGAGTTCAAGCTAAATACATTTTAAAATTACAGAACAGAATACACAATCAAAATTATCAGGAGTATTTGTGTGTGAGGTGAAATGGACTCATCATGTGGCCGTAAGTCAGCTTTAAGAGGAGTGTAAGGTGCTTGTGTACCCATTTTGCAATGGAGATTTAGCTGTAATCTCTCTTCTTCAATGGTAAAAAGGATCACACTAATCTTGATTGAAAAGACAGCAACAGGATATGTTAGTCATTTAGTAAGTCCTCTAGATAGAACTAGTTATTAGCTATCCCAAACTTGGGATGTGCTCTCGTACCCAGACTTTCACTTTTTCGCTAGTGCTGTGAAAGAGCTTGCGAGTGAGGCAAAGTTTGGTTTACGAGAGTACTTGGGATGTACAGTCGTGGTAAAAAAGTGATGAGACGTATGATTCAACGAACCCCATCAAGTCAACTACACCGTTAAGAAAGCCGCAAGCGTTTGGGAATCGCAGGGTAACGATTGAGAGATTAACCTTGGATCATTAAATCTACTACAACGGGGTGATCTTGTTGCGTATGCAGATTTTATGGTAGTTGTAATCCTTGCGTACCTCGTCACTTTTTTTACCGTAACTTACTCACTTTTTATTTCTTGCTGTGACACTTCGGTCAACACTTATGCAAAGTCCACGATATGCTACTAATGTCATGGACTCACCCAAGGTGGCCGTGAGAAGAACGTCTCGCAAATCTGAAGATAGCTGTGCTCTCCGATTCCCTGCCGCAAATTTTGTCTTCCTTTGTCTTATTCATCACGGAACGGTATAACGATGCCTGTCGATGGAATTTTATGACGCCAGACCCATCAAACTCAAGGGTACTTACTAGGCTATCTAGGATGCATTGTTGATTTACAATGGTGGTTAATGTGGGTGTCTGCCGACATAGCATCAGTAAACCTGGGATTGGGGGGAGCTCTATCAGCAGGATGCAGCCCTATTGCTGATGGTCTGAGTAACGATAGACTTGTTAGGAATAGTGCTGATCGAGACTGGTAAGACTGGAAGTAAGACATCTCAAGGCCTTGTTTCGAAAAAGCTTGAGTCTGGATGAGTGATGGCCTATGATAGTAACCGGCAACGAGTGAAAATTTGGTGCTGAGAGTGACGAAGAGTAGAGGAAAATGCCGGTAGGAAGTATGTTGAGAAAGTGGTAACCCGGATACTGTACCCGTAGATGAGCTTGGGACGTCACCGGTCACCAAGGGGTGTCTGTCCCACGAAAGTTGTGGCTTTGTCACCGTCTCTCATTGCTGTCCCATATTTAAGTATTGTCACTGTAGATTTCAGCAAAGATTTACTATACATGGTTTTCCAGTAGCTGGCCCACCCTTCACACCTCCCGTTCTGGTGCAGCTTTTGCCGATATCCGCAAGTCCTATGGAGGATCTAAGTATGCATGCAACAAACAATGGAAATGCCGTCACCGGACGGTGTCCCATCGCAAATTTCTTGTCACCGGGTTGCGCCGTCCCAAGCTCATCTGCGGGTACAGTATACAGTGGCTTGAAAGATTGTCGACTCTTAGGGGTCATACCCGCACATTCCACCACCACCACTACTTCACCCTCATGCTCACCTCCTCTCGGTAACTCACTTGACATTCTTCCTCTACGAATTCCCCGCCTTCGCATTTGAAAGTTCATTTCAAGTAATAAAGTTTGTTTGTTTGTTTGTAATCATTTTGCATTCACCCCGAAGGGGTGCCCAGCTAAGTTACCATAAGCCGGCCGACCACTGGTGGTCATGGTATTTTAACCCCTATCCCTGGAACTTCCTCGGTCTTCAACCAGGAGGGCACAAGGCCATTGAAACTCCCAATCTCTCTCCTAGGCAAAGTCGACCTCCTACTTCCCCAAAAAAACAAAAACCGCCAATAAAAACACACAAAAACAGCAAACTAAAACAAAAGAGAGTTGTAAATACACATTCTGTTCCTGCGGGATCCTCAAACCCGAAGGCGCGATCTAAACCACCATCCCAATATCCCAACTCTCCCTGTTCCTATGCCCTGCTTGGCTAACCCTTACAGGGTTGCCAACTTTCATATCTTCCACCACGGCAGTCATACACTTCCGTAACTCGACGGTCATCATAATACCTTGTAACGACCTGACTATGTCGCGGTCGCTCCTCTTCATTTTTCCTTTCCCGGGCTTCCGACTCCCCCCTCTTTCGTTGTCCTCCCCTCCCTCCAGGTCGTCTTCCACCCCTATTATTTTCCTCCTTCCTCCACGTTATCGTATTTCTGAGTTCGGTCACTCGGTCACCTGACCCTCTGGACCTCCCTCTACCATTTTGCTTTCTGGGATACCGCGCATTCTGTCAGCTTCCTCCTGTTTCTTTTTCTCCCCTATCATCCTCCCTCTCGATTACCGTTGCCAAAGCTCCTGCATGTCAAGAATGCATTAAGCTGGGTGGTGGGGATGTTAATCTCGGTGCTTTACCCAGTTGCCCTGGTTCCACATCTGATTCGTCAATATTCATAGGCATCGCGTTGTCCTTTTCGACCTGCTTCGCCCAATTTCGAGTTGTTACCTCTCGTGCCAATGGCATTCCTACCCGCTTTCTCAGTGCTGGCAGTACTGGCCGTGGCCTGCCAATTGTAAGATCCTTTGTTGGTGTTCGTGGTGTCACTGGTGGCTGCAATTCCAGGTCTGGTGCATTCCCCCTAACTTCACCCATCTTTTCATTTTCCTCCACAAGGCTCGCCACAGTTGTTTTGAGCGTTGACACTTCCGTTTTCAGGTTGTCGATTTTCATGTAGAGTTTTGTGAAATGCCCCTCCATAACTGAAATAAAGGCCTTGCTGACCAATTCTTCAACTATTTCAATGGGCATCTCTCCAGTAGCTTCATCCTTGGTGGTATGAACCTCCTCGGACAAAATTCGTTGTTGTTGTTGTGGGGTTTTAGAGCCCCCCGAACTCAAATCTTTCTCGGGTGCAGGCCTTGACTTGCCTTTCCCCTTCTTCTTTGTGGGTTTCTTCTTTCCACTAGTGGCAAAAATAGGAAGCATCGAGGAAGCGACCGTATCACTATCGTTTTGAAATTCGTAATCGGAATGGGTAGAGGAATCATCAGAATCCCACAATCCATCCTCTTCGAGCATCTCCCTTAAAAGGCCGAAGCGGGAGGAATCAGTTTTGGGGGTAGAGGGACCCGCGCTGGGCGTCGGAGTCCTTGAAGGGCGCCCTACTCTAGGCATCGTGAAGCCGTAGAGAAATAACGGGGCGGCTTTTGGTTGGCCAGCGACTCACGGCTTGGCAAAAGCTAGCGGTGAGGTGGTGTGTCGAGGTTGTCTGCACCCAAGTAATAAAGTATGTAAGACAATTAGCTAACTATCACTCGTCCTATCCGCTTGTCATTATAACTCAGTCCATTAACAAAACGCATCATTCAGGGCTTGTCCGCAAGATCAGTCATTTCTAGACACGGTTCATTGTTCATCCGTTGATACAGTAGACGGTTTCCAGCGAGAGACAGTGTATCAGACAGTTCAACGTTGAACGTGTGAACAAAAATCTACCGCATACGAATGGCACAGGCAGAGCAACCATCTGTGACTCTATCATAGAGACACTCCGATTGGCTGCTTCAATATCTGCCTTTCACACGAAAGTTCCGGATATAGTAGAGTTGGACCTCTAATACTTATCTTTAACCGTTTACAAATAGGTCAAAGGCTTAAACACTCACTTCTCTGCTGCAACTGTTTCTGCTATGTCGCTATGTGGAGTACTTCCAATTTCCAAGTAACGGATAACCTTAACGGCAGCATGCACCTTGGCAGTGTTGAACTACCTAGGCTGAAGTTATCATATTGCATGGGTTATGAGCGTTCTATACTTAACTGATATAGGCTGGCACGGTGTAACGATTCCTGCACCCCACTTCTAAAAGGTAGCTGCGCCTCAACATCGTAATTATCCTGTCAGCTCAATCTCCATGCTGCCAGTTTCTGATTTACCCGTGGGACAAACTTATGGCTTTAGTTCGTCTTGCAAACCGACGGTGGAGCAGCGCGGATGCTCTCGCACAGTTCAATGGTCCCGGCAAGGCACTTCTGGACCAAGATAGTCTCAAATGTTCAGGTAGGTCTGAAGTGGAGCCTTGGAGAGGGGTAGTTCTCTTGTAAGCATGAAATTAACACATCTCTACTTCGGATAGACATCTCTGTCACTGGAACAATCCCTAATACCACTTCACGGCGAAGGGACAGATTGAAAGTTCCACTGAAAAGTATTTTTCGAAGTTCTTCGCGTAGCAAAGAATCCACCGATACATACCCTAAACAATCATCCACTATTGTAACGTCTCTCCCAGCCTACGGTGAGAGCAAAGACCGGCCGGATAGTTTATGGAAAAGAGCGGTTGACTCTTTACCTCCTGATGCTGTTGCTGCGCTGCGAATTGACGAATTCGATCAATCCGACAAATTTGAAATTCTGGACAGAGTGCTTCTCTCCGCAGAACACGTACGTAACATCTGTCTCGAGAAACGATGGAAATTTTCCTGGAAAGGCGAAGTCATCGTGCTGCATGATACTGCAGAGAAAATACTAGCCTGGTTGGAGAAGTTTCGGCAAATCGGTGATATAATTATCCAGTATGATCCGGTGCACGCAGCACTTCCCTGGGCTGGTGTCCGCTTTCTTTTAGACGTTGGTAGCCTCTTTGCAATTCCCCGGTTACTGTATACTAATTGCTACCGGTAAAGGTTGCGCTGAGTGATGCTCAAAACACGGGAGCGGTTTTTGTTGGTATCGAGAAGATCACACATTTATTGCCACGCTGTGCAATCTATGAAAATCTCTACATTGGAGCAAGTCCCCAGCCTCGCAATGCCAAGGCCATCGAAAGAACCTTAATAGAGCTCTATGCGTCTATCCTGGTATTCCTCGTATGGGCAAGGCGACATTTCGATCAGAATTTGGCCCTTCGCACCGCCCGCGGGATTTTTGCTACAGAAACAGCACAATCCCTACTCAGTTCGATTGACGGGAACGATAGCTCTGTTCGCAAAGAAGCAAATCTAGCCGATGCAGAATACCATAGATGCGCAAGTCGAAATCTCGCTCAATTAATAACAGATCATGGAACCAAGCTGAGGGATATACTCGGAGAGTTGGAGATGCCTATTTTGAGGATTGAGCTGGCGGTTACAGCCATGTATGAAGATTTGCAAGAATCAAAGCGAAACACTATCCTTCAATGGCTCTCCAGCACCCCTTACCCTCAGCACCACGAAAACGTGCAGGAAGGGATTTTAGAAAACTCGGGAGAATGGCTACTGCAACATGAAACCTTTCGTAGATGGCAGACATCAACTGCGTCCACTATTTTATGGTTGCATGGGATTCCCGGTGCAGGCAAAACAAAACTCACGTCGGTGGTGCTGGATAACTTGCTCAATCCCCTGACAATTGCCTCACGAAACAATGGCAAAGCTGTGGCCTATTTCTACTGTAACCGAAACGAACCACAAAGACAGAATCCCGAGGTGATACTCAGAACCATCATCCAACAACTATCGTCGTATGGTAATACAGGGTTGCCAAAATGCGTCGTCTCAAAATATAAGGAGAGGAACAAGAATGGAGTTGCATTAGGTCCTCCGTTATTTCACGACAGTCTCAATCTGCTCATTGAGATACTGGATATCCACTCCAGTACGGTCATCGTAATTGATGCTCTAGATGAGATCGACAGCAAGTTTCGAAGGCAAGATTTTCTCCAGGCTCTGAAACACATCATCAGTGCATCTCGAAACTTGGTGAAGCTGTTCGTTGCGAGTAGAGACGATACCGATATCAGTCTGGCACTCGATAACGTTCTGAATTTGTACATCAACGCGGAGGATAATAAGGATGATATTGAGCGCTTTATAAAACACGAAGTCGCTCGGTCTATTACGCAGGGAAAACTACTGCAAGGCAAGGTATCGGACCAGCTGAGAGAGCATATTATCTCGACGCTCATTAAGAAAGCGGGTGGAATGTATTAATCCAGCTTCCAATTTAGCTCCATTTCTCGTACAGTTCTAGCTTACAATAACATACAGGTTTCTGTGGGTTGCACTGCAAATTGAATATCTCTGCGAAATGAATTTCGATTTCGAAGGTCATGATCCCCCTCCCTTCCCTAAACTGCCTAGCCCTACTGACATCTAGTAGTCTCGAAAAATCTAGGGAAATTGCCCGAGACTCTGGAAGGGGCCTACTCTCAGATATACAGCACAATAAAAAATGGTCGGAGCTCCGACGTAGCTAGAATTGGATTGATGTGGCTTATTTGCGCCGCTAAATTGTTGACGCCTGAAGAGTGGTCTTCTGCAGTCTCTCGAAGCGCAAGCATCATGCTTAACGAGGCGATAACTGTTGACGCGGACAGTTTACTTAAGATATGCCACAATCTGGTTGTGCGGGATCGCCAACAAGCCGTTATGCGCTTCAGTCATTCCGGTTCAGTACAAGAATATCTGGAAAGGAACCAATTCACGAGTACAGATGCACATCGAATGGCTGCTGAATGCTGCCTAACTCTATTGTGCGAGCCGTCCCCGTGGGGTGTGAAAGATCCCATGGATACTACAACCTGGCATCCATTTGCCATTTATTGCATCACATTTTGGGGTAGCCATGTCCAACAATGTGACGACGAGATCAACATGGATTTGCCGGTTCTAAGCCTGTTGAATCGCTTTATGGGAACTTCCTTAGAGCCTGGTCGTGCCTACTACAAGTGGCTTGAACTCGCAAGGCAAAAGTTCTGCCATAGCGAGGGGAGGTCCTTTCCATTCCTGTCATGGGTACTTGACCGGGTTTCGTCCAAACCACCAAACCCACTCATGGCGGCGGCGTATTTCGGCTTCAGCGAGGAATCCCGGGTATTTTGGAATCCGGGAACTTTTGATGCCAACGCGCAAAATTCCAGAGGGGAGAGCCTACTATTTCTTGCGGCCAGCTGCAAAAAGAAAACCGGTGCTATCAAGATTGTGAATATTCTGCTGCAGAACGGAGTCGAACTGAACTCGCCAATCTACTCAGATGCCAGGAGAAACCCTCTGCTGGCTGCGATCCGCAGTCAGAACGTGGAGCTTGTCGATACTCTGTTCCAGCACGGAGTTGAACTGGCCAATTACTGTAACATCCTTGAAGCTGCTGCCGGTGAAGGGAACAAACAAGTCATCACACACATGCTTTCGACGCACCCAAATCTCGAAATAACAGAAGATGTGTTGATAGCCGCGGCGCGGAACCCATATGACTCGGAGGTCATGGAATTATTGCTAATGCACAACTCGGACGCTGAGATCACAGAAGCCGTGCTGATGCAGGCTGCATACAACGCCAACGGCTGCGAGCTAGTAAAGCTACTGATTGAGCGGATGCCGTCCATCGAGATTTCTGAGAACGTCCTGGTGGAGGCGGCAAGAAACTATACGAAGGCCGAAGAGGTGTTGAAAGTACTATTAGTTCATGATCCTCAAGCTCGGATCACAGAATCAATCCTGATGGAGGCCGCAACAAACCCGAATGGATACGACTTGATGCAAATGCTTCTTGAACGAGACTCTACCGTCGAAATCACCGAAGACGTACTTGTTGCGGCGGCAACAAACACCGTTCTGAAAGAGCGCGTGTTGAAACTATTACTGGCCCACAACCCGCAGGCAGTAATTACTGAAAATCTGCTTCGAACTGCAACACAGCGTGTATCAAACCGCGTTGTAGGGTTATTGCTGGAGCACAATCCCCATGTTATGGTCACCGAGGCCGTGCTATTGAGCACCGCAGAGAATTCTCGTGGCTACCGATCGATGCGATTGTTTTTGCAAAGGAGCGACGTCTGTGCTACGACTGAGATTTTGGAGACGGCAAAGAAGTGTTGGTTAGATGGGGATGAGACAAAGGTGGTGATAAGACTTCTAGGAAAGCGAATCCGTGGTCCTGCGCCTAATGTGTCTCTACCGCCGCTCCCTTCAACGAGCTTCCTAGAGTCTTTCACTCTTGGACCTATTTCGCTGGAGTCGCAAGCTCCGGCTCTTGCGGATTCCCCGACGCTGGTTCCGACTATTTTGCCAAAGATCGATCATCCGCCGGCTGATCTGTAAATCGAAGGAAGGTAATACATAGGAATACACACATAGAGCTTCAACAGTCAGTATCAAGATTTCGAGACTTGGTGAGGATAGACGATGACAGAGGGAGAAATAAAGGGTATATTCCAAACGCGAAATAAGGCCGTAGCTCTATAGAGCAGCGAGTGGGTTGTGATATGACGGAGGAGGATCAGTATCGGTATTAGGCATGTAGTCACCCATACGTCGAGTTAGGAGAAGAGACCAGGACCAAAGTCCTGTTCTCCCGTTCTCCCCAGGCTTTTCACCGAGCTTACAAACTCGCAAATCTAAACAAAAAGTCTGATATATGTATAAAAGCAGAAGTGTGAGAATGTAAAGAATCGGAATTGGGTGGTCACGATGAAGGTGCAAGTCAAGTTGACTCTGTTGCATATCCAGTGGTGGCAAGGTGCCGAGTCGCCGAGTAACTCAGAGTGGCAAAGGCATCAAAGTTTTCCCTAATGATTCTCTGTGTATAAGTCGAGTCTTTATCCTTCTCTCTTCTCTCTGTATCATAGAATACACGCACACGGTTCTCCCCTTTCATATCATAACAGACTCCAAATAATCTACCGAGTGACATCCTATGACTCGATATCCAGATAATCCGCTTTAACTACCCTCCCCAGCCTAGTGACCTCCAAGAGTTGATTAGGTGCCCAAATTGCACTCTTTCGTTGCTTTTTGGCGTTATCCAGACCTAGTGCATTAACTGTATGTACAGCTGACTTCTCTCTTCGGGCACGATTGCCCTACCATTCCACAGATCTACCTATCCGATGGTGGCCCCACTTCACAGGCCAGCCTCCGATTTTAATGCAGAGTCAGTGGATCAGCATTCCAAGTGAGCTCCATGTGAGCATCGTGATCTGTTCACGGAGCATGATCAATGCAAGGTCATAATAGTAATCTTATTGCGGCGTCTACATTAGTGAACCGCCACCCATATGCCTTTGGAGATAAACGCACACCTTCTCTGTCTTTCACGGCTACGACAGGACTGGTAGCGGCTAGACGAGTCCGTTCTCCCTAAGCACACAACTTTGAGTTGTTTAAATCGCTATAAGTGCATCAAAATTGCATTAGTTGGTCCATGGAACTGGTTTACTAGTACAGCCAGCTAGCACCAAATAACGACTTGTAACTAACTGGTAAACGCCTGCGTAAGGACCTGCCACTGCTGCGGTTCCCGGGTAGAAGCCCCAAAGCAGGTGGCAAACCTTCCCGACCTGAATCTATAGGTAAACGTCAGCAATTCATTCATTGCGGACAACTAGCCAGTCCTCGATTTACGGGTGTCTTTAATTCCTGGAGACTCGATCAATGGCAATATCTACCCAACACTTAGCAGAGGATGCTTGGAAAGTTCAAGTTGGGGCTGTCGGGAGCTAGCGATAGTACGCCTGTAAACAACCACCAACTCGTCAAAGATGTAAGAAACTCCTTACCTACAGTTGGCCCAAACATCCACCGGTTAATTCCCGCCAACACAGAGTAAAGTTCTCACTCCATCCGCCCTGGCGCGTCCCATCAGGCGATAGGTTCACCCCACTCCACACCTCACCTGCACATGAGTTTTGTTATCTGCTTGCATATAAAGGCGTGATTAGTGAGCGGTAGTGCGCTGTTGACCGTGATTACTTATCCAGCAGTTATGCGCTAAGTTGAACGCCTCGGCGGGGTAGGTAGTATGTATAGTGCAATCCGTGGGCGTACGGCTACATAGATTACTTTACACTCAGTAGATACCAGATCCGTAATGGGTCCGATATAGGTACGTAAACGTAACGGGATACAGATTAACCCAATGAGGTAAATTCGAGGATGTTGTAATCAGCCTTGAGTGTGGCATATAGTAGTAACTTGATATTCGGCGCTCTTAGGTCTGGGATATATATACACACTCGCATTACGTAAACGCTCGACAGCCCCTCGCCGCTGGTGGACACCCAGTAACTTTGGTAATATAAGAGTTCGGTAAGCTAGGTACTCTATGTAGAACGATATGCCGGGATATCCGCTGGAAATGAAATGCTAGGATGAAACCAATTTCTAGTCTCTGGTGAGGCAAGACTCAAGAATTTGACCGTCAGTGCTTTGGGGCGGAGTTCTACCTCCACCAAACTTCAGTGGATCGAGGCTGGAGAGCTGAAGCTTTCCGCCCCCCGTAGTCAGCACGAGTGATGCCCCGTGCGGTACCTGAAGGCAAGAATAGACCACATAAGACACCGCTAATCTTGTGTGGAGAGGCGAGGAGGTTATTCTTGCCGTGCAGGGCTGAAGCAAGCAACGTTTAACAAAAGCCATTCACCGAACCACGAGGTGTTAGCCACATAATCCAGGAACTGCCTTATGAATTTCCGGCTGTTTTAGGGCTGAAGATGAGTAAAGTATGATAAGTCTTGCATCGGTCGGTCCTTCCTTCCGCAAAGATAATCAGCTCCTCCTCGCTTCAGGAATTCGCATGCGCTTCTGGGTTTGTTTTTTCGCTCGGTGTCTTTTTGGGCCCATATCGCGCAAGCACACTGGCGCTGGCTAGAATAACATACTTGATCCACTAGAGGTGGTTCAATCCGTGATCCATGCATGATGCATGATGTGCAGCCCTACCTGCGATCCGGAATTATGCCGAGCAGTGAAGTGGGTGCCGCACTCCTGGAGTCGAGGGAGAACACTTGGAAACCGTCACACCAATGTCTGGAAGTGAGTGATGAGCTATTGGTTGAGGGGTTTCCACCAACCATGCAGCTGCGACGTGTTAGTAACGCCGCTTGTCTTGCATCTTTTCGTTATGTCATCTTTTCTTTTTTCACAGCGCTGTGCTGGTCTCCTCTCTTCTATCTTTCTGTGCGTCAGATCATTGCTCTTTTCCAGGACAGTTAATTACTCTCAGTAGCGGCTATTACGTTGATCCGCAGGAACGCGGCGTTAGGCAGTACCACCAGCACCAACAGAGTCACTCCTACCTTACACTATATACTCGTCCACCACCGCTACCACCCTCCTTCCTGTCCTTCTCTTTTCATTCTGCGCACATCAGCTTTCTCTACGCCTGAGACCCTTTTGACTACCGTATCTCCGACCATATCGCCGCCGACCCAGCGCGTCTAGTCTCTACTCTACTCAACTCCTATCCGCTGAAACACTGCAAACAACCTTGGAACTTATCCACAACCTCGTCTACCGCGCTCTCGGCTACCCTGTCCTTTGCCTCGGATCTGCTTTGCCGCGCTCTCGAGCTAGGCTCCACTGACGCAAAAGCGCTAGACAAGCCGCATCGCCCCGGCCGATTGACCTCAAATGTCGCATCGGCCATGGGAGGATACGCCCTCTCCGCGGTCCACATCATCGCCTCCTCCACCCCCACCACCGCCTCCAGCTGTTCTTGCCGGTATCCCTCCGCCACCAACTATCTACGATTACCGCCCACCGCCCACCCTACCTCCACTCAGTAGTAGCTCACAGAATCCTAACGGCAAGCGACGGCGCTCGTCGACTACAGCGCCCCCACCAATACCTACCCCTCCATCCCCTCCGCGCCCCCGAAACACCAACATCTCGCGTTCCTTCTCATCCCTGGGCTACAACAACCACCCCCGGCGCTTCCAGTATCCAACCGCCTCATCTCTCGCGCCGCTAGTCGCTCAAATCTACAACACCGTCCTCAATCCTGCACCAGGGACCGCAAAGACCGCCCTTCCGGATTTCCCAACTCTCGACGACATCGGAGTATGTCTCGAGAGCGTGCTACGTGCGCTGCCATACACCAAATCTGCGGTGGCTACTACAAGCCCTGGCTCTCCGCCGCCGCCCCCAATACCACTGGCGAGAGATGTATCACAGCTCGCTGATGCACTGTCGCGCTCGCAAAAGCGCGCTGAAATCTTGGAGAAAAAAATGGTGACGCTTGAGGCGGAGAATGAGCAGAACCTAGTGGAGCGCGAGCGGCTACAGGGGAGTATCGAAATGCTTGAAGAGGCAGTGGAGGAGCTACGGACGGAGCGTGACGACGCGAGGAGGGAGTTGAGGGTTAGTGGGAATCAGTGGGGTAGGATTGTGGGGAATGCAGCGAAACTAGAGCGAGGGCTGTGGTTGGAGGTTAAAAGGGGGAGAGAACGTGAAGACGGCAATGCCGAGGACGCTGCAGCGCCGGCTTGTAAACAGTGCGCGTGCTTGAGGAAGCGCGTGGATGCGTTAGAAGGCGTGCTGGAGGATGTGAAATTAGGTGGGGCGGAAATGGGAAGACTGGTGCAGAGGCTGGGGGCACTGGGACAGCAGGTGGAGGGGCAGGTGGCCAGAGGACTAGGGTCTGACGGAGCTTGCGGCGGGAAGCCCTGCAGTAGTACTAGCCGTGACAGCAGTGGTGGGAGAGAGCGATTGAGCGCGGGAGTGGGCAGCGGTGTGGGATCATGCACGGTAGATTTGGGAGGAGGACGTGGAGTTGGTTTGGAAATGGGAGTGATATCGCCCTCCAATCCCAATGATTCTGTTTGTGGTGCAAGTAATCTGCGATGACACCTCCACAACATTCTTTATCTATCTTGGGTGGCGTTCTGCGTTTTCATGCGTTTTTAAGTTTATACCTTGACCGGTTTTATTTCGTTTTTTTGGTTAAGCATAAGTAAATCAATCGGCACCGGGGGGGGGGGGTGTATCTACAGACCCAGAAATGAGTATCTACAGGCGTCATTGATCTTCTCCCCCTTTAACCCGCGTCCCAGTTTCCGCCCCCATCCGCAGCAAACCCTAACCCACAACCCTGTACGTCACCTTCCCTGAAGAAAAAAAGCTCACCTCAGCTCAACAAACCACAATGTTCCCCAACATCGGTGTCGACCTCCTGCACCTCCCTCGACTACGCACGCTTCTCCTCGCACGGAGGAGCACGTATCTGCAGCGCTTTGCGCGGCGGATCCTGACTGCGTCCGAGCTCGCCACGTTCCAGCGGAAGCTAGTGAGCTCTGAGGACGTGGTGCGATGGCTCGGTGTTAGGTACCCCCTCCCTTCCCCCCTTCTCCACGTATACACGCGCTGATGAAGACAGGTGGGCAGCGAAAGAGGCGGCGTTTAAAGCCGGCGGCGGAGGGATTGGGAGGAGGCTACAGTGGAAGGAGGTCGAGGTGCGGTATTTGAGTTCTGGTAAGACTGCGAGAGAGGGAGAAGGCAAGGGCTAATGGGATATAGGGCAGCCGTATTTGCAGCTGAAGAAGGAGGGGGTCACCGGAGGGCTGAGTATTAGCCATGATGGGGAGTATGTCGTTGCTATGGCCATGCTGCCGCCACCGCCGAGTACGACGACGATGGTGGAGGCGGCGAGGGCGCATGGGTAGAAGTGGGGAGTGTATATTCGTTAGAGGATGGGAGTGTATTAACATTAGATGAGATAGAGGCGGGTGCGGATGCATTAGAATATATACCTGTACATCATTCATACTACATACTATAACACGAGAATATGTTAAGGTGTTCCACAGGTTGGTGTAAATCTAAGCTGTCGAGTGATGCGTATGAAAGCACCCGAGGGGTATATGTCTTATCCTTCTTTTTGTTGGTGCTCGCTAAACTGGCTATCACAACCTATATTTAAATTGAATTGGTGGCACATATTCTTCGGATATAAGGTAAGTATATATGGTCGCTGCGGGCAGTCAACCATGTACTCTACATGCTTGTGGCTCGAGATTACCCTTGTCCTCTCTGGTGCAAGTCTAACAGGTACCATCGAAATTGTTGTACCTTAATCATACTTACTCAAGTAGTCTCGGAGTGTGGTACACATCATACTGCATTCGGCTGCTTGCGGCCATGACATAACCTACTTATAAACCTCTTGTCTATAGACGGCTATTTTCGCTAACGCATAGATACCTACTTAGTAGGTAGCCACGCCGTATCCAAGCCGTTTACAGACTAACAAATCCCGACTATCCCCGCAGCTCCTGATACAAGTTGCAGGCTCCCGCTACCCTCATCCCCTAAAAACATGCAAACATACAACAAACAAACATAAAATAAACCGGGACTCTACTACTCCTCATTCCCTGAGCTCTCGTCCTCCTCCTTCTCCTCAACCATGGAAAACATTTCTCCAGCAGCCAACTGTGCAACTCCCAGCTGTACTGCATAATTAAAATTCCACCGGTGCAATCTTCCCGCCCCCGATTTGGTAGCCTTCACTCTAGACCTGCGGAGGTCCCTTCCTTGCTGATTGCATAGTCCCCCGAACTTACGACGCTCGATTTTCAAAATTTAACCCTCTCGATTCTTGAGGCGTTGAAACCACTATAACGGTATCCGAATCACCTTAGGAGCTAGGTTTTTCTGCCACAACTAGCTTGGGAGTTGAAGACCCGTATTTCGCCGGAAACTACCGCAGGTTTGGTTCTTGCACTCAGTGTTCCTAAGCGGCCAGGCCCTGCCGGCCTGCATAAAACCGGGCCTGATCTTCGCTAGTGCAGGCCTATAAATCGAAGCCTGGCCGGTTGCCAGGCCTCAGAGTCTAGGCCGGGGCGGCCGCTAGATAACCTGCAGGCTGCCAAGTCATATGCAGGCCTCGAAGGTATATGCAGGCTTCCGCAGGCCTCAAAGATATATACAGACTGGCCTATAATTATGCAGGCCGGCCCAAGCATCTGCAGGCCTCGAAGATATATGCAGGCTTCAAATATATGCAGGCCGGCCAGGCCGCTTAGGAACACTGCTTGCACTCAAGGACTATGTACGAATCTCATGCAACTGATCCTGATGCTCACATCCCGGGAGAAGAAGAGCCGGACGCCCAAGAGTCCTGGAGCGCCGGAGATAGAAATAAATACCCTCCGCGTTCTTAATTGCAACCTAGATTCGGAGCCGTGTGAAGATCCTTCTCGGCTTCACCTCTACAACACCAAAAACAAGAAGATTGTCAGCGTAACCCGCAACTTGTGCCTTGGCTCTGTTCTCTAAGACAATGTGACAAGTTTTGGAGACTAGATACTTTTCTTTCACACTCTTGGGGGCCAACCAGGCCGTCAAATAGAGCTCTTATCGATCCGACACAGCAACCCAATAACTAGCGACGGCAGGAATGTCTTCGTATACCATAGCACTGCCATGTTTGTGACAGGATATTCTAAAACGCAAGGGGCAAGCAATCGATCCTGTTAGGTGCCTAGGCTCCTCCCTACTTAGTACCTCCGTGCTGAAGCTTATCGTGGCTTGGCTGATCATGTCACTTCAGGACTGTTTGCGCTTCTGAGCTGGGAAGAAAACATATGCTGGTTTATTGGCCAGTTGATAAAGTTTGGCATGTACACGCAGGTCCTGGCGCAGCCAGGAGTTGCAATAACAGCACTTCCGGATGGGATTCCTTGGATCATGTCGAGAGGAGGTCAGCCCTCCGCCTCCAGTCAAGGACAGGCACTATCTTCCTAATCAGCAACATTATCGACAACCACACCCAGCGGCTCAAAAAGGAACGGGATGAAGAGCTGCAGGAATGGCACACATTTATCATTCATACCAAGCAAGGTGTGGTGGGTCTGTATGACCCAAACTATGAGGAGGACCCGCATTAGCGAGCAGACAGGGTGTGGTTGGCAGGCTGACATGTCGGGGGTTCTTCAACAACTTGAAGCTCAACAGATCACAATCACCTAGGCGATGCTTACGATTCGCCTTTATTGATTCGAGTGACGAACGGGACGACCCGTACGATACCATGGCGAATCACAGCACCAAAATCGCGAATGAGCACAATGGAAAGCCATTTAACCCGAGAGTAGAGATTGTTAAGTATTAGGGTCTACGGACCAATTGCGCGGGACTGGTGGCGTTTGCTTTGAAGGAACCCTCAAAGAATCTACTGAAGAGCAACCAGAACCAGTAATTATGGGTGGCCTTATTAAAGAACCCCCACTCCGACGGATGGTGCTAACCGGTACCAGCATAGCCCCATTTAGCATGGCCCTATGCGACGAAGAAGTCCATCCGATTTGGTGTAACTATTTCATCAAAACAAACTTTTCCGGTCACTCCGACTTCTGGCAAGCTACCACTTCTTTCTCAGCCACCCCTTACATCATCCCAGATTACAACCTAATCTTCTCCTATGGTTATACCTTGTCGCATCATTGTTTGCCAACGATTTCTGCTCTTTTTTATCGGCCGTATAAATTCAACGGCTGTTTGTTATATCTCTAGCTATAGCTAGTCGGAGTCGGAGTCGGAGTCGGAGTACAACCATCGAAGAAATGAGAGCGTATGAAATATATTCCTGAGGCCTTGGGGAAAGTACTGCGGAGCATACTGTACAAGCGTTAAGGTTCGTCTGTCACGCATTACGGAGGGCCTGTCTGAGGAGGTTTTATTGCGGTTTAGTACACTCTTGCGTATTCGGCGCTGATAAATTCGCCATGATCGAAATCTCGTATGAACCTTGGCGCTTGGTATAATAGTACATATTGATCACGAGGGGATAAAGGTAGCGGAGGGGCTCACAATTTTACTTTGTCTTTACTTTGTAATTTCATTGGAGTGGGAAGGATATTTAGGAAGATGTATGTCATGGCCGCAAGCGGCCGAATACATGATGATTACAAACAAACAAACATATTGATCATGTAGGATTTCGGGCAACAGAGTGGTCAAATTGGATAATACTCTCTACTGTGTCTCTCTGTTTACTGGCCACCTTGCAGATGAATACATTGAGAATGCCCAGCATCTTATTACCGCTTATAGACTCCTATTGAAACACGAGTTATCAGATAGCAGGATTGAACTCATTGAGAAGTACTCATTAACTTTGTAGCTAGAAATAAACGTCCGTATAGATACTATAATAAGGATCCGAGGAGGATTATGGTGATAACCAGCAACATACATGCTCTGCTTCACGATGGGAAGAACATCCGCGATAACGGACCAATGTACACTACATGGGAATTCTCACTTGAAGGATATTCGGGAATCATTGCCGTCATTGCCACGTCAAAAGTGGCGAGTTCGTATCGCCGCCCGTACTCGCCGTCTATCGACATGGGCATCTACAGGCTGGCGGGGTGGGGCCACGGCCTTATGATACCGTGCTTTGAGAGCTCAGGCCTAGTGCTCATATGTCACAGCAAACTGAGTGTACTGATTCATCCGTGACCCCTATTGAGGAAAGCGTGAGATACGCCTTTTAAAAGGCGTCATGAAAAGACGTCATAAGACATCATAAAGGCGTTGTATAAGAAGGCATCAAAAGGCGTTATGAGAAGGCATCATAAAGGCGTTGTATAAGAAGGCGTCAAAAAGGTGCCTTAAGTCGTTACAGCACACTTCAAACTTTCATAGAAAGGCATCCAAAAGGCGTCACATCATGTTTATGGAAGACATCTAGAAAGGCGTCACACCACGTTTATACGGAAAGATGTTAAAAGGCGTCGTTATGTAATTTCTATATTACAGAAACTGTCAAATCACGTGTATGATGTCCTCTCCTGCTTCTTTATTCTTCTCCATTTCTCTCATTGTCTATAATCCGTCAGTGGATTGGCACTTGTTCTAACTCGGAGGCATATATACCATCATACAAATCACCGCCACTTTTGATATCATGCTCTGGAGAATTCTTGTCTGATTTGGTTTATTGAGGAAGAGGAAGAGAGATAGATTGATATTGAGGCATATGTGTACAAAAGATGGAATAAGATTGGGAATGACAGGTGATGCGGGTGTGGTGGGGGGTGGTGATGGTGTGGCGGTTGGCGGTAATGATGTAGTGGTTGACAAAGAGTACGAATCTTATTTGAGGCAGCAATGTTAAAACGAGAATTTATGGAGTGATGCCTTTTAGATGCTCTAAAGACGTGTTTTACGTTTCCTTCCGCCATGGGAGACATCGCGGATAAGCTTGCATTAGCACGGCTCGCTGGCTCCCTCATACGATGGGTATTGAATGCTGCCGAAGGCCAAGGGCTCACAGATCCTCGCTTCAAATGCGAAGGAAGATGGAAGACAGTGTTTTTTTTCGTGCATTCACATCTTAGATACTTAAGTAGTTTCTTTCGAGAGTATCAAATTAGCTAAGCTTGTTTTTCCTTATATTTAGCAACCTATTGTTTTAGTGATATAAAACGGGACTAGTCCAGATCATACATAGTCACTCAGGTTAGATGCTCTTCGTGGTATTGCATGATAGGTCTCTGTCTTCTGTGGCCAGAGATGAGTCTCGTATGGCCGGAGGTGAGCCTCGTATGACCGGAGAATGCTGTCGGCCTGAAAAGTCTATACATAGATGCGTACGCACGCATTCACACTTGTACTCATATATATATGGCCTTGTGGCACTCTTAGATAATATACAATCAAGCTTCTCTAAGTATCACTATTTGA
>Ga0307515_10009110_pt1 | contig 19251 bp, 20 predicted proteins | sample 17_EM_MG_FD_194513 | JGI IMG/M metagenome (GOLD analysis project Ga0307515, IMG submission 194513) | Populus trichocarpa ectomycorrhiza microbial communities from riparian zone in the Pacific Northwest, United States - 17_EM | ecosystem: Host-associated > Plants > Roots > Unclassified | place...
TTTCAGTGTGCGAGACATTGCATTGCTTTTGAGTTTTGATGCCAGTTAAACAAGAACACCCTTTTTATTACTTCTGTAACTTGCAAGCGAAAGGAGACCAATTGGCCTTTGGACCGGTAAGGGGTTACCAAAGTTACCCTATAATGTAAGGGTTTTATTTTAGTTAAATCATTTTGGAATTTAGTTGATGTTGTTTTTTTATTTAAAAATGTATTTGTGATATTTCATCTCGGAAACAGTGTTTAAAGTCAGGATTTTATTAGTGGTGCTGGTCGCTGACCTGTTATATGTATTTTATGACGTTAGATTTACAAGTGGGCTCGCGTCACCATGAACAAAACCGTGAGGGCAGTAAGGTCCAAATCAGACAATATGCAGTAGGTTGGGCAGGGCTATTACATTTGGTATCAAAGCCGAAGACGACTCGTCTTAAGGTGGGGAGATTGTGATATCCCACATCGGAAGTGAGCGTCCAGAGCCAGAGTCTTATTAGTAATGCTGGTCGTTAACCTGTTGTACGCGTTTTGGAACGTCAGGCTCAGAAGTGGGCTCGCGTCACTAAAAATAAAACCGTGAGGGCAGTAAAACCCAAAACGGACAATATACAGCAGGTTGGGCCGGGCTATTACAATATTAAAATAATATATTTTTAAATTTTTTATATTAGTATATTAAAATGATAAAAATATTAATTCAAATTTTTTTAAAAAAATTGAATTTATCTTAATAAAGTTTAACCTTTAAATTAATCAAAACAAAACAAAACATATTTTGCTGACTGTTTAATTCTAGAACATACAACAATATAAAAAAAAAAAAAAACATGCAGAGACACATGACAACACAAAAATGTGTACTCAGAGATGGGGTATCAAATTAATATGATACATGAATAATTTCGACTTTGATTTTATGCATTTTCTTTAATATCTTTATCTTAACCATAATCGATAAACTTTACTCGGTATTAATTTAATATAAATCTTGTATCATAAATTAAATAAATTAAATAGTTTAATATGTATCAATTAAAAAATATATTTTTAAAAATTTAAATTAAATATTAATTAAATTAATCAAATCAAATCAGGTTCATCCAAGTTACTACAAAAGAGTTTGGGACCAAGAGATTTGTTCTCTCTGTGGTCTCAGGTTCGAGTCCTGTGGTTGCTCATATGATGGTCATTGGAGGCTTACATGGTCGTTAACTTCAGGACCTATGAGATTAGTCGAGGTGCACGTAAGCTGATCCGGATACCCACGTTAAAAAAAAAAAGTTAGTACAAAAGTTAAGAAATCTTTCTAAAACCTTCAACAAAATGCCATGTAAGCGCAGAATAACGAAGAAAGTTTGCTTGGAAGGTTGGACAAATGGAGGGATAATAAACGAAGTAATATATAAACCTAAGGATGAAATAAAATTAGTAATACAGAAGGAGATTATTTGACAACTTCCAAACCTTGAGGGTGTTTTGTAATTAAAAAAACTAAGAAATTTGTTGGATGTTTGTTTTGATATATATATATATATATATAGTTTTGGAACCCAGCTCGGCGGGTCGACCCAGGACCCGGCCTACCCGAGGCTAGAACTAGGCCGGGTTGAAAAAAAAAAGAAAAAGTCATGACTCGGTGTGACCCAACGGGTTGACCCGGCAAAACCCGGTTGCAACCTGTTGAATTTCTTTTTTTTTTTACTAAAATGATATCGTTTTGATTTTTTAAAAATAGAAATTAACCTGGTGACCCGGTCAAAACCCGAAACCCAAGCTTTTTTTATGATATATATATATATATATATATATATAAACACATGATGAAGACTTTCTACATGTCAAAATGAATCTTAGAAGACACACTTGTGGAGACCAATTTAACATGTAAGATCACTTTTGTCTTTTGTAGTAATGTCTCAAAACATTTTTTTTATCTAGAAGGAAGGAGTCCTTGTAACCCCCCTCAACGCAAAGACTACATACAGTACTACACAGAAAACAGCCAGTTCATGAACAAGAAGAAGGTGCACCCCAAGCAAGATTATTGCTCGATAATGGATACTGATGATCAACTCATCCAAGAAAATCTCCATCAAGGAAACCCAGATCATGAACAAGAAGAAGGTGCACGCCAAGCAAGGTCCTATGAGTGCATCTTTTGCAATAGAGGTTTCTCTAATGCACAAGCACTGGCAGGACATACATGAATATTCATCGAAAAGACAAAGCCAAGCTCAAGCACTCTTCGAATGAAACTCAACAATCTTTGGACATCCCAAACAGAAATCCCTCGTTTTCTTCAGCTGTTACAAACCTAATGGAATCCAAGTCAAGCAAAGATGAAAGCTCGATCAAGTGGCCTTTTATTGTTGCAAAAGCTGGAAGTGATAATGATGACACTAAGAGGGACAAAACCCATGTTGGTGAAATCCAGAAACTAGGATTTTTTTTTCCTCCAAAAATCATATTCCAGTGATCAAGATCATCAAAAGCCAAGCAGCCAAGTTCATGGTACCAGCAAGGAGAGCTTGTCGTCGAGCTCAGAGAATATTCCAGTAATGTTGTTGTTGTGGCTGTCTTTCTCTCTCAATTTAGACCATGGAATATTAATTAACAGCATTATTTTCACAGTAGTTTGGGCCAACATTTCTCCAAGCTTCAAACACAGAAGGAACTGGTGATGGATTCTTGCTTGGACCTCATAATTTTACGTTTAAAAAATATCACAACCAGGCAGCCTTTTGATATTAGTAATTTAAGACTGCCATTACCTGCAAAGTATGAAGGAGACCGTGCAGGGCCATTTGGGTTAGTTGATTATTGTTTAAGTATTTCCATTCTTTCAGGGGACACTTGGAAAGTTATGGAAGGCTGCCAGGTCCCTTCAAGCAGGCTTTGAAAAAGCCCTTGCATTCGGCATTAGCAACTTGTGCCTTGTTGCAAATTTTCCAACATCTGCTGGATTCTAATCTCCATACTGCATGCATCCTTGCATCTACTTGCATGTCCATATTGGTCTAGAGCATGAAGTGCTAACGAGAGAACCAGAAATATTCGGATTGGAGCTTTTTCCAGATTGAAGACCTTTGTTTATGTCATATGAAAAATAATTTGAAAGCTTCAAAATGGTGCATGATAGGATTAGACTCACGTTCAACAGCATTACAAACTTTAGACCAAATCTACATCAATATAGCCTGAAAGATAAGATGGTTACAAAACAATTAATTGTCTCAATCATCATCGATGTATATGGTTTCTTGCTGAAACAGGCCACCAAACATCTTCCGCAATTCTGTCTTTGACTCCGTCGACTCTTTAGCCTTCGGCTTTGGCTCCTCCTTTGGTTTCAAAGCAAAAAGTTTAGGTCCTGGCCGTTTAACTACAGCTTTCTGGCCCGGCAAAGAACGAGCCTTGGCTTGTCCCCTGACAGTAGCAATCTGCACTTTTGTTTTTTCACTAGTCGTTTGAACCGCAGTTGAAATCTGGGAGCTAATTTTTTCCCAAGATAACCCTGAACCAATTTCTTTTGCTTTACCCAGGAAGCTTTCCACTGACGCCCCTGCAGCCTCAGCCTTCTCCTGGGCTTCTTCAGCTAGACTAGCAGCATTAGCTTCTTGCTCTGAAAGCTTTTTCACTTCCTCTTCCAGTTTTTTGGCTGCCTCAGATGCTTTCTCAACTGCTATCCTTGCCTCTTCCTCTGCCTTCGCCTTTGCAAAAGCTTCTGCATAGACTTTTCTTCTTCCATCTTCAGGAATGGCACTAGATGCAATCATCACGCGCACAAATTAGCCAAATTTATTTTGAAAAACAGTAGACCAAGTTGAAAGAAAAATTCAAACCCAATTACCTGAAAAGCTCATCTACAGGCCTTGATGGTGCCGATGGACTTGTAAAAACTTCCACAACCTGGTACAGAATACATACAGCAACAACACTTTGTAATTCATTTGCGATCAGTAAGGGTACAATTTTCACAAATGAGAGCAGGAAAGTTCTGCTACAAACTTTTTTATCACTGTATGATGAAAGAAACAGGAAAGATGCGTGATGTTTAAAGGAACTAAGGTCATTGAAGGTTCATCATGAAAATTTAAACCAGCATCATTCTAAATCTGTAATATTTCTTAGTTGTTCCATCTTTTGTTTTAACTTTCTTTCATTTCAGAAGTGGAGTCATTTAAATGTTTTCTTTAAATAAATTAGAAGTGATGACCATAACCATGTTTCTATAATTTCCAAATCCCAATCTTCTCATACATGTACCTTATTTTCGGCTGCCGATGTATTTGAGAAAACATTTGCCACCACCAACGCTATCTGGGACTTGGCTACCTAACAATGTGAAATCCAAAAAATAAAATCCTTAAGAACAATGAAAGAACTAATGGAAACAACAATATGCAAACAAAAAAAATAAATACTATGAAAGAAACATGAAATTAATTGCATACATTACATTACTTTGTAGTCGTCTGCACTGGTGCTTCTTTCAGCTGACACAACTACATTATAAGAACTCTCTGGTGAAAAGTCTTCAGTCAAACTTGTTTTTATAAAAGTATACTTAACATCTGTTTCAATCACTTTCTGCAAGAACTCAGGTACAGAAAGCTGAGATTGAGAGAACAGGTTGTTAAAGAATGATTTGAATCCATCTAGCACATTGTAAGTCGATGCACTATCTATGTTCCCATTATAGATTATTGCAACATGGCCAACTCCTGCTAGCTGAGCAGCTTCGATTACTTGCAAGGCATCCAACGTGGAGACCTCAGAGGTGGGACCATTCTCTGTAGGACCAATTGTAACCACAACTTTACTTGCATTGCCAATTGCTTTTGCAATTGATTCCGCATCTTGGAAGGTGGATTCAACAGCATTGAGGCGCTTTACTTCTTCATTTGATATAATCTGCGGCAGGAATAGGAAGTTATAAGTATAAAAGGATATATCAACTCTGTGTATCATAGTAAAACGTTGCTATCCATACCCATTTTAACTATAGAGAAACTTATCCCAGACGGACAGAAGAAATGTATACATAATTGAACAATTTTATTAGTACATTGCTATTCTATACTTGAAGGAACAATTTCGACAAAAACCTGTTTTGGAAAATCTGAATCCAAAGAATGGAGTCCTGAATCAAAAATTGGGAGAGGATTCACACAATCCATGAAATGGAATTAGGAATTAGTGTCCAAGTTGGAAACCTTAAATTAAATATCGGTACAGCCTGAGTAGGGTTTTTTTTTTTTTTCTATCGATTAAGATGCTTTCCTTTCCACTGGTTGAGTCCAGCAATGTATTTCATGATAATTTGACCACATCAAGCAGAATGTTCTTTCTTGGATATCCCTGTGAACTTGATCCACTAAATATGCACCCCTTAGGATTGGAATAAACAAATAACTACTACTAGTGTTTGATAAATATCAAATTGAGATAGAACGAAAGTTCTCCAGTTGTGCGAAGTAGCTAACCTTGTACTGGGCGGCAAGACGAGCCAACTCCTGAGCAGCTCCAAGCTCAGGAACCCCAGCTCTTACACTAAAACCTTCACGCAGTAGCGTCTGTGCAATACGAATGCCAGCCTGCCCAGTAGCACCAGCAACAAAAACCGTACCAGGGTCCTTCCTTCTTGAGTTCCCAAATGACAACCCAGAAGCAGGCTTGCTCACAACAGGTACCAAGGACTTCACACCAGGTATCTTGCCAAAGTTGAAATTAAAGGGACTTGAATTGCCTGAACCATCAGTTTGACTCCCTTCTGATGATGAGGCATCATCTTTTGGTTTGCCAAATTGAAATGGAGAGAAGGGTCCAGCTTGCTTGGCAAAGACCGTGAGTCTCGGGTTCTTGGGAGAGAGTCTTGAATGGGGTGTTGTGTTCGGGAGAAATGAATTGGAGGTCAGAGTTGGAGCCATAGAAGGGAAAAAGGGAAGTTTCCAAACGATGCCTCCCTCCTTCGAGTATGTGTTGTTTTGATGTTTTCTAATGCAAATCCATCAAGTCTTACAGCTTGTGCCCTGTGGCCATCTTAGTGTTTTTAGTTTGGATATTATCGGGATGGGGAGGCAACCGACTGCAGCAAATGAACTTGGGCCACGTAGTCACATGTTATCTACTTGGAGGAAATTTGGCACCAGAAGTTTTATTCGCCATTTTTCCATGTTTAGCCACAAGAAAATGACGCATGTTTTGCACGAATCACGCATGCAAGAGTTAGAACTTGCAAGCTTAATACCTAATATATCTGCTTTGCCCACGCAAGCCAACAGAGGCTTACGAGCAGTACATCACCCATCCAGATCATTCTTTTATTAATTTATTGCCCTGATCTGCGTTTGTCTTTTAGGTTAAATTTAAAAAAAGAACATTAGTTTTTTTATTGTTTTGATATATTTATATTAAAAATAAATTTTAAAAAATTAAAAAAAATATTATTTCAATATATTTTTAAAATAAAAATATTTTAAAAAACAACTTCAAGTATAATATCAAGCACCACCGTATATTCATTAGTCTCTTAAGATTCAATTTGTTTAGTGTAAAATGTTTTATAGAAAAATATTTTTTAAATTTACTATATAAAAATGTTTTTCAAATTTCTATATCTTTTAATAAAAGATATTATTCTACTATTGTTTCTTGTAAAATATTTTACAAAGAAAAAATCAACCAAAAAAAATATTTTATATTCAATATATACTTAATTATATGCTAAAAAATATTTTTAATTTATAAAATATTTTACAAATAATAATTCACCTACAATATTATTAAACTATTTCAACTATCCTCTCATCATCTTAAATCTAACAATTTCTACCACCAGATGTGAGTCTATTTCTGGTTGATCAAGTCTTTAGGACTTAGCTGATTTCTACCTTTTAATAATTCCTATTATTTAAGATTCTGTTATTCTGTTTTGATTTGACTTCTGTTTCAATCCTTGTAAAAGGCTATATATATGGTCTTTAGATACGTTAATAATACACAAAACATTCTTCCATTCTCTTATATTATTTCTCAGCAAAACACCAAAACATTCTTAACATTTTGGTATCAGAGCCAGGTTATAGTATCAGAGATGTCAACAGAAGGAGGTTTTGTTCAGCCTTCAATTTCGTGATTGGACGGACACTATGATCATTGGTGTATGCTCATGGAGAATTTTCTCCGTTCAAAAGAATACTGGAGTCTAATTGAGGATGTGATTCCAACAGTGATTGAAGGAGTCTAACCTACTCCAGCCCAGATGAAGGCAATTGAAGATGCAAAATTGAAGGATCTTAAGGCAAAGAATTATCTCTTTCAAAGTATTGATCGTTCAGTTTTAGAGACGATTTTGAACAAGGATTTTGCCAAGAGCATTTGGGATTTCTTGAAAATGAAGTATCAAGGTACAACACGAGTGCAACGTGCACAACGACAAGCTCTTCAAAAAGAGTTCGAGATGCTAAACATGAAGGCAGGTGAGTCTGTAACTGTGTATTTTGCTCGTATGATGACTATTGTGAACAAGATGAGGTCAAATGGTGCGAAGAATTTGACTGATTTAACAATCATTGAAAAAATCTTGCGATCCATGACTTCCAAATTTGATTACGTAGTCTGTTCCATCGAAGAATCAAAAGATCTTGATGTAATTTCCATAGATGAATTGCAAAGTAGTTTGGTGGTTCATGAACAACGTATGAATGCTCATATCGTAGAGGAGCATGCATTGAAGGTAACAACAGGAGAATCATCAGGTTGGAGAGGAGGTGGTCAAGGTATTCGAGGATCAAGTAGAGGCAGAGGCAGGGGCAGGGGCAGAGGAGGTGGAAGACGTTGTAAATGAGAAGGCAACAAGCATGAAGGAGTTATGGTTTCTTGACTCAGGATGCAGCAATCACATGTGTGGTAAGAAGGAGTTGTTTTTTTTATTTTGATGACACTTTTAGAGAGACAGTAAAGCTGGGAGATAATTCAAAAATGCTTGTTACTGGAAAAGAAAATATCAGAATGTTTGTGAATGGTTTTGTACAAATCATTACAAATGTTTTCTACGTTCTAGGTTTGAAAAACAATTTATTAAGCATGGGGCAACTAGTTGAGAAAGGTCTTGCTATTCTTATTCAACAGAAAACATGCAAGATATATCATTCTGAAAGAGGTTTGATTATAGAGATTACCATGTCTTCAAATAGAATGTTCAAATTGTTGGATCAGGTGCAGTTCAAGGAGTCTAGCGAGCAGGTGTGTTTTAATTCACAATCCAAGGAGTCCAGCGAGCAGGTGTTTTAAATCTTCATCAGAAAAGAATGCTATGCTTTGGCATAACAGATATGGACATTTTAGTTTCACAGGATTGAATCTTCTTCAACAAAAAGAGATGGTGATCGGACTGCCTAATCTAAATGTATCAACAAAGGTGTGCGGAGATTGTTTGATTGGAAAACAACAGAGAAATTCTTTTCCTAAAGAATCTATATGGAGAGCTACTCAGGTTCTTCAACTTATACATGCTGACATTTATGATCCCATTACTCCTATTTCAAATAGCAACAAGAGATATATAATCACATTTATTGATGATTATAGTCGTAAAGTTTGGGCCTATTTTATTGTTGCAAAATCTGAAGCCTTTACTGCTTTCAAACTCTTTAAGAATCATGTTGAAAAGGAGATTGGTTTATGTATTTACAATCTTCGTACTGATCGTGGAGGTGAATTCATATCACAAGAATTTGCAGATTTTTGCAACGAGCATGGCATACGTCGTCAACTTACAGCTGCCTACTCTCCTCAGCAAAACGGAGTCTCAGAAAAAAAAAATCGAACCATAATGAACATGGTTCGAAGTATGCTGTCAGCAAAAAAGATACCAAAGAGATTTTAGCCAGAAGCTGTAAATTGGATCGTTCATATTTTGAACAGAAGTCCAACATTTGTAGTTAAAAACAAGACTCCAGAAGAAGCTTGGAGTGGCATCAAACCGCCAGTTCATCATTTTAGAGTTTTTGGTTGCATAACACATGCTCATGTCCTTGACTGCAAGAGAAGCAAGCTGGATGATAAAAGTGTAAAATGTGTACTACTTGGCATCAGTAAAGAATCAAAGGCATATCGCCTATATGATCCCATCTCACAGAAAATTATAGTGAGCAAAGATGTGGTATTTGACGAAAACAATAGTTGGGATTGGAGTGAGAGTTTAGAAACAGCTGATACTGTTGCTTTAGAATGGGGAAATAAAGATGAAGATGAAGAACATTTTACAGCTGACAACAGGGCAAACGGTGGAAACAGTGATCAACATGTTGATCATTTCACAATTGTTTTCAACAAGGCAAACGGTGGAAATAGTGATCAACACAGGGCAGACAGTGGAAACAGTGATCAACATGCTGATCCAGAAATGAGCACCACTGACAGCCACCATAACAATTCTTCAAATACACGTAGCAGTACAATTTCTGTAAGTCCAACAGTTCAAGCAAGTAGCAGTGAAAATACACGTAGCAGACCCGAAAGGGTGCGTAGAAGACCTTTGTAGATGAGGGACTATGTCAGTGGGGAATAATTATCTAAGGAGGATTCTTATATGGTCATGTTTGCTGCTGCCACTGATCCTGTGTTTTTTTTATGAAGCTGTCAAAGATGCAAAGTGAAAAATGGTCATGGATGCAGAAATAGATGCAATTGAACGAAATGACACTTGGGAGTTAACATATTTGCCTACTGGTGCCAAAAAGGTTCGGGTAAAATAGGTGTATAAGACAAAGTTCAACGAGAATGGTGAGATAGATAAATACAAAGCTCGGTTAGTTGCAAAAGGCTACACCCAAGAGCATGGAATTGATTATACTGAAGTGTTTGCATCGGTAGCACGTATGGATATAGTTCGTTTAGTAATCTCTCTAGCAGCTCAAAAGCGGTAGACAATTTTTCAGCTTGATGTTAAGTCAACATTTTTGCATAGATATCTTTCTGAAGATGTTTTTGTTAAGCAACCTCCAGGCTATGTGAAGAAAGGTAATGAGCACAAAGTATACAAATTAAAAAAAGGCATTGTAGGTTTGAAACAGGCTCTCCAAGCATGGTACAGTCGCATCGAGTCTTATTTTACGAAGGAAGGTTTTGAGAAGTGTCCATATGAGCATAACTTGTTCATCAAAGCACATGAAGGAGGTAAAATTTTAATTGTTTGCCTCTACGTAGATGATTTAATCTTTACTGGCAATGATGAACGCATGCTTACTGATTTTAAGAAATCCATGATGCATGAGTTTGATATGACTGATCTAGGAAGAATGATGTATTTTCTAGATATATAAGTTTTGCAAGAACATGAGGGTATTTTCATTCGTTAAAGAAAGTATGCGCATGAGGTGTTACAGAGATTCGGTATGGATAAGTGCAATCCTGTGTTTAATCCAATTGTACCCGGATTTAAACTTATGTAAGATACAACTGGAGTAAAATTAAATAGTAGCCACTACAAGCAAATTGTGGGTAGTTTAATGTATTTGACTACCACTCGACCTGATATTATGTTTGTAGTAAGTCTACTGAGTAGATATATGGATCACCCTACAGAACTTCATTTTGAGGTAGCCAAGAGAGTGTTAAGATATTTGAAGGGAACTTGTGATTTTGGAATACTTTATAGCAAGAGAGGAGAAGACAAATTAATTGCTTACACTAACAGTGATTATGCCGGGGATTTGAATGACAGAAAAAGTACTTCAGGCTATGTATTTATGCTCAATTCAGGGGCAGTGTCTTGGTCATCCAAAAAGCAACCAATAGTTATATTGTCCACCACTGAAGCTGAATTTGTAGCTGCTGTTGCATATGCTTGTCAAGTGGTTTGGATGAGAAGAATTATGGCAAGTTTCAATCTACTTTAAAGTGATAGCACAACTGTTTATTGTGACAATAGTTCAACTATTGAGCTGTCAAAGAATCATGTTCTACATGGCTGAAGCAAACATATAGACATCAGGTTCCATTTCCTCCGTGAGCTCACTAAAGATGGTATTGTTAAGATGGTTCACTGTAATACACAAGAGCAAATAGCAGACATAATGACCAAGCCTTTAAAACTGGACGTGTTCATAAAATTAAGAAGTCTGATGGGGGTCTGCACATTTCCAGGCATAAACTAAGTGCTTTTATTAGCACATAGTTTAAGAGAGGATGTTAGAGTCTGTTTCCAGTTGATCAAGTCTTTAGGACTTAGCTGATTTCTAGCTTTGAATAATTCCTATTGTTTAGGATTATGTTATTCTGTTTTGATTTGGCTTCTGTTTCAATCCTTGTAAAAGGCTATATATATGGTCTTCAGATACGTTAATAATACACAAAACATTCTTCCATTCTCTTATATTATTTCTCAGCAAAACACCAAAACATTCTTAACACGGATCTTCACTTTCCCTCTAGCCACATGTAATACAAGCATCACAAATGCAAATCATTGTGCATTGCATGGTGTCATAACCCAATTTTTGCCATTTGGCTTTTAATTTAATTTTTACAGGGTTTAAAATGAAAAATTAAAAAATCAGAGATTTATTTCGATGAAAAGTGTGATATGTCAACTTCCGTGAAAATTAAGGACTACAATGTGCTTTTGTCATTCTATCTTTATCTTCGAGATAATCCTTGTCTTTAAGATAATGATAGTTATCCGCTTTTAAATTTGATTTTTAATCAAATTCAAACTTCAAAAAAAAGAATGAGTTTAATTGAAACTTGGTATCTCACACACGAAGGGATTCTGGCACTATAAATACAGATCTCAAGGAAAACAAAAAAAAAACCAGAGCAAAAAACAGAGTCAGAACCAGAGCAAAAACAAAGCAAAAACCCAGAGAAAGAAATAATACACAGAGAGAAGGAGAGAAAAGGAAACCAGCATACACAGAGAATTGTCCCCGCCATTGCCTTCATCTCTGCAGACATCTCTGCACAAAAAAAAAAAACACCTCAAAACAAATTCCCTACAGGCTGGCCTCTTCATCATCTTCTCGGCTTCAAAAGCTGCTGAGAAAACAAAAGGAACACGCAGACAAGTGAACACAGAAGGAAGATAAAGGGAAGCAATAGGCGAGAATCCATCAGCGCTGCAAGCATCTTCGCCTCCTGAAGCAGGTACGCTCTTTCCTTTCTCCTTCATTCTCTGCATATTGGGTTTGTAAACAATGTGCGAAGGTAATTTAATTACCTTCGCACAGTGCAGCACGCAGGAAGTTACTTCATGCGTGCAGGACTTAGCCCAGCCAGGTCACTGGCTTGGGCTAGTGACCAGGCTAGGCTGGCTGGGTCTAGCCCAGCCCATGTGGGCTGAGCTGAGCCCAATCTAAAATATAAAAAAAATAAAAAGTAAAAAAATAAAAAAACAAAGATGTGTGTATGTATAAATAAAAAATTAAATATGAATTTATTTTTTTTATTCATTGACGCTAGAGTCAGAATAAAAATATTGATTTAAATTTATTTCATTGTATTTTATTTAAATTACATAAAAATAAAAAATATGCATGCAAAAATAAAATAAAATAAAGTAAATTTATTGGTTTATTCACTGATGCCAGAGTCAGGAATAAAAATACTGATGTAAATTTATTTTATTTTATTGTATTTTACTTTTATTTAGTTACATAAAAAATGTGTATGCGTAAAAAAATAAATTTATTTGATTTGTTTGTTCACTGACGCCAGAGTCAGGAATAAAAAAATACTGATTTAAATTTATTTTATAGCTACGTACTATTTATCAATGCCAGAGTTGGAAATATCTGTAGTTAAATATTCATTGGCGCCAGAGTCAGGAATATTACACGCAAACCATCATAGCATAAACCAACAAAATGTTAGCAATTTATGACAAAACCAGCAATGCAACCTGCCTCAGGCAGGACATTTAAGAGGTGATAATATCTTTTCTTTTGCGTAACCAGTCCCGTACCATAGAATCTCTGCTGACCAGTCAGGGTTCCTAGTAACCATAATACTAGGTGGCGACTCCTTAAAACAAACTATTCCCCATCAAAGAATAGGATGCCAGAAATCCGTTCTTTTTCATTAAACATTTAAATTTTTAAGGCCGCCACGATATCCGAGTGTGACACATGGCACCACTCCAAACCATTTCGATCTCTAAGTTCTAATTGCAATAAGCATGGCGATGAAAGACAAACATTTGAGACCAATCAGGCATGATCCCAACCATTCTAGCGAAGACCGATCTAGCAGAATGACAGAGTAATTGAATACAACAGGCAGGACTCTCCTCTAGAGAGTCCGAAGTCTGCTTAACACGGCTAATGGGAAACACTGACGGCTGTTTCCGAGGCTCCACCTTGAAGCCGGCCGGTTTAAGTGCTTACACAAGCCATCCACCACCTTTAGAAATACAGTAAATTAAGTCTTACACAAGCTCTCCAGATTCCCACAGCTATACCATGCCAACTGGATTGGAGCATAAACATGATTAGAAACATCTAATCATGTTTAGAAACATCAATATTTGAAAAAATCAATGAGATAAATTGTGCACAAACATGATTAGAAACATCTAAAGGCTCCTGGTGGCCTAATCCAACATTATTTAATACATGCGACTTGAAACCCATAGATACATTTCCAGGCCCCGAGTCCAAAAGGATTTTCACCCCTCGATTAATCAATTTATAACCTCCCCATAACCGCTTTTAAATATACAAAATATTTTATAGTAATTTCCAATTAGGAATATAATATGCTCCAACTATTTTCCATTTCATTGCTATGAACACCTCGCAATTATCAAATATTGACAAGACGAGCCCGGGACCATGCACAGCACCTGGAGAATTTTAGAGAACAAAAGTCCCAGGAACATTGCTCAAGCTGTCGTCCACACAGGTCAAACCAAGATACAGTGAGAAAGAAGCCAGCAAAAACCAGAGAAAATTCAACAGTTGGCAGGCACGGGGTTACCGGAGTGCAGACACTAAAAAATAGAAGAAAAAATAAAACTAAATGACATGGGTTTTACATACATATTACTATGAATTGCTATAGTAAAATCAATTTTTTACCCTTAAATAGCTTAAAATTAAGTCTTTGGTTTATGAGTATTCGGGTCTTCTACTTTGGCGTAGTGGTAATTAAAAGATTATTTAGGAATACATATGTATTTTTAAATTTTTTAACACGATAAAAATATTTTTTTGCTTCTAAAATCAAAAAAATTTAGAATTGTTGACCAAGAGTTTTTTTATTTTTCACAATATTTATAACAATAAAAATACTTCTTTGCCTCCAAAATTAAAAAAAAAAAATGGGCTGTTGAGCAAAGATATTTCAAGTTTTTTCAATTTTCATGTACAGTAAAATAACGCTTTTAGCCTTAGAAAAGACAAAAAATAAGTCGTCGTTGGGGGTATTTTGGTATTTTCACATGGATATTTTGTGTAATTAAGAGGACAATGGGGGCGTTTTAGTATTTTTCATGTTTTAGTTTTTATTTTTTAATTGAAAAGTTGTTGGCGCGTGTTCCACACGCATCAGCAAGTGAACGGCATCCGTGCCATGCAGGTGGCACATGTAGCGCCGCCTGGTGGCCAAATCTGGTCATCTGTCATCTCCCTAGATGCACAACTATGACCTCTTCCATATGATGTGGCGCATGTAAACCGATAATTGTTGGATTGCCATCGGTAATTGATTGTTTGTGTTTTTTTTTTCCTCTTCCTGACAACTAAAGTACATAATTATCCTCTTTGTTTGTTGTTTGTTAATTTCAGTCCTCGAATCTGTCTCTTTTTTTGTTGGTATTTTAGAGTCCATCCTCTTTGTTTTGATTTTTGATTTTGATCTTTTTCTCTTTTGTTTGAGTTTTATTTGTTTACAATTTAACCTTTAAATTCTAATTTGTGTATATTATATTTTTCAATTTGGTCATTCTACTTTTGATTTTTTATTTTTTTTCTCTTGGCTCTTTTTCTAAAGTTCTTATAGTTTTTAATCTTATCCTTCAAATCAAATTTATGGTTTTTTTTAATACTAATAATATTGTTTTTCAAATTTATTAACAATTATATTGATAATATTAATAATAATGAAAATAATAATAGTAGTGGTAGTAGTAGCAGTATAGTAACAGTTAATAGTTATTGTGATTGTAATAGCAATAATAATAATAATAATTTTTAATTTTACCCCTCAAATCAAATTTATGGTTTTTCTCAATAGTAATAATATTTTTTTTCAATAGTAATAATATTTTTTTAAAATTTATTAATAATTATAATAATAATAATAATAATAACAATAATAGTAGTGGTGGTGGTATAATAATAGTGATTATGATTATGATAGCAATAGTAGTACTAATAATAATAATAACAATAATAATAATTGTGGTTATAACAATAATGATGATGATAGTAATAATAGTAATAATAGTAATAATAATAATAATAATAATAATAATAATATTAGTTATAGTGGCGGTGATAATAATTATAATAATAGTATAAACAATAATAATAACAGCAGTGATAATAACAACGATAATAATGATAGTGGTCACGATAATAATATTAATAATAATTTTGATATTACTTATTGATAATAGTGATAACGATGGTAGCGGTAATGATAATAACAATATCAGTAATGATAATAATAACGATGAGAATAGTAATTGTTATAATAATAATAATAATAATAATAATAATAATAATAATAATAATGGTGATAATTCATCATTCGATGTTATATTCATCCTTAGATACTGAATTAATTGGAATTCAGTTTTATAATTGATTTCGTTCCGCTTTTTATGAGGTTATCATGATCTAAAAAAAATCTTGGTATTGAGTTAGTGTTTGATTTTGCAATTATCTATTTTTGTTATCATGTAGTTAAATAAAAAAATAGATTAAAAAAAAACAAATTATAATCCCAATGGAGTCCATAACTCAATTCACATGTTTGGTGTATTAGTTCGACTTACCCGATTCACATGTTTGACAAGTTTACTAACTGATATAATATGTTTTTTTTTTGTTTTTGGTCTTTTAATTGTTTTTAATTTATTCTTTTTTGATTTTATCATTTAATATTGAATTGGTTAGGAAATGGACTGCATTATTTATTTTTATTTGCTTTTTAGGGATAATTGTCTCACATAAGTGTATTTTTAGGTTGGTGCTTAATTTTATGAGCATCTATTTTTTTTATTAAACCCAATAGAATCCATGACTCGGGTCGCGGGGGAGGTCGATTCAATCTGTCATTGTCTCAATATTTTTTTAAAAAATTATGTTTGTAATCTATGAAATCGATCAATTTAAATCGAGTTAGCACTCATACGGTTTAGTTAAAAACTTGAGTCGGGAAGTTTCAAAATTAACTCCTTGGTTAGGTTTAATAATATTATTAAAAAAATATATATATATTTTTAATATTTTTTCACATTTAAGAAAAAATAATATTAACCCACAGGTGAAACGTGAGACAATATACCAGTACAGAATGAAAACAGTTCGCCCGAAGCTTGTTCAAATGTTGTTCTGCACACGGTCTGCTCAAGCAAGTCATCTAGTTGACAATAATTCATCTATAAATTGACCAAAAAGCCCATTCAGTATCAACCTCGTATTAATTAAGCTGAAATAACCTGTAGGTTCACTTTCCATCCTAAGAAATAACGTCACTTAATCTTTACGGACCAGAGCTTACAAAGGAGGAGAGCAGTAGTAGCAATCACATTGTCCCACAGAAGCTGAAAAAGAGTGTTTTCATGATTAAATGTAATAAATTAAAAGAGACAACGGTTGCGCTGTTATAGGAATGATGCATTCGCATATATGTGCCTTCAACATCCATGTCACTGTTAATATTCCCAGCCATGGGAGAACATTTATTACCAGAAAAACTAGCAGCAAGGTCTTCTGCAGAAAGGTGCACTCTAGAGAATTGCTCAGAAAATCATCATTTATCCATTTCAGGTACCAGCAGGAAACAGAGACTACATTAAATCGTTACCAACATATAAAAGAGCTCCCATTCAAAGCAAAAGCTCCTAGCAAATATAAAGAACAACTTAACATGATTAAAGTATAAAAAAGAGCTTGACGTTCAATGCTGTAACAGATTCAGTGACTGGTGCCCTTCTTTGCTTTAAGTGATTCAAGAGCCTTCTTCCTTAACTCAATCTCAAGTCTTCTCTGATCAGATTCTGTCTCTTCATCATCACTTGGATGAGACTCCCTCCTCCCAACATGTTCATCATCAGAAGAGCTAGCATCATCACGACCCTTCAATTTTAGCTTCTCCGCATGCCGTTCCGCTCTTTTACGGCGTCGCTCTTCATGCCGTCGACGCTTCTCCTCCTTTCGCAACTTCTTTTCCTCCTTCCTCCTCCTTTTAGTCTCTTTTCTCTCTTCAATTTCAGAACCATGGCTGCCATCATCATCCAAAGCCACTTCATGTCGATGTGACCTCTTATGCTTTGACTTTTCCCTCTTCTCTCCTCTGTGCTTACCACTTTCCTCAGAACCAGAATCCAATGCACCACTGCCATTACTATGATGCACCTTTTCAGCTGTCACTGGCACAGTTTCTGATTTCCGGCGTTTGTCACTATCCTTAACATTGTTTAAGCGTAAGCGGTCTTTCTCGTTCTTATACAAAGATGGAGACTTTTGTGCTTCGAGAGTTTCTTGATCACCACCTCTCCCAGAAGACTTCCCGCTGTAAGGAATGTGATAGACATCAGAACAATTGGTTAGTTAATGTATGCCCACAACTGAGGGAGTAGAAGAAGAAAAGATGTTGAGCCAGGAAATATATACATCTTTATATCCTGGTCTTTCTTCCTTGAGTCCATGTTATCTGGATAGTTTTGGGAATCGGTGGTCTGATGACTAGCTAATCTTTCAAGAGCTTGCTCATCCTTGCAGTGAAACTTCACAGGGGGGTCTCTCTGCTTATCCATGTTAGATGGATACAAAGGTCGTTTATGTGAGGATGTAGAATTATAGTCCCCGCCCTCCCTAAAAAACAGAACCACCATTAAAGGTCAAAAACAAATCAAAACAGTCAACACACAATCACAAAACAGCTTCAAGAACAAACAGAAAATGTTTAATTCTAAACCTTACCGAGTATAGCCAGTTTCTTCATGGTCTTTGCCAGATTCTGGACTATCCTTGAGTGGTTTCCTCACTCTTTGTTGCAGAGGACTCAAGCTACCATCATGTGTGATTCGCTCTCTTCTTTGCCTGGCAGGACTCTCATATGGACTAGGGGACCTTCATTAGCAACCAAAAATGTGTAAACATGTGCATCCAATAACAGCACGAGTGATCAGAATTCTCAAGGTAACTTAATGCTAAATTTTTCACTGAAAACAAATCACCTTTTATCTTCGCTGGCACTCCTCTTCCTTCCAACTGGTGGAGACCTCTCTGGAGAAGGAGATAAAGGTGGCAATCTAGTGTGTAAATCTTTTTGATCCTTTTGATCTCTTTGTTGTGACCTAAAAGAACTGGAGGAGCGTTGCGGAACAGGCAACAATGTTTGTTGTGATCTGTAACATAAATTTTCATACTATTACCGATTTGATTTTGAATGTAAACAAATTAAATTAAGAGGTGGTTCTCACTATGGAGATAAAATTACCTGACTCTTTCTCCAAGGGACTGCATGGGTGATCTCTTGAGTTCCTTTGGAGATCTCCCTGAAGAAGGAGACCTATGTTGTACAGGAGATGGAGAGCTTGATCCGTGAGGCAAAGGAGAGCGATGAAGAGGAGATGGAGATCTCTTGCGTGAAATGACAGATGACTTGTGTCGCATGGGAGGAGACATGTGGTGAGGAGTAGACGGAGACCTTTGATACCTTTGACGTACAGGAGATGGTGATTTGCATCGCATGGAAGGGGATGATTTGCGACGTATAGGTGAAGGTGATCTGCGGCGCACAAATGAAGGTGATTTGCGGCGCACAAGGGAAGGTGACCTGCGGCGCCTAATAGGCAAAGGAGATCTGCGGCGTCGAATAGGCGAAGGAGATCTGCGGCGTCGAACAGGTGATGGTGACCTACGACGTCGAACAGGTGATGGTGACCTATCATGTGAGGGTGAAGGTGACCTACGTCGAAAGGGAGAACGCAATCTACGTCGTATAGGGGATGGTGACCTGCGTCTAAAAGGGGATCTAGACCTATGCTTATAGTATGATGATCTCCTCCGAGGAGGAG
>Ga0307515_10009111_pt1 | contig 19251 bp, 24 predicted proteins | sample 17_EM_MG_FD_194513 | JGI IMG/M metagenome (GOLD analysis project Ga0307515, IMG submission 194513) | Populus trichocarpa ectomycorrhiza microbial communities from riparian zone in the Pacific Northwest, United States - 17_EM | ecosystem: Host-associated > Plants > Roots > Unclassified | place...
TACAATACATTTGAAACAGGGCTAAGGATAGGGTCATAGGCTAAATCCGACCTGAATCGACAAGTTGTAACATAGGTCAACATACCATGCTCTGATAAAGTAGGTATGCTTGACGTCGAAATGATCACACGGGGACGATCCCAATTCCAACAGGACTAACATCTGCTAATTATCATGTTTCATAGACTAGGCTAGGTTACCAGAAAAGCTGACTGGGAAAGGCCTTTTCGAACGGAAAAACGAGCAGGGTATTAACCAAGCTAGGTACAGAAACGGAAAGGCAGAAAACCCAGCTATTTTACATGCACGAGTCCTAAAAGACCCCAAAAATTGTAGCCCCAATTAACAGAAATGAGAGTTCAGCCCTCACAATTAGCTGGCCTCAAGACAATTTCGCCATTCCCCCCCGATTACCGAGTACACCCCTGGAAAACCATCTGGAGAATCTCCAGTGCTTCCTGTAGCAAGACCGTTATTTTACACGCTATTATACATATCTAGAAGGGAACGGTCCGGAAAGAGACAATCCACCGAGGAACGTATTAAGGGGGCAGGGATCTGAGTATGAGCCGCCTCAGAAAGGTACTCCAAAACTCTGAAAAATCGCCGATCGTAAATTATGATAAAATTCGAGTCGTAACTCGCCAGTCCCGAATCAGCTGTTCCAAAACTCCTCACTTTGCCAGAAAAGCTTTAGGATAACGATCAGCCATGGTTTTGGTTGTGTCCGCTGCCGTTTCCGTTTGCCTGTCCATTGGAACCTTCCGCCAACTCACTAAGAACCCCGTTCATCGAGATTCCGTCCTCGTAGCCCATGTAGCCCGTCATATCTGCCCAATCCCATTCAAGAGTCATCGGCATCTTCCAAAGATCCTGAGGTACAAACGGGTGTTGGAACGTCCCCATGTCAAGAGGATCGTGAATTGTGCCAATAGAATTGATTCCGTTACTCATGCCTCCATTCATGTTGGTGTCGATATTGCCATTGGGCGGGGGATTAACTCCGTAGGTCATATCGGGGAGACCAGCCGTGGTCGTTGATAGCATCTGGTTAGTCGTGGCTGGCGACGAGAAGTTCGCGAGTAGGTTCGGCGTGTTTTGAAGATTTGCGTGTGTGAAGCCTGGGGAGAAAGGAAATTGCTGTAAAGTTAAGAAAGGTCAATGGTTAGCTTTAACTCCCTGAAGGTGAAGATCTGTGTATTCGTGAGGGGTTGAGTGCAAGCACCCGGACCCGGGGGACTTTTAGGTGTTGGATGTACATATCGAATTTACTCACTGGATCCCCAAAGTTGCCCGTAAAGTCAGGAGTGAAGCCGTCCTGCATGTTCAATGGGACAGGAGTCTGCGGAGCGGTTTGTTGCTGTTGGTTAGCTTGCCCGTTCCGTGATGCGTGGGCTTGCGCTTGGCGAGCCGCCTGGTACTCAGGAGATAATATTTGCTGCGCGGTAGCCTCGATGGCGGCTTCATGTTCATCGTTTTGTTGCTTACGCTTTCGTCTTGACGAATTCTCTTTGTCGGCCTTGTCAAGCACTATCTTGACGATCCGCTCAAACTCTGCGCATACGCTCAGCATGCGCCGGACGCTGCCATTCTCTTCACCAGTGCATAACAATCCGAGGAAACTAACGACTAGATTCATTAGCTTCAGGTCTGACCGTGCTCGACTGTCTTGTGGATTCTGTAGAATATTGGCGAACAACGTCACTAGCGCCGACACTGGGTAGTATATGATCAACCTGCACATTTAGTCGGCGAGATTCACTACTTTCAGACACAATCACTTACCAGACACACGCATAATCGCCTTTTGGAATATACTTGATGAGGTGGATTGAGGCACGCGCTGCCTGAACGCATAGTGCAGCTGACGAAAACACTCTCGGGTTCAGAGGCCGGGCGTTCAAACCTTGGATTGCGAAGTTTGACAGCCGACTGGTCCAATACCCATGATGGACGCTCATGCGATGAATGGTTGTGAGGCAGTTATAGTATGCAAAGTGTAAAACAACGACATGGAGGATTAGAGGAGTATGTGAGGCCTGAATCTCGTGTTCGGGCCGAAAATCGACCGGGATACCATCTTTCCACGCCTCCAACTCACTGTCAAGCTCGCCGATCGTGTTAAGGAGCTCACCATCGGACTGTTTTGACGCTTTTACCGAATATAGTTGCTTGTAAACCTTGCTCTCAATACAAGCAAAGGTACAAAAGAGGCGGAAAAGGTTCACCTTTCCCTTGCCATCAGCAAGAGGGATGTTCCCAATGTTGTCTGGTGGGTCTTCGCTGGGAAGGTCTACGTTCATATCATCATCGTCTTGGATCGGAGGACGTCCAGAACGAAGGCATATACTGTATGCATGTCAGAAAGTCACGTGTGTAGTGATCAACCGGGAGACTCACTCTCTATCCAACATGTATGCGATCCAGAACACTCTCTTGCGCTGCTCGATTTCGGGTGGATTTAGATTAAATCCCGATCCACGTTTATGAAGACCGATGCTGTGGGACAAGCGAATAGCGGCTGCTACAAAAAAGAATGACGGCTGAGGGTTAGGAGTGCCCTGCAAGAAAAGAGCCTGGAAAATTATTAATAGGTTGGAATCGAAAAGCGGAGCAGCGCTTTTTATACCATGCCAAGTAGAGCTTGCACACTGAGTAAGTCCGTGTTGCGCATCGTGAGCTCAGTTTGTACAGCCAAAGCATTCTTAAGGTAGCCCCAGGCTTTCTGATCCTCCTCTTGTGGGACTAGATTACTCATGACACGGAGTCTGTGTGCAATGGCAAGGGCGACGTTCAGGCTCGCCCACCAACCTGATCCTTCGTAGGGATCCCGAGAATAATGTTTATCGACAAGATGCATGAACGTCGGTTCATGAAATAGCGGGAACATACAGTTGAAGTTCACGAAATAGTCTTCCAGTAAAGATAGGGCCTCGGCTTTGGGAGGAAGTTGCTTAAAAACACGACGAGAGAAAATGTCTTGAAAGACGTCTGGTTTCCAGTGTACCCACTTGTTGTCGTCCATAGCTGCAGTGGAGATCATTTCCTGGAAGGAAGCATCCCCGGTCTTTTCGTTTACCCATTGGATGCCTTTAGGAGAGAATATCGAGAAACCCGATGAGGAGCCTGCAAATCACAGTTAGCCACTGTATTCCCACAGTGGACATAAACATTTTCCAGTGCGCGTACCGATATATCGAGTCTCACCACAGTTGTTTGTCACCAAGGAGCACATCATCTCAGCTAGGTGCTCGTCGTCACCTTCACTTCCAGCCGTCTTGGGGGGTTCTGGAGAGGCCATAGCACTAGCGGGACTGGGTAGACCTGGCTGATTTGGTGTGCTCCTGTGGGAATTTATGCCATTCTGACGAGAAGTCGAGCTCTGGGCGTCTGAGCCTCTCGATTGATCTGGTGTTTCGTTGGAATGATTTGTGGCAGTCTTGTCAGCAAGCCGCTTTTCGAGAGTTCCAAGGTCGGTACGTCCATCGTCGTCCTCTGGAAGTATGCCGGACAACCGAATTAGAGATTCCATACGCGCAAGGCGGTTCTCAAGGCCTTCGATATATTTGGCTCTAATATTATGTCAGCTCTAGCCTGTAAAGTGAAGTTGGAGACATATACCCTTTAGGGGGCTGGCGCTTCTTCTCTACCTGTGTAAAGATACACTCTGTCTTATAATTCTGGCAATGCGTACAGGCTGGAAGTTTGCCGTCACACTTGATTTTTTTCTTTCGACACATATCGCATGCCTGTATGCTCGGGTTAGCAATAGTAGCTTGGTGTGTCGTAGACAGCATACCCTCGCAATACGACGTCGCTTTGGGTCTCCTTGCTCGCCATCGTTCTCTACAGATCCGTCGTCGTTGGTGAAAATAGGCCCGGGTAGGGTTGGCGGGATTGGAGAACCACTTGCGCTGATATTACCGAAGATTCTCGGTGGTGGGTTGGATAGCGGAGGCGGCTGGGTGTAGAAGCTCTGGCCGCCGTTCTGCGAGTTGGGAGAAGTATCCATGCTGGAGAGTCTCATGCGACAGGTGGTGTTCAGGTGGTGCAGCTGAGTAGCGTTTCTTTGTCTTGTGGATGGTGGTGGTGGCGTTTTTGCGGCGATGGGTAATGACAAGCGGTCAAAGTATTTTAGTTGGATGTGGGGCAGCGCAGAGTCGAGTCGGTGACGTCCTGAACGCCTCCCGGGATGCTTTAATGCAAGGCTGGACGAGTCTTTACTGCTTTGCGAGATAGACTGGCACGACTGGCACGACTGGCGCAGGACCCTTTTGCAGGCGAGAATAAGGGTAACTAAAGTAGCTCCAGCACCAAGACAGAGGGTCGAGGACATCAGACACAGAAGTGCGGAGTTAGGCGGTCTTCAGCCGACCCTGCTTGGTGATACTTGATCGTACCAGTAGTCTCTGCGAGTTGCGGATCATGTCAGGGTCCCCGAGCTGTGACAACCGCTGCACTGGCGCGCACAGCAATAATCCCGCTGCCTGTCCCTTCCCCTGGTAAAATGGGTCTAACGGTTATCGATAAGAGCAAGCCAATAGAATCCGTAATTGTACGCGTACTTTGATTCTGGTGTTCGCGCATGGTCCAACTCTCGTAGAACCCTCCAGGGGAAGGGATATAGACTCCCTCTCTCCTACACATACATACAATCACCGCCAGATTGCAAACCAGACAGTTAGGTAGGCGCTCTGCTGCTGCTCGATTCTTTTCGCATCGCCCCTCTCCTCCCCACACCTCCTCAGTGTATCAAAGAAAGCGTCTTCTGGCCACGAGGGGACGCTCGGGTGCGCCCTGTATAAACGCCATCCGTGCCACCATAGCACGTTTCGTAATAATCGCTGCTAAGCCACCTCCGTTGAATCATAACCCATATTGCACACAAGTCTGCGAAACTGACCCCCCTTAACTCCAACTCAGTCTCAATCTTCTGGAACCCTTGCATGAAGCGGACGCCTGCAGCATCGCTAACGTCCACGTGCAGATCTTCCGTAGACACCGTCTTCTGGAACTGTTACGCCAATGGCTGCACCAAAGCCTATGAAGGCTGCTGAGCTGGTTTTACACCCAGAATACACTCACATAACGTGGGATCTGCAGCCAGCCGAGGAGGGGAAAGCCGCCGTTGCAATCGGCAGAGGTGGGCCTATCAATATTGCCTATGAGATCCATGGTCATGGAAATCGACACCTTGTGGTGCGTTATGTCTCTTTCGTTCTGCGATAAAGGGGAGATAAGGGGGGAAATAGGCTTAACGAGCAGCCCGTACTCTCCGCCAGGCAAGAATTTGTAATGATTGGAAGTCTCTGTGCCATTTAGAGGAGACATGGGACAAGACAGGCCAATCCGAATCGTGCTGAACCCTGTATGTTTTGTTTTAGCAGCATTGAACGTCTCAGCCTTGCTGTTTCATCTTATTTACCCGACGATGCTTGCCCCATAGTCTCTTTGAACCTCACTCTTCCAACAGTTTCTCTACTTCGTATTCGGCTCGATTACCAATGAACTTTGTTTTTATTCCATGCAATCATGGTCGCTAAACTATATACGTTTTACTTTGTAGTGGATTGTGGGCCTTGGCGGCATAAAGACTGCATGGCAACGACAAACAAAGGATTTTGCGCATACAAAAGATGACAAATACACCTCCCTCGTATTTGACAATCGTGGTATGGGCGAGTCGGACAAGCCTTTGTCAAGATATTCCACCTCCGAAATGGCCAAAGATACGATCGAGCTCCTGGATCATGTTGGTTGGACTGGGCAAAGGCAACTGCATATCATTGGAATTAGCATGGGTGGTATGATTGCACAAGAGATGGTACGTCATATGTCTTAACTTCTTTGTTTCAATTCTTGGACAAGCGTGCTATCAATAGCTTCGTTTAGCCGGTGGCCCTATTGGCCAAACCCGAAACCATAACAAGACAGGGACGTTGGCGATTGCGTTCTATCCGTTAAAATTGGTCCTTATGTTATCGATAATAGTCCACCAATCGGATTAGCTGAATTTAATGGCCGCATAGTCTTGATTCCGGTGTTCGCGCACAGACCACGTCCTCTAGGGACCTTGACGGGTTAAGGGATACTATTTTTTGTGTTCTGTTTCCGCACGAGTCTCTTTACGTCGTCAATGATTTTTTGTCCAAATAAATATATTTTGGTCAAATTATATCTCGAAAAGACTGCTGATATAATATAGGCCTGCCTGATACCTGGAAGAATCGCGTCTTTAAGTCTAATCTCTACGGCTTCAGGCCTGTTCAACACAGTGGTACGCATACAAAACAAATAACCTGCAGTAATTTGCCGATATGTAGGGTCCTGATTAGAAACTAGGGTTTCCTCGAAAATATCCGTAATAGAGTGAATCTTTTGTACGAATATGGTTTCTTTCCTTCTCTCCCTTATACCAACGTCTCCTCCTGTTACTTGGCCCTCGGACTGCTCGGATGCTCCAACCACCACTTACAGTCACATTTTATCTCTTACTCAAATACCCCTGAATGCTCCCGGTTCTTTCTCTACACCATTACTTCTATTCATACCACCCAATTGGAGTCCCCGACGAACTAATGCGCCTCGCCATAGTATCCCTCGACCCCTGGATGTGCAAATCAGCAACATAAAAGGCAATTTCTATACTGCGGCCTTCCTCAACGCACCAGACTGCACTGAGTACACCGTCCAACCCTTCCCCACAAATGGTGACCGTTTTGCCGCTACAGAAATCTCCAAACGGATAAACCCGGTCTATTTCACGCGGCATGGCTTCATTGCGCAAGCCATCGCAGCCGGCTGGCACTACAAATCGCCCGCTCAGCTGAAGCAGATCGCGGAAAGGGTAGGGAGAAGACGTATCATGTGTGTGCACGGGAGCGAGGACAGGATGATTACGTTTCCGCATGCGGGAGTACTTTGGGAGGGCCTAAATGGAGGCACAGAGGAGGGGGATGATGGCGGGGTAGAGAAGCATTTCGTGATGGGCCAGGGTCACGTCATTCCGGTTGAGATGAGGAAAGAATTTACGTGGTTGGAAGGTTTGATTGAGAGGACAGAAGAGCTTAACAAGAGTTCGTCATGAGCTCGACTGAATTGGATTGATCTGTAGTATATATCGAGCACTTGGTTTTACGAGGGATTGGTTAGATGTCGCTCGATTACAATAGAGTTTAGTAAATACTGGATTCGTGACACTAATGCATGCTTATAGATATTCGTTTCTCAGGGGCACTCATGTAGCCAAATTACGCCCCGTATTTGTCTCTTGCATTGCACTTCTCGCTGATCAGGGGTAAATGTATATTTAACAATCACCCACAACTACTAGCTAAGAACTACTCCGCGCAAAATGTCGAATTGGTATCGATAATCATATCAATCATGCTAACCACCACGAAAAACTAGCAGTGGTACCTGACGCCTAGACCTTTTCCACACTAACGCCAACGAAACCCACAGTTCCTCAGATTCTATACATTGCTTCTCCTTTGGCTTTCTGATGTCCATCCTCATCACCAAATTCTCACTCGTCCACGTCCATAGCCTCAACTCCACCAGTACGTAACATTTTCAATTTCCTCTTAGTCTTCGGTGCCTTGGCCTTAACCTTTTCCTCCAACTCCTCGCTCTCAATCTCCTCCTCAACATCCATCTCCAGCTCTTTCCTCCTCTTCTCCACCCTCGCCTTAACCCTTTCAACTTCCATCTCATCAACAACTGTCCTCTCACTCGGCGGCAACAGATGCTGGTTCTCCTCAACGAGTTTCCGATCCGCAGCTCTCTGCCTTTCCTTGTTGCCCTTCATGCGCTGCTTATAGAACGCACGTTCCCTGCGAGCGCGGATCTCAGACACGCGCTGCATGGCCTTGAGCGTCGTGGCAACGAGGTCGCGGTTGTAGCGAACGGGCACGTTGCGGCGGGCAGCGAACGAGAGCGTGGAGTCGACTGTGAGCTCTTTGCCGTGCGCGTGACGGAAGCTGTTCAATATTTCAGCAAAGAGTTTTAACAGCAGGGAAATTTTTTTGGCTTACCTCTTCGTCCAGGCAAGCTTTCTGGGGTTTCTCTTCATTTTGAACTGTAAGGAACGATCAGTATCGATATTCGTGGCTATGGAAATTTGGGGTAGTGGGGACGTGCGTTTTTGTGGCATTTGCTCCTGCAGAACCTGAACACGCGGGCATCGTTGCGGACGAAAGTGATACCCTTTGACGGGTATACCGGTTGCGAACAAAAATAGCAAGTTTCGACCCTCATATTGGGCGTCTGTGCTGCTCCGCAGTCTTCGTGATTGCTGTGCTGGTGGGTGTTTGGTCGTTATGAAGTTTTGTCGAGGTGGAATGCCAAGTGCGGAAAGAGTCGGCAGATCGGCGAAAATTGTTCTGAGCCGCGACACCGCCGAGATATCTTTGTCCGAGCAGCAACGGCGGTTCTTCTATAAACTCAAATCACCTGCTACATTCATACCACTACCCTTTGTCACGCAACCTCATATATCAATTCAGCATTACATTGCCCGCTGCTTCAGCATGGCAACAGCTGTAGCAATCGGTTTTGGCGTTGCTGCCGCCGCATTCTTCGTACGTTCATCTCAGAGTTCCCGCATCATGACTCCGACCAATTAACTTTAGAGATAGGGTCGCGCGGGTCTTGTCGCATTTCGCAAGTATCGTGGTGGTACCGGCGCCTTCGGGCGTGCGTTCTATAAAGGCGGATTTGAGCCTAGGATCAACCGGAGGGAGGCAGCGCTCATTCTGGAACTACCGTAAGAATCGCAATTTGGGGCGACTATGCGAATTCAATTTCGATATGGAATGCTAGTACATGTGCTAACAATGTTGCTTTACAGGGAACGCGGCCTTTCGAAGGATCTCATCCGCAAGAAGCACCGCCAGCTCATGCTTCTGAACCATCCCGATCGGGGCGGGAGCCCGTACTTGGCTACCAAGATCAACGAGGCAAAGGAGTTCTTGGAGAGGAATTGAAGCCTTTTATTACCCCTGCCGTAAGGGTTTGAAGGGCTGGTTGTACTATAGATGTATTGTGGTTCAAATTCAGCGTGGCGTTGTGGGAAATGACATTCCGCATGGCATCGGCGTTTTTAATCGGATCTGGGAATCACCACTCGTGCTAGGGAGGCATATGTAAGATTTCTCAAGGGGTTGAGAAATAAGTCGTTTTACCAATAAATATACCTTCCAAGATGTATCAATATCAAGGACTATCTTCCTGTTGTTTTGCCTTCAATATCATCACCAGTCTTCCAGTAACACTCGAAGACATTTCTCCCAAATCAAGACTACAATAGTGTCCTCGAAAGGGCAACTTTTGTGGCTGAAATTAAAAAATATCTTGAAAGTACTAGTACAGACATCAAAATATCACAATGGAACCTCACCCTAAGGGCATCTAAAAAGTTACCTCTGGTGGATTAGCTTGGCACAAGCCATTAGAGCGGTTAACTGGCTGTCTAGTTTTAGACCTTTAGGCCCGGATTAAGTCGGGTTAGTACCAGTGATTAAGCAATTTATTGGAGCTCCGCTACAGAGTTTGGTGGCTAAAGCATAAGATTGTATTGCAATCAGCGAATATTAGTATAGATATAGTTATTATGCTCTTTAAATGTTTTTTATGTCCGGCAACTCGGCCAAGACTAAACGTGGGCCATCTGTCCGTTACAAAAACTTCATAGTTGTCACATTTCGTAGTGCATTCTCTAAACTGCGCAGCGGAAATTCAAACCCAGATATCCGACTCTCTACGATATACAACTGACTGCATCGCCGACATCCGATCAGCCTAGATCTGTTTATACTTGGAGACAGAACCACCTCCACGGAGAATCCAGGAAACGTTCCGGTAATCCGCTACATCGGCAGGGTAATCTTATTACTTGGAAGACCGGATACTGTCATACCAAAAAGCCGTTCCTGCCATTCTACATCAAGGAAAACAAGTGAATGACATCTTTACTAAGAATCCGGAAATCGAAGCCAGAAGGCCTTCCACCGTGCTGTCACCTCGTGCCAAAGGTGTCAGTGTGGAGGTAGTTCCACTCAAGGGCTTTGAGAGATTAACGAAACAACCCATAAAGAATACCGATAACCATTGACGCGCAAATAGACCAAAATAGATATTTCAGGCGGCCATGGACTGTTGCAGTATATTAGCTTCCATCTATACTCTTCCACTACCCCGGGTTTACTTAGAGGAACTAACTTTGCTACACAACCCTGATACTCTACTTCTAGCACAACTACTTTTCGATCTTCGACAGCTCAATCACGCTTGCCAACACATCCTGCTCGATATCTGTTGACGACTGTCGCATACGGTATTTCTGCTCTTCGAAGAGGCTGCGCTCCACGGCGGCTGCTAAATCCTCATCATCCTCATCCATCTCGGCGATGGCCGTCGAGCCCTCGAGTTCGAAAACGTCTGGTTTTTCCATAGGCGTAGGGGCCTTTGCTAGCGGTCGCCCAGCGGCTGCCCGGCGTCTCACCCAATCATTCACGGCGCCAGGGTTGTCTGGAAAGTCTTGTTCGTCGCTGATTCCACTTGACGGAGAGTCGCTCGGGAGCGTTGGGCGGTGAAGAGGATTCCGCTTCTTGCGAAGAGACTCCCGCCTGAGGGGTACCTGCGAACGCTCTGTATCTAAAGAAACCGAGGCTTAGAGGTCGTTAGCTATAGTCATGTATAAAAAGTCTGGCACACTGCTCTTAGTGTGCTGGGGTGCTCTAAAGTCACATCATCCTAGCCTTAGCTTCTTGCGCTACGCAACCCCTCTACCCAAGAAGTTTTCCTCTGTTTACCTGAGGTGCTTAATGCACTTAAACCTACAGTAGTGCGTATTAAATACATTGAGATATTCCCCCTAAGCTTTAATGACAGGCTGTGCGTAGGCTTTGGACACTGTATTGCAAATTGACTAATAAAGAGGCACTGCATGACTTACTGGTTCTTTTTAGCGGCCCCTCATCTGCCAAAGCCCTTGGAAATCCGCTTATGGGATAGGTTATGTGTCGGTTGTCCGTCAAATGGAGCTCGATTGAGACGAATCCAATTTGTTGAGATACAGGGATTACGATCGACCCGATATCAAAATAGCCAAATTTGGTCATCTTCTCGATGATTTCTGGGCTGATGATGATACGCTGAGCGGTCTCTTCGTTCATGACCTCTCGGATTTTGAAGTACGGTTGGAAAGAATGTAACTGATGCTTTTGCATGAAATTACCTAGGTAACGAAGGTAATCCGAGCTTCTTGCGAACCTGCAACAGATGGTTCCTGAAATAAGTTAGCGCAATACTAGGCCAAAATAGCGTGTGCAATCTCCATTTAGTGTCTTCGATGAGTCCTCCGATATAACCCCACAAGTGTATATTAACTTTTAATACGTAATTGCAAGGGTCCGAGGAGGTTTAGAAAGAAAGGAAAAATAACCGCAGCTATTGGCTGCGATTCCTAACTCGATATTAAATCCGTCGAAATGGAACTCAAACGTACCCTGCACGATGTGATGGTCATCCATTTTCCGCGGTGGTCCTAATTTCTCAAAGTAGAAGCAACTTGCGATCAAACGATGTGCAATACGAAGGATCTTGCTCTGCATTTGGGGTTTCGCTAGCCGCTCTTTAACGTCGTCATGGAGTTTGTCTACTTGACCTTTGTCATCCATTTTAGGCGCCGTAAAGCCGACTTTAGGATTGAAGCGCTCGTAACGAAGCAGTTCCAGGTAGGAAGATGTTCCAAGAACGTCGCTGCGGAAACTCCTCCACATCTGTTCGGAGTCGAGGATATTATCAACTCGTTTAAAAAGCACATTGAGCCACTGAGTAACTTCGGGGAATGCCCACAGCGCTGGAAACGATCGCTGACGCTCCCCAAGATTCGCTGCCCTGGCGTTTATATCCCTGGTGTGGAAGCGCCGCCGATCGTTTCCACTTGGCTCAGCGTAGCCTGTGGTATCCTGGCCATTGTGGCCTGTACCAATCGAGAAGAGAATGTCCGGGTGGCATTCTTCGACGTCAGGCCAGATAAGCTTGCTTTCATAATTTGCAATTCGGATAGGATTATTATGAAACAAAGCACCGTCGAGATAGGCCTCTTTTGTCCGCGAGTTGACGAATGGTTTGAAGAAAGTCGGTGCAGCAGAGGTGGCTCGCGCACTAATTTCGGATTAGTTACATTCCCTCTCTAGGGGTAGATCAAGCATACGCCTCCCAGAGTTTGAGCTCGTTGTTTGGGTCGTCAGGCCGCTCCATACGATAGCTTACTGTTCCGCGTTAGCGACGGCATTGAAATTCTTTCAAGCAGCGTACCTTGCCCATCTTCTGGCCGGTTGTAATTTGTAAAGATTATAGCCTGCTCTCCGGTCTCACACGCGGCTGTGACGGCAACTTTCCGAGCATGGCTCTTCGACGTTTCGTGGAGACCACCGAAAATCTGCTCATCCTTGAAGTAGCTTTTCAGCGCTTCCTCCAAAGGGCGCGTCCGGTACTTGCTTGTCCCTAATCGCATACCCGCTAACCTCGTGGTGAACGCCTTACTGACAAGCTTCTTAAAGAGCGATATGCACTTTTCAACCGGCCAGTTCTCGACACCGAGTCCAAGTGCAATTATGCCTCCAGTGCTGGAAGTAACGTCAGCATATACAATACTAGGTCAAAAGATTGGTTACACTGTTGATTTCACGCTTTGAAGGAGTCCCCCGATTTCCTCAAGTAAGTGTACAAAGACCTTTGGTGCTTCAGATGACTGGAAGTACTGACCTTGTTCCGACAATGAGATCAAAGAATTCCTGCACTGGGATTTTGCCGCCCAACGCTTGCTCAAGATTTCGGAGCACTTCCAGCTCGACGATACCTCGAATACCGCCCCTGATTAGTCAGTAACAACTTCGAGATTTCGGTACTGCAGAAACAAATCCTTACTTACCCGTCTAAAGACAGAATGCGAACACCTGCCAGGGATGGTTTGAAGTAAACTTGCCAAGGTGTTGGGAATATGGTGCTACGTTCATGGAGAGGGCAGGTTGCCATGGTGTATAGCCCTTGATGAGCCTTGCCGTATTCCTTGACGCATGGCGTGCACAGCACGTGACCGCAGGGGAGCGGATGCTCTGCCATTTCTCGCAAGCAGCAAAAGCACGCGGAATGACTGACGAATTGTTGTGCTCCGCCGAGGCGCTGGTAAAACACATTCACGTTCGTGTGATGAAGATTGGATGCCAGAAGAAGCTCTGCAGCATTTGGATTATAGACCATTTGTTCCCCAACCTTCCGCTGGAACTGTGAAAGCCATTCTTGGAGAAGTCGAAGCCAATCGTCCGCAAATGTCTCCCATGTGAAGTTTGACTCATAAGGGCCGGTGCCAATAACTGCGCCTCGTTCATTCTGATGCCCTTTAGTGTGGCGTTCTTTCACATTCACGCACCGGCCTCGTTTGTTGGTGAAGGTACATGGCCAGAATATAGCGCAGAAGTCGTCCAGTGCATTGTCGCAATAATCTAAATATCCTTTCTCCAGTATCTGGTCCGGTGGGCCTAAGAATTGAACGTTAGAATTTCAAAAACTTAGAGCGCATGAATGGCTAAAATGGTGTTGCGAAATCAATCCCACACAGTAAGTGGTCCAGAGCCCTCTAGGATAGCACAGAACTATCCGTAGGACAGACAAATATATAGCAACGCCACATCATATATCTAAGCTGATATCTTTCGGATACTTCTGGGCAGTAGTGGTATTTTCGCTCTAATTACCGCTTATTTTGTGCACCTCAAGGTTGCCTCGGAAGGTTGAACAAGGTGAAACTGACTCCTCGAAACTCTATCTAGGGCGAATTTGGAGATACGGATGCACTACATACCTTTCAAGCTTTGGCGCGCGCAGTCGAGCATTACACAGGATGCCACCATGAAACTAAGCTCTTTGAATATGTTGCGAGGGTCAGCAAACCGTTTACAGTTCCTGATTGCAACAGCGAGCTTCAGTATATTGCCTCCGAAGTCTAATGGAATGGGATTGATCTTGAAGGCGACGTCCATGAAATTAAATGGCGTGTCGAGGTCTTGAGAGAAGTGGTCAAAAGCGCATTGCAAATAAATATTGAGCTCCTCCGAGTTCGATAGCATACGAGACCGGCGCCTGGATTTGAATGATTCCAGGCTTTTTCTAGTGATAACACTGTGGAGTTTGTCGATCTGTTCATCAATCTTCATATACCGACCCTTAATTGGAATCCTTACCACCGTAACGGAGGAGTAGTAGCACTCGAGCAGGTCTCTCATAGTGTCGATTCGCCTTCCTTGCCCGATCCAGTAGTCTGCTAGTTCTCTATAGGTCGAGTCCCGGTAAATAGCCCCTGAAACCGTCGACATAAGCACCTTCGTAGCATAGTCAGGTTCCCATTCTTGCTGATCAACTTCCATGTCCGTCGCATTGAGCGCGATCACAGCGTGTGGTAGGGTGGGCTGGTTGAGGGACTTTTCCATGGAGGCAGACGCCCAGCCAAGGAGCTTCGCGAGCACAGAAGATTCGAAGGTCCTGATTGAAGATTATTAAAGTTAGTTCTGCCTTGCTACAATCATAAGCCAAAAGGCTGTATGTCTGCCTGAGTATATTGAGGAGCTTCTCGAGGGTATGAAATTGAGAATGCGCACAAACTGATGACCTAGGATACAACGACAGTATAAAGAACTTACTTTGGGTTACGAAGTACAAACACGATGACATCTGAGAAAGTATACAACAATCGGGGGTATAGCTCTGTGACTGCGTACTGTCGCTTTTGCTTCTCCGGAGAATTTGCCCATGTTATGTCCCGCTGTGTGCCCCGCGCAACCTTCGCAATTTTGTGAAGTTTTCGATGCTCCGGGTTCGAATCGGTCCTCTTCCGGTTAGGTGTTGTGGTGGAATTGCAATATTGCACACTCATCGGCATGCTTTCACCTCCCTCCAAGCCTTCGCAGTCAGCATACAACATGGGGTACTGGCCGAGGTAGGTCTTAGGATCTCCATAGAGGTGAACGTCGCCAGAAGTGGGCACATTCTCATTCCGCACTGATCCCACCACCGGCGAGGCGAACGCCGCCGTGTGGTACGGACGCGCTATTCGCTCTTGCTGGTCGATTAGCATTTTCACCAAGGTACTCTTACCTGCACCTGTCTGGCCTATGAACGAGATGAGTTGTGGATACCGTACTTTGAACTCGCCAGTTGCGCTATTTGCAATGATCGTGGCATATCGACCGTAGTCCTGGAAAATTGGCTGTTTGTTGGAGTCCCTTGCAATGCCGAACCATGTCGTGTCTTTGTCCTCTAAATGCAATGACTGTTGTTCCTGTGTATCGGCGGATGGCGTTAAAATGTCCTTCAGCCTCTTTACGATCCTCAGGTCTGCTTTCTCATGAGGCAGACCGTCTGGGCCAGTACGCCCTGGTTTATGTGGAGCTTGCTTCGCCCAACAAGGATCACAAAAGGTCATGCCACAATATGAGCAATGCCACGTTGGGATGCCGATACATTCGCAGTTTTCGCAAGCATTGGTTTTTGTATCGTTGGGTGAATCGAAGCGCTTCGGAGAGGCTGACACAGCTTTTGTCTGAGGGAAGAGAGATGAATCTCTTGGATTTGAAGCAGAACCCCGAGGCTGAGGAGGTGGCCGTGGAGCAATAGATGAGGTTCTGCTCACTGGGATGTCAATTGGATGAACGCTGATGCTTGCCCTAAAAGGAGAGGGAACTTGATCAGAGGCTTTTCCGAGCGATTGGCCGGACATTCTGGCAGACTGAAGAGACAACGTGCTTTGAAAAGCTGTAACGGGGACGAGAGATTAAAGTCAGAGACTTAGATATTCAGGAGCAAATCAAGAGCGGGGTAGGTGGTGCTGTATATACGACATATATCAGGCTGAGTGTCAGCTTAGAATCTCTTGGTATGGAGGTGAACACGCCACAATGACTTGAGCCTTACTTATTCCGGCGCCAGCTGGAGATGGGCAGCTGTGTTTCTTAAACGGGTCGATTCATCTCGATGCTACGGGTTCGGACTGGGCGCTCTTCCCGTCCGCCCAACACCGAGATAAGTAGCATTAGGGAGGAAGCCAAGCCTAGAAAAAGTAAATAGCTCTACAACCCCGCACCTGAAATGATTCTTCGTATGGATGAAAAGGGACGCGATTAAGGGGAATAGGTGGACGACCGACAAGGCTGAGGCTGGATGGTTACAATTGTCTGAAGGGAACTATCACTTCATAACTCGCGGCCGTGGAAAACTTGACGAGGCTGGGATTGGGATAATCAGGATTCCGAGTTGTTCAAATCGATTTGGATGCCCCCAACTGGCACCAAAAAGACCGGTCCTATTGGCAACGCCAATTAGGACAATATGTAGCCTCAGATTCCGGTCGACAGCATGCGAGTCCCCTTACCTCGGACCGTAGAATCAATTAGCGGACATACGTATATCCGCAAGCGGATATCGCTAACCTTTTTGTCAAAAAGTTAATTCTATGGTCTAAGGGATTTTCGCAAGGTTTACTAAGCGATACGACTTTTTTTTTTATATCCATCTCTATTAACGTAGGTGATAGGGTTATGACGGTTTGGAACATCGAAACTGCGCACAGACAAAATTCGTTAGGAACCGTCATGGCTATGCCGACCGTATAACCCTCCACAGCTTTTAGAATTTTATTACCTCAGAAGCTCAGACCAAGAAATCGATTGCGGATATAGGAATATCCGCACCGTCCGCTAAGCTGATTTAGGACGGTAATCGTTTTCTTGGTCTGAGGCACTTTGGCGAGCTTTGTAGAAAACCTAAACACGGTTTATATGAGAAGACCTCATTAACTTTAACGAAATTGATTTACCCTCCCACAATACCTGTTAATATAAAAATTACACCAAATTATAGAGAAAAGCCTACTCTATAAGTTATGAGATCTTTAGCTCCTTATACACGCGCAACGTTAAGAGGAATTCGTCGCCGTAGAGGCCCTAATTCCACCTCTGCACCGCCGAGCCGCGCAGTAAACACCAACGCCCACGCCGCCAGCCCTCTGCGTAGAGCTGTGGAGCTTTGCGAGAGCTCTGCAGAACGAAGCTCAGGGGGAGACCTGCACGGAGCTCTGCACGGAGCTCTACCAGAGCTCTGCAAAAGCTCTGCATGAAGCTCCGCACGAAGCCCTGCTCGAAGCTCCGCACGAAGCCCTGCTCGAAGCTCTGCTCAAAGCTCTGCTCGAAGCTCTGCTCGAAGCTCTGCTCGAAGCTCTGCTCGAAGCTCTGCTCGAAGCTCTGCTCGAAGCCCTGCTCGAAGCTCTGCTCGAAGCTCTGCTCGAAGCCCTGCTCGAAGCTCTGCTCGAAGCTCTGCTCGAAGCTCTGCTCGAAGCCCTGCTCGAAGCTCTGCTCGAAGCTCTGCTCGAAGCTCTACTCAAAGCCCTATTGTCAATTCCCATTACAAAATACTGACTGAGTGGCGTTGTCGACAGTGGCAATTACAAATCGTAGTCGTCAGCTCTATTGTTATCAGCGTTTCGCCACCTACCTCATGTATATATAGTCTCTTTTCTTCACCTATATAGAGCTCTAAAGCTCTACTAACACGCAGCACTAATATACTAGGAAGGTTCTGCAATCGCCCGTACAAACGCCCATACAATCATCTCTACAAACGTCTCTGCAATTGATCGCCCGTACAAACGTTTGCACGTCTGCACAGCTACACGTCTGCACGCCTGCACGTGGCTCTGCACGAATCTCTGTACGGAGCTCTGCTAAGGCTCTGCTAAGGCTCTGCTAAGGCTCTACTAAGGCTCTACACGAAGCTCTGCACGAAGCTCTACACGAAGCTCTGCACGAAGCTCTGCACGAAGCTCTGCACGAAGCTCTGCACGAAGCTCTGCACGAAGCTCTGCACGAAGCTCTGTACGAAGCTCTGCACGAAGCTCTGCATGAGGCTTTATTAAGGCTCTGCACGAGGTTCTGCCCCCTAGTAGTAGTGGAGGCACTCCGGGCCAAGGGAGGATATTTTTAAGGAAGGACCTAACTATCCCTTGCAACGGTAAAATGTGTCCTACGGTTATCGATAAGAGCCAGCCAATAGAATTGATAGGATTAAGCTCCGTGATGGAAAATACGCGTTCTTTCGGTTCTGGTTTTTGGTGTTCTACGCACGGTCCAATTCTCGTAGGACGCTACCGTTGTAAGGGATAGCACCTACTAAGTGTTGCAATGGCTTTGAGTAGTAGATGTCTATATATCTGTATAGTTTTATCTATATTAGCAGACTATTCAATAAGATACAATATGTGCTTATACTTTTAACAACGCGTTTTTTAACTTTAACGAAATTAATATCAGGACCAAGCTACAGTAAAAACTGGTTAGTACGATATCTGATTACAACGATATACTCTATATTACGATCTACACCCCTTAATCAAAGTGTTTTTGGTGTAATATTACGATATTCCGACTTTTGATGATATCGTTAAGTCTCCCCCACCAAAATCGGTATAACCAGTAGAGATATTGTATGGGAGGGAGCCTAATTTAGCCGGTAAGGTGGACGCTTTAAAGCCTTTTTAAGTATAAAGCCCCCCCTTTTACTGCTTATTAACCCAACACGTGACTCTTTATATAACAATACCATTGTTATAACGATGCGCTCGGCCGTACAACCCGTATCGTACTAACCAGTTTTTACTGTATAGCCGTATTATAAAATTCGTACCATTTAAAAGCCCTAGGTCTTAAAAATATTGTATTAGCTTTTAGTAATAATAACGCGTTATATAAATGAATGAATTAGATATCCGCAATATCCGTTTTGCGGATTTTGCTTAGGGAGTGTTCGGTTGCAATCTGGAGGCCTCAGATTCAGTTCAGATACTGTTGATTCGGAGTGATTTCGTCTGTACAGCCTCAAAATTTTGATGTTCCTCTCACCGCTCACAAAACGCCAGAATAGCACGCTAAAATATTGGCAACTTTACCGTATACAGCTTCTGAAATGGAGCTCTTGGCGTCATTTCAATCTGGAGCTCGAGGCTCCAGATTCAGGAAGTGTTCGGTTCGGGGTTCAGAAGCGATCTGGAGCCTTCAGATCAGAATTGATCTGGAGCTCCAATCTGATCTGGAGGCGGGTGTTCGGTGTATCTGGCGACTTTTCAATCTGAAGCTCCTCCAGATCGGCAAGCGCGTCAAATTCGCACGCCATACCGTATATAGTAGTTGAACTGAAGCT
>Ga0307515_10009112_pt1 | contig 19251 bp, 16 predicted proteins | sample 17_EM_MG_FD_194513 | JGI IMG/M metagenome (GOLD analysis project Ga0307515, IMG submission 194513) | Populus trichocarpa ectomycorrhiza microbial communities from riparian zone in the Pacific Northwest, United States - 17_EM | ecosystem: Host-associated > Plants > Roots > Unclassified | place...
GCGCATCACTTACGAAGACATCCGTGCCGGCTTGGCAGGCAAGGGTGCCACCGTGGCGCGCGCGCCGGTGCCAGCCGCTGAGCCGGCGCCCGCACCGAGCCCGGCACCACCGCCGGCACAGACTCTGGCCATCGTCACGCCCGCGCCTGCTCCGGTAGCCAACGCGCCCGCGCCGGCGCCGGAACCTGAGGCCGACGCCGCCGGCAGCCCAGCGACCCTGGTGGCGGCTGCGCCACCGGTGCCCGAGGCGACATCGACCTCGCGTGCCCACACCGCAGCCGCCAGCGGTTTCTGGCTGCAGCTCGGTGCGTTCGGCCAGGGCAATGGGGCCTACAGCTTTCAGCAGCGACTGACCCAAGAGCTGGACTGGTTGAGCCCGCTGCTGACGGTGTTCTCGGAAGGCGGGCTGTTCCGCCTGCAGGCGGGCCCCTACGCGTCGCGCGACCAGGCCCGCGAGGCCGCCGAGAAGATCCGCGCCGCGCTGGCGCTGGTGCCGATGATCGTCGAGCGGCGCTGATCTGGAGCACCCGGCGCCGGGATACCGGCGCCACCCTCCGAGAGGGTGCGCGGCCGCTTCGGAGCGGCCGTGCGCTGGCCGCGCCGCCCGCCTGGGGGGCGGTCTGTCGCCTTGCACTGCAGCCTGTCGGCGCGGTGCGGGCGTGTGTCGCGCCGGGCTGGCGCCTGGTCGCCGTCTGCGTAGAGTGCGTCTCATCGACGAATCCCACGAAACCTGATCGCCACCCAGCGCCCGCCCATGAGCAGTCTCACCGCCAACCCCACCAGCCCTTGGGCCAGCCGCTGGCAGAGCTTCAGCGCAAGCGCCGTCCATGCTTTCCACGTCTACGGTTCCTGGCTGGCCAGCATCAGTTGGTGGCGCTTTGGCCTGCTGTCGGTGCTGCTGCTGATCGCGGCCAGCATCCTGCAGAACCTGCCGCCGTTCACCTGGACCTACACCGAAACGGTGGTGGACCACCCGAGCGGCCCATCAGCCCCGCTGGTGCGCAAGCCCAAGGTGCCGGACGCGCCTGATGCTCCCGATGCACCCAAGGCGCACAAGATGCCGGGGGTTCACATCGACAAGTCTGCCTCCGGCTCCGGCGATGGCGTCGACATCTCGATCGATCACCGCGGCGTGCGCATCAGCCCGCGCAGCACCACCGCGCCGACGGCCCCGGCAGCGCCTGCCGCTCCGGCTGCTCCCGCGGCATCGGCGGCCAAGCCCGCGGCCTCGGCCGGCTCCGGCTTCAGCGTCAAGATCAACGGCGAGCCGGTGGTCGAGATCAACACCGACGACCAGGACGTGCGCATCACCGTGCCGCCCGGCGCCAGCTCCGACGAGGTGCGGCAAGCGATCGAGGAGGCCCGCGAGGCCGTGATCGAGGCGATCGAAGACGCCAAGCAGGCGCGTGAAGACGCGTCCCAGGCCCGCGACGACATCGAGGAAGCCCTGAACATCGGCCCGCGTGTGTCGCACCGTACGGTGCAGTACGGCGAGAGCCTGCCGCAGCTGGCCATTCTGTGGATCATGTTGTCGGCGATCCTGAAGGCGACCTACAAGGCGCGCATCCAGGCCGAGCACAAGGCCGCGGTGGCGACTGAAACGGCTGAGGCCGAGTCGCTGCGTCGCCAGGTCATCGAAGCCCGCATGGCCGCGATGCAGGCCCAGGTCGAGCCGCACTTCCTGTTCAACACGCTGGCCTCGATCGACCACCTGATCGAGACCGATCCGCCCCGCGCCAGCCAGATGCAGAAGAACCTGATCGCACTGCTGCGTGCCAGCATGCCGACGATGCGCGAGACCGCCGACGGTGGCCCGCGTGACCTGGGCCGCGAGCTGGCCGTCGTGCGGCCTTATGTCGAGATCCTGAAGGTGCGCATGGAAGAGCGCCTGGTCGGCAACATCGACGTGCCCGAAGGGCTGGTCTCGGCCGAGTTCCCGCCGATGATGATCCAGACCCTGGTCGAGAACGCGATCCGCCATGGCCTGGAGCCCAAGCCCGAGGGCGGCACGCTGAGCGTGAAGGCCGAGATCGTGCACGGCAAGTTGCAGGTCACGGTGGCCGACACCGGCGTCGGCTTCGGCAACGGCGGCACCAGTGGCACGGGGGTCGGCCTGGCCAACATCCGCGAACGCCTGCAGCTGCTGTACGGCGACAAGGCGATGCTGACCGTGACGGCCAACCAGCCCAGCGGCACCGTGGTGACCATCACCGTGCCCTACCGCACCGTCAGCGCGCCGGGCAACGGCAACGGTGGTGGCAACGGCAACGGCCACGCTTGATTTCCTTGAGGAGACGAACGATGTATTCGAGACCTTCCCCCTGGCGTTGGCTTGGCTGGGCGCTGTTGATCGGCACGCTGTTGATCGCTTTGGTGACCGCCGTCTCTCTGGCGGCGATGTTCAACCACCTGCCGCCCGACCTGCTGATCACGGTTGACGGTGAACAGATCGAGCTGGGTGGCTTGGAAGCGGGCCATATGTGGCTCATCTTCGGCGCGATCGTGCTGGCGATGGTGATCGTCGTCATCGTCGTGCCGCTGGCGCTGCTGTTCGGTGTCGGCGTGCCGCTGCTGATGGTCGTACTCGGTGTCGTCGCGGCGCTGCTGTGTGCAGCCTTGGCCGTCGCGATGGTCGGCTCGCCGGTGATCCTGCTGGGCCTGCTGCTGTGGTGGGCCATCCGGCCGAAGAAGTCCCCGATCGCACCTCCCAAGCCTGCAGCCCCGCCGCCGGTGCCGGTGATTGGCCAGCACACCGACAACAGCGTCCCGTTCGCCTAGAAATGGAACACCCGGCGCCGGCGTACCGACGCCACCCTCCGAGAGGGTGCGCGGCCGCTCAGGGTGAAGCCGGACGACGGGATGTGCCTGCGCACATCCGGTCGCCTGCGCAGCCGGCACGGCTTGCAAGCCGTGCCGTGGACTGGCCCAGCGCTGGCCGCGCTGCATGCGTCGCCGCTTTCGATACGATCGGGCCATGACGAACACCACCGACACCCCTGGCGGCGCCCCGCGCGCCGTGTTGGCCGACGACGAGCGGCTGATGCGCGACCAGCTGCGCGCCCGGCTCGCCGAAGCCTGGCCTGAGCTCGAGATCGTGGCCGAGGCGAAGAACGGTGCCGAGGCCGTCGAGCTGGTCGAGCAACATCGGCCCGACGTCGTGTTCCTCGACATCCGCATGCCCGGCATGACAGGCGTCGAGGCCGCGAAGCAAATCGCGCAGATGGATGTTGGCGACGACGGCTTCCTGCCCGAGATCGTCTTCATCACCGCCTACGACCAGTACGCGGTCGAGGCCTTCGAGCAAGGCGCGACGGACTACATCCTCAAACCCGCCGAGCGCGACCGGCTGAAGCTCACCGTCGAGCGCATCGGCAAGCGCCTGGCGGCCAAGCGCAGCGCTGAAGAAGATGGCCCCGACGCACCCGCTTCATCAAGGGGCGAGCCGATTCAGCAGCTGCTGCACAAGTTGGCCGCCAGCGGGGGCGCGAAGGCGGCCTACCTGAAATGGATCCAGGCGACTGTCGGCCAGGCGATCCAGATGATCCCGGTCGAGGACGTGTTGTTCTTCATCAGCGACGAGAAGTACACCCGGGTTCAGACGCCGCAGGTCGAGGCGCTGATCCGCAAACCGATCAAGGAACTGGTCGACGAGCTGGACCCGGAGCGCTTCTGGCAGATCCATCGCTCGACGCTGGTCGCAGTCACCGCGATCGCCGCCGTGACGCGAGACTTCCGCGGCCGCCAGATCGTCGCCGTGAAGGGCAATCCGCAGAAGCTCGAAGTCAGCCGCAGCTACACCCACTTGTTCAAGGGGATGTAAGTGCGGATGACCCGGCGGCCAGTTCAGGCCGCCGGGTTCAGGGCCGCGTGACCTCGAGGGTGTAGGTGCCCGCCTCGCCGGTGTTGCCCGAGATGCGCTTGACGCGCACGAAGCGCTCGACGGCCATGCCGCCGGCGTTGGTCCAGCTGACACTGTCGCTCATGCCGGCGCCGCGCGCGCTGCTGCGCAACACGGTGCCGGTGGCGTTTCGCAGCTCCAGGTCGTAGTTGGATGCCACGTTGCCGATCAGGCGGGCGCTCAGCGTCTGGCCGGCGCCGACGCTGACCTTGAAGGTGTCCAGGTCGGTGCCGCTGGCGATCGTGCCGGCCACCTTCACCGGGAACGAAGACAACATCTGGGCCTGCGCCTGGCTGTTGTTCGGCTCGGTTTCGGCGGCGTCGCTGGCGACACTCGCGCCGACGAACACGGCGCCGACCGCCGCCGCGGCATTGACGATGCCTTTGCCGCAGCCGACGGCACAGGCCCTCGGCAGCGCGCGTGCCGTGCTCTTCAGCAGCACCTCGATTTCGTCTGGCGTCAGGCTCGGGTTGCGCGCGACCATCAGCGCGGCGACGCCGGCCACATGCGGCGCGGCCATCGAGGTGCCCTGGTAGTAGGCGTAGCTGTCGTTGCCGGCGGTGCTGTAGCCGTCGTTCAGCGTCGATAGCACGCCGTTGGCGCTGCCGGTGCTCTGGTCGCCACCGGGCGCGGCCACATCGATCTTGGCGCCATAGTTCGAGTACGAGGCCCGGCCGCCGGTGCGCCCGGTCGCGGCCACCGTCACCACATTGGCGCAGTTGGCGGGCGTGTGCTTGGAGGCGTCTTCGTTCGAGTTGCCGGCGGCGACGATGACCACGGCGCCGTTGGCGCGTGCCTGGTTGATGGCGCTTTGCATCGTCGTCGGACAGGCCGACTTGCCGCCCAGCGACAGGTTCAGCACCCGCGCCGGCTGGCTGGGCGCCGAGACGCCGCCCACCGCGCTGCCCGAAGCCCACAGCACGCCATCGGCGATGTCGGAGAAATAGCCGCCGCCGCAACCCAGCACCCGCACCGGCAGGATCTTGGCGCCGTAGGCCACGCCTGCGCCGCCTTCGCCGTTGTTGGTGACCGCGGCGATCGTGCCGGCCACATGGGTGCCGTGCCAGCTCGAGTGGCCGCCGCTGCAGCCGTCGCCCGGGTCGTTGGCGTCGCTGTCGCGGCCGCCGCCATCGTTGGAGGCGGTACCGCTGGTGATGAAGTCGTAGCCGGACAGCAGGTTGGCGGCCAGGTCCACGTGCGCCCGCACGCCGGTGTCGATGACCGCGACGACCACGCCGGAGCCTGTCGACAGGTCCCAGGCCGAAGGCAGGTTCAGGCCGCCAGTGGGCTCGAAGTAATGCCACTGGCTGGTGTACAGCGGGTCGGTGGCCGTGGCCAGGGCCTGCAGCTTGCGGTCGGCCTCGGCGTAGAGCACGTTGGGATCGTCGGCCATCAGCTGGCGTGCGACGGCGTCGAGCTCGGTCGCCGAGACACTGCGGTTCAGGTGCAGCACCTGGGCGCCCAGGCCGTTGTGGTGCACCTTGACCGCCTGCAGCCCGGCCAGTTGCAGCCGCTGCAGCGCCAGCGTCGTGGCCTGCGGTGCGGCGTGCAGGGCCGTGCGGCGGCTGCTGCCGCGGTAGTGCACGATCAGGCGGTCGGTGCGGTCTTCTTCGGCCTGCTGGCGCGACGCCGGCAGGCGGTTGCCTTCGGTCGCCTCGTCGACGACGCGCTGCAGCCCGCCGACTGTGGCGGCCTTCGCATGCGGCGCCAACAGGCCGGCGCCGGCCAGCAACGCGGCCCCGGCGGCCAGGGGCCAGGCCGGGTGGCGGCGCAGGGCGCGGGTCTGGGGACGGGCAACAGGGCTCGAACGCATCGGCGGCTCCGGACGGAAAAGCAAAAGGCCCGCAGCAACGGGCTGCGGGCCTTCTTCGTTTCGGCCAATTGGCCGGTGAAATAAGCCTATTTCAGGCTTTCGCCTGTGCGGTATTTGGCGATGGCTGGAGGTGATCGCTCTCCGCCAGCCACGTCGCTCACTGGGTCAGGCCCAGCGTGTACGTGCCGCTCGAGCCGGTGTTGCCCGAGTAGTAGTACGCGCGGACATACCAAGTGACCGACGAAGAGCCGGTGTTGGTGCGCGAGAACGAGTCAACCTGACCGGTGCCCTTTTCGCTCGCGTTGAGCTGCGTGCCCGACGAGTTGTACATGTACAGGTCGTAGTCGGAGCTGCCGTTGGGTGTCAGCGTGACGGACAAGGTCTTGCCGGCGCCGACAGTCACCTTGTAGTAGTCGGTGTCGCTCGACGAACTCATCGTGCCGAGCACGTTGGCCGGGTTGACGCTGATCGTCTGCGCCGTGGCCAGCGTGTTGTTCGATTCGACCTCGGGCACGTCGTTGCCGCCACCGCCGGCTGCGTCGACCGCGGCGTTGGCATCGACGATGCCAGTGCCGCACTGCGAACAGCTACCAGGGAAGGCGCGGGTCGAACCCTTGAGCTTGGTCTCGATCTGGTCCACCGTCAGCGCGCTGTTCTTGGCGAACATCAGCGCCACCACGGCCGCGACGTGCGGCGACGCCATCGACGTGCCCTGGTAGTAGGCGTAGGTGTCGGACCCGGGCGTGGTGGTGCCAGTGTTCAGCGTCGAGTAGATGCCGTCGCCGCTGACGCTGGTGTCGCCACCGGGCGCCGCCACGTCGACGACCGAGCCGTAGTTCGAGTACCAGGCGCGCGAGCCGCTGCGGTCGGTTGCGGCCACGGTGATCACGCCCGAGCAGTTGGCCGGGTTGTAGGCCGAAGCGTCGGCCTGCGAGTTGCCGGCTGCCACGACGACCACGGTGCCGCGGTTGCGGGCGCCGGTGATGGCCGATTGGGTCGTCGAATCGCAAGCGCCCTTGCCACCCAGCGACATGTTGATCACCTTGGCAACGTTCGTGTTGGCCGGCACGCCGCTGACGGTGCCGCCCGAGGCCCAGGTGATCGCATCGGCGATGTCCGAGGTGTAGCCGCCGCAGCGGCCCAGCACGCGGGCCGGCACCACCTTGGCGTTGAAGGCCACGCCGGCGACGCCGCTCGAGTTGTTGGTCACCGCGGCGATCGTGCCGGCCACGTGGGTGCCATGCCAGCTCGAGTTCTGCGCCGCATGCGTGCCGCCGCAGATGTTGGCCGTGATCCAGTCGCCCGGGTCCTTGGCGTCGCTGTCGCGGCCGCCGCCGTCGTTGGCGGTCCAGGTGTCGGAGATGAAGTCGTAGCCGCCGACGATGTTGGCCGCCAGGTCAGCGTGGGGGCGGTAGCCGGTGTCGATGACCGCGACTTTGACGCCGCTGCCGGTGGACTTGTCCCAGGCCGCCGGGGCGCGCAGGCCGCCAGTGGTCTCGAAGTAGTGCCACTGGCTGCCGTAGCTGGTGTCGTTGGGCGTCATCAGCGCATGCATGCGGCGGTCGGGTTCGGCGAACTCGACATCGATGTCGCCGCTGCGAACGGCCTTGGCGAGGCGTTGGACCTCGGCCACCGTCAGCAGGCGGTCCAGCTTCATCACATGGGCGCCGAACGCATTGCTGCGCAGGAATTTCATCTGTACCCCGGCGCGCTGAACCGCCTCGTGGGCGCGCGCCATCGATTCGGCATCGGCGTGGGCGGCCGCGGCGGTGCCGGCCTTGTACTTGATGATCAGTCGATCCGTGTGGCCTGTGATGGCCGCGTGCAAGTCGCTCAGGTCGTCGGTCGCGTTGCCGCCTGCGAAGGCGGCCGGGGAACAAGCCAGAGCGGCAGCCATGGCCAAGCAAGACGCAACAACACCTCTGCGTGCAATCAGACTCATGAACACTCCTCGATCACTGTGGATGGTTTGACCGGCCGACAGCAAGGGTGGCGCTGTGGCCTGGTGCCCCGATCAGGGCGGCGCGATCATGTGGTCAAGGTTTTTGTGTCACGAATGCGGCTAACCCTCGCCGATCATCATCAATATTCAACAAACCCGGTTAATTACAGGGATTACCCGTCATCTGCGTTGAACGTTTTCTTCAGGAGAGATGTGGGGGAGTCTCAGGGAGCCGGCGATGAAAACCTGCGCCAGCCAGTAGGTCGCCAGGATCCACAAACTGGCGGCTGGCAACACGATGGCGAACTTGTTGACGGCCAGCGTCGCGTCTGACGCCATGAACAGCGCGCCACCGATCGCTGCACGGCGCGCCCACGGCTCGGCCGGGCCGCCACGCGCGGCCAGCCAGACGGCCGCCGCCTGCGCCGCCATGCAAGCCAGCGCGACGACATAGACCAGCACCGGCGCCCGCAGCGGCGCCGGCACACCGGGCCACAGCTGCGACAGGATCACGCCGGCCAGCAGCGCGTAGGCCACGAAGGGCAGCGGCTTGGCCGCCAGCCGCAGGCCGCGGGTGAAGGCCACGATGTAGGCCAGGTGCGCCAGCAAGAAGGCCACCAGCCCGGGCACGAAGCCGCGCTCGGGCCACAGCAACGCGATGTCCCCGGCCAGCGACAGCACCAGGCCGACACGCAGCCAGCGCCGCCGGGCCGGCTCGTCCGCCCCGCGCGGCCAGGCCCAGCCGATGATCAGCAGCGTGGTCAGCGGCTTCAGCACGAAGAACAGCTGAGCAAAGCCCAGCAGGTCGGCGGCAATCGTCAGCGCCGCAGACAAGGCGGCGGCGGGCAGCAACAGGGAGGTCGAACGTCGGGTCATGGGCTCGCAGTGGGTAGCGAAAAGAGGGCGCTTGAGCCGTGCGCCAGGGCGCGCGGCGGCCGCAAACTGTGGCCAGTGTCCGGACTGGCGACCATCGGTGAAAGCGTGGGCGACCGGCGCGCACCTTCTGGTTAAGGCCCGGCGCGCTTCAGCGCGGCCGCTTCTTCCTGCAGCGCCTCCACCAACCTGTCCACCAGCGGGTTGGCCGGCCGGTGCAGCGGCCGCACCAGGTGCACCCGGAAAGGGATCGCCACCGCGAGCGGCCGCACCACCAGCTTCGGCCCGGCCTGCTCCATCGCGGTCAACGGGTTGACGATGCCCAGCCCCAACCCATGCTTGACCATCGCGCAGACCGACACGGCGCTGTGGGTCTCGATCGCCTGGCGGCGCTGCACGCCCTGCTGCTCGAACAGGCCGTCGATGATCTGCCGGTAGGGGTCGCCCGGCGCGAGGCTGACGAAGGCCTGGCCGTCAAAGTCGCTCAGTTTCAACCGGCGCTTGGCCGCCAGTGCATGGCCCGCAGGCAGCACGGCCACCTCGTTCATCTCGACCAGCAGCTGTTGCGTGGTGCCGGCGGGCGCGGCATCGCTTTCGGTCAGACCGAGGTCGCAGCGCTGTGTCGCCAGCCATTCCTCGAGGTAGGGCGACTCCTGCTGGGTGATGGCCAGGCCGACGCCAGGGTGCCGGGCCAGCAAACGCGTGCACGCCCCCGGCAGCAGCCCATGCGACAGCGCCGGCAGGCAGACCACCGACAGCTGCCCCTGGGCAAACTGCTTCAGCCGCGCCGCGGTGGCCGCTATCCGCTCCAGCCCCAGGTACGAGCGCTGCACCTCTTCGTACAGTGCGAACGCCTGGGCGGTGGGCTGCAGGCGGCCCCTCACCCGGTCGAACAGCCGCAGACCCAGCAGTTGCTCGAGCCGCGCCAGCTCGCGGCTCACAGTCGGCTGCGAGGTGTGCAGCGCCTGCGCCGCAGCGGTCACGCCGCCGGCGTTCATCAGCGCACGAAAGATGTCGACATGGCGGTGGGTGATGCGCATGGCAAGTGTCCTGTCCCACAAGTAACTGTCATTGCGACGGGCCGCAATGGGGATGATCGCGAGACGACGAGCCGGGCAGATACCGGGTGGTATCTGCCCGGCTTGGCGGCGCTGCGAGCGCCCCATTTCGGTCCGCCCTTCGGGTTCGACCAGATGGCGCGCTCGCGCGCCCGGCCATCAGGGCAGATACGCTGGGTATCTGCCCAGCCGTCCAGACGCACGATCATCACCATCTGGTCGAATCTCAATGGCAGTTAGTTGTGGGACAGGACACTGGACCATATCAGTAATGAATGGGTGATCGACAAATCAGTTCTTTTGCGAATCGACGAACTGCGCCACCATAGGCGGCATGTCACCTTTCGCCCCCACCACCCTCAGCGCCCTTGCCCAGGCCCACGGCACCCCGCTGTGGGTCTACGACGCGGCCACCATTCGCAGCCGGATCGCCGAGCTGGCCCGGTTCGACACCCTGCGCTTTGCGCAAAAAGCCTGCTCGAACACCCACATCCTGCGCTTGATGCGCACCGAAGGCGTGGTGGTCGACGCGGTGTCGCTGGGTGAGATCGAGCGTGCGCTGGCCGCCGGCTACGTGGCAGGCACCGAGCGCGACGAGATCGTCTTCACCGCCGACGTGATCGATCGCGCCACCTTGGCCGCGGTGGTGCAGCACCGCATCCCGGTGAACGCCGGGTCCATCGACATGCTGGACCAGCTGGGCCGGCAGTCGCCCGGTCACCCGGTGTGGCTGCGCATCAACCCGGGCTTCGGCCACGGCCACAGCCGCAAGACCAACACCGGCGGAGAGAGCAGCAAACACGGCATCTGGCACGCCGACCTGCCGCAGGCGCTGGAGGTCGTGCGTCGGCACGGCCTGCGCCTGGTCGGCACGCACATGCATATCGGCTCGGGCGTGGACTACGAGCACCTCGCGCGGGTGTGCGACGCGATGGTGACGCTGGTCGCCAGCATTGACTACCCGCTGGAAGCGGTGTCTGCCGGCGGCGGCCTGTCAGTGCCCTATCACAGCGGCGAGCCGCGCATCGACCCGGCCCATTACTTCAGCCTGTGGGACGCCGCCCGCCGGCGGATCGAGGCGCAGCGCGGCCACCCGGTCCGGCTCGAGTTGGAGCCCGGCCGCTACCTGGTGGCCGAGTCCGGGGTGCTAGTCGCCGAAGTGCTGGCGGTGAAGGACATGGGCAGCCACCGCTTCGTGCTGTGCGATGCCGGCTTCAACGAGCTGATGCGCCCGGCGATGTACGGTGCCTACCACCACATCGAGGTGCTGCAAGCCTCGGGCGAAGCGCCGGGCGGCCCCCTGCGGCCCACGCTGGTGGCCGGCCCCTTGTGCGAGTCGGGCGACGTGTTCACGCAGGGTGAGGGCGGCCTCGTGCTGCCGCGCGAGCTGCCGGCGGCGCAGGTGGGTGACCTGCTGGTGTTCCACGACGCCGGTGCCTACGGCGCGTCGATGTCCTCGAACTACAACAGCCGCCCACTGGCGGCCGAGGTGCTGGTCGATGGTGGCGCTGCGCGCCTGATCCGGCGCGCCCAGACGGTGGCCGAGCTGCTGGCGCTGGAAGCGGTGTAGGCGCCGCCGCGCCGGCGGTCAGGGCACGTCTTCGGGGTGTCGCTCGCCGCGCATCTCGGCCAGCAGCCGCCGCCGGTCGCCCTCCATCTCGCGCAAGCGCGACTGGATCACCGAGACCTCGACATAGTCGTCCGAGCGGGTGTCGAGCGCGATCTGGCGCGCGGCGCGCAGCCTGTCGACGGAGCCCAGCACATCACCATTGGCAAAGGCGGCTTCGGCACCGGCGCGCAGCGAACGCAGACGCAGGCCCAAGGGCTCGGCGCACTGGGCCAGCATCTGCCAAGCCAAGGCGTCTCGCTTGTGCTCCGAGACCCAGGTCTGCAGAGCCTCGGTGGCTTGGCGCAGCGCCTCGGTCGCGCCCGGGTCGCTGCTGCGTTGGCGTGCCAGCGCGGCCTGGGCCCGCACCATCATGGCCGGGCGCGTGCGGTCGCTGGCCAGCGGCGCCAAGGCGCTGGTCAATGCCGGCGCCAATTGCGCGGCCGGGCCGCCGCGCTCGGCGAGCATCGCGACCCGCAGCAGCGCGAACTGGCGCTGGGCCTCGGGTTCGCTCGCAAACGGCCCCCGCGCCAGCGCTTCACCAGCGCTGATGGCCTGGGCCGCATGGTCGAAATCACGCAGCAGGATCGACGCCTGGGCGCCGGCGTAGAGCGTAGCCAGGCGCGGCAGGTCGGCGGCCGGCGAGCCGGGCGCAGCCAAACCCTGCAGGCGCAGCAAGGCCTGGTCGGTGTGGTCCATCAGCGCCTTCGCGCGGGCTTGCATCAGCGCATGCGGCACGGCCGATTTCACCGGCGCCGGCAAGCCGGCCTCACGCACCCGCAGCCGCGCGTCGCTGATCCGCTCGATCGTCAACGGGTGGCTGCGCAGGTACGGGTACTGGTTGCTGTCGTTCAACCGCATCGCGCCGTCGAGCTTCTCGAACATGCCGACCATGCCGGCCGGCGCGAAGCCGGCGCTGGTCAGCACCTCGATGCCGATGCGGTCGGCTTCGCGTTCCATCTCGCGCGAGAAGTTCAGCTGCCCCTGCACCGCGGCGGCCTGGGTGCCCATGATCACGGCCTGCGCCGCATCGGTGCTTTGGGCACGGCTGGCCGCCAGCACGCCGAGGATCAAGCCGGCCATCGTCGCCAAGCCCTGGCGCTGCTGGCTGATGGCGCTGCGAGCGATGTGGCGCTGGGTCACGTGCGACATTTCGTGCGCCAGCACCGAGGCCAGCTCGTCGCTGGTGCCGGTCAGCGCGATCAGCCCGAGGTAGACGCCGACGTAGCCGCCCGGCAATGCAAACGCATTGACCGGCCGCTCACCGACCAGGAAGGGTTCCCAGGCGAAGGCCTTGTCCAGGTCCGGCCCGATCTCGCCACGCGAGCGGGCGGCGGCCAACAGCGGGTCGAACAGCGACGACAGGTATTCGAGCAGCGCCGGGTCGTCCAGGTAGGCCGGGTCGCGCCGGACCTCGCGCATGATGCGGTCGCCCAGGCGCCGCTCGGCCAGGATGTCGAAATCTTCGGACACCGAGTCGCCCAGCGCCGGCAGGCGAACCTGGGCTTCGGGCTGGCTCGCGGGCCAGGTGCCGATCAGCGCGGCGGCCAGCGCCAGGGGCATCCAACGGCCAGCGGCCGGCCAGGGGCGCGCGCGGCGCAGGCGGGGGGTGAGGTCAGACAAGGCAGCGTGCGGTCGTTGGCAGATGGGCGAAAGCCGGTGGACCCGGGCCGGTCACCGAAGGTTCCGGTCGGGCCGTCGCTATGATGACATTGCCCGGTGTCCTGTCCCGCAGACAGCTGCCATTGAGATTCGACCAGATGGTGATGAACGTGCGTTCGGACGGCTGGGCAGATACCCAGCGTATCTGCCCTGGTGGGCGGGCGCGCGAGCGCGCCATCTGGTCGAACCCACTTTCGACATTTCTGGCGGGCCGAAGCCGGGGCGCTCGCAGCGCCGCCAAGCCTGGCAGATACCACGAGGTATCTGCCAGGCTCATCGACTCGCGATCATCCCCATTGCGGTCCGTCGCAATGACAGCTATCTGCGGGACAGGACACTAGCGTGCGAATGTCTCGCGCCCGTTTACACACCATGCCCGACCCGCTGACCCACTTCGATCCCCACGGCCAGGCCCACATGGTCGACGTGTCGGCCAAGGCCGAAACGCACCGCGTGGCGCGCGCCACCGGCACGATCCGCATGCAGCCGGCCACACTGGCGCTGATCGCCGGCGGCCAGGCCGGCAAGGGCGACGTGATCGGCATCGCCCGCATCGCCGCGATCCAAGCCGCCAAGCGCACCGCCGAGCTGATCCCGCTGTGCCACCCCTTGCCGCTGACGCGGGTCAGCGCCGAGTTCACGCTCGACGACGCGGCCTCGGCGGTGCACTGCACCGTGCAGGCCGAGACCTTCGGCCGCACCGGCGTCGAGATGGAAGCGCTGACCGCCGTCCAGGTCGGCCTGCTGACGATCTACGACATGTGCAAGGCGGCAGACCGCGGCATGACGATGACCGACATCCGGCTGCTCGAAAAGCAGGGCGGCAAGTCGGGCCACTGGGTCGCCGGCAACTGACACCACGGCCGGCCGCCGGCGCCGTGTCGCCGGGCACACATCGGCCGTAATGGCGCGGTAATAAACCCGTATTCACCCTCATCTTGAGGGCTTCAGTCGCCAGAGCCCCTGCCGATACTGCAACGACGGCCACGACCCGTGGTCCGCATCACTTGTAGTACCCCAGGAGGGTTTTGTTGTGACGTTCCTTTGGAATTTGAAGATCGGCGCGCGTCTGGCGCTGGCCTTCGGCGCGTTCATCGTGCTGCTGCTGGCCGTGTGCGGCTACAGCGCCGTGAGCAGCAGCCGGCTGGCCGACGACCTGGAGGCCACCGCCACGATCGACCTGACCCGTGTCCAGATGGCTTACCAGCTGGAGCAGCAAGCGGGCCTGATCGCCCGCGCCAGCCGCGAACTGCTGCTGGTCGACGGTGCGGGCCAGATCAAGAAGCAGCGCGAGCTGATCAAGAAGAACCTGGCCGACGCCGACACGACCTTCACCAAGCTGATTGGTCTGGGCTCCGGCGGTGACAGCGACGCTGCGATCACCGCGGTGCGCGAGAGCAAGGACCAGTACACCAAGACGGTCGGCAAGTTCCTCGAAACGCTCGACGCCGGCAACCCCGACGACGCGCGTACCGCGCTGCTGATCGAGCTGCGCCCGGTCCAGGCCGCCTACGAGAAGGCCGTGGATGCGCTCGCGGCGGTGATCTCGAACCAGGCCGAAGACCGTGCCGCCAACGGCCACAAGACCGCGCAGACGACCAGCCTGGGCGCGATGGTGCTGGGCGCCATCGGCGTGCTGCTCGCCGTGGCCGCCGGCTTCGCCATCTCGCGTTCGATCACCGTGCCGCTGGGCCACGCGGTCGCCGCCGCTCAGGCCATCAAGTCGGGCGACCTGCGTGGCCGCATCGAACCCCAGGGCCGCGACGAGATCGCGCTGCTGCTGACGACGATGCGTGACATGCAGAGCCACCTGACCCACGTGATCGAAGACGTGACCCGCGCCGCGCACGACGTGGCCAACAGCTCCGACGAGATCGCCCACGGCAACGCCGACCTGTCGGCCCGCACCGAGCGCGCGTCGACCAACCTGCAGCAGACCGCGTCGGCGATGGAAGAGATTTCGGCCACCGTGGCCGGCTCCAGCGCCAAGTCGCGCGAAGCCTCGGACGTGGCTTCACGCGCCCGCACCGCCGTGATCCAGGGCGGCGAATCGGTCGACAGCCTGGTCGGCACGATGACCCGCATCGCCGAGTCGAGCACGCGCATCAAGGACATCATCTCGGTGATCGACGGCATCGCGTTCCAAACCAACATCCTGGCGTTGAACGCAGCGGTTGAAGCTGCTCGCGCCGGCGAACAAGGCCGCGGCTTTGCGGTGGTGGCGGGCGAAGTGCGCTCGCTCGCTGCGCGTGCCGCGTCGGCGGCGAAAGAAATCAAGGTGCTGATCGACGACTCGGCCGAGAAGGTGGCCATCGGCACGCAGACCGTGGCCGATGTCGGCAGCCGCATCAAGGGCATCGTCGACGAGGTCGTCGGCGTGCGCCAGCTGATCGAAGAGGTCAGCATCGCCAGCCAGCAACAGGAGACCGGCATCGGCTCGGTCAACTCCAGCGTGGCCGACCTGGACCAGGCGACTCAACAAAACGCCGCATTGGTCGAAGAACTGTCTGCGACGACCGAATCGTTGAAGTCCAACGCCTCGCGCCTGGTGTCCAGCGTCGAGTTCTTCCGCATCCCCACCGCCGCCTGAGCCGAAAGCAGTTCATCATGAAAAAGATCGCTTCCTTGCCCGCCGCCCCGTGGGCCCCGTTGATGGCCATGTCCGGCCTGGTGCTGGCCGCCGCGCTGGCTTTCGCCCCCAACCTGGCGCACGCCGACGGCGCGCCGAAGATCATCAAGAAGGTGCCGCCCGAGTTCCCCGGCGAGGCCACCCGCAAGGGCGTCACCGACGGCGTGTTGAAAGCCAAGTTGACGATCGACGGCAACGGCGCGGTGACCGAGGTCGCCATCGTCGAAGCCACGCCGGCCAAGGCCAAGATATTCAATGACGCCGCCACCAGCGCGCTGAACCAGTGGAAGTTCGAAGCCAGCGGCAAGCCGCAGACCTTCGAGCTGAAGCTGGTCTTCACGCAAGAGTGAACGCCGCCGCGAGGCGGCAAGTGTCATCGGACCCCGCCAGCGGCTGTCCCACAATCTGAAGGCCTCGACTGTTCGTCGGGGCCTTTGTCATTGGGGAGTCGCATGACGGAACACAACCTGTTGGTCACCGGTGCCAGCCGCGGCATCGGCGCCGCCACCGCGGTGCTGGCCGCGAAGGCCGGCTGGAACGTGGCGATCAACTGCCACCGCGAACGCGGCGCGGCCGAAGAGGTGGCGGCGGCCGTGCGGGCCGAGGGGCGGCGCGCAGTCGTCGTGCCGGCCGACGTGGCCGACGGGGCGCAGATCGTGGCGATGTTCGCGGCCGTCGATGAGCAGCTGGGCCCGCTGCACGGCCTGGTCAACAACGCCGGCGTGGTCGATGTCGCCGCCCGGGTCGACCAGATGAGCGCTGAGCGCCTGGCCCGCATGTGGGCCATCAACCTGAGTGGCTCGATGCTGTGCGCGCGCGAGGCGATCCGCCGTATGGGCCGCAGCCACGGTGGTGAAGGCGGCGTGATCGTCAATTTGTCGTCAGCCGCGGCACGCATCGGCTCACCCGGTCTTTACCTCGACTACTCGATGAGCAAGGCGGCGATCGACCACTTCACCACCGGCCTGGCGCGCGAGGTGGCGGCCGACGGCATCCGCGTCAACGCGGTGCGGCCCGGCATCATCGACACCGAGATCCATGCGACCAGCGGCCATGCCGAGCGCTTGGCCGCCGCCGTTCCGCTGATCCCGATGTCGCGCCTGGGCACGGCCGACGAGGTGGCGCAGGCCATCGTCTGGCTGCTGTCGGACGACGCGGCCTATGTCAGCGGGGCCTTGCTCGACGTGTCGGGCGGCCGCTGAAAGGTTGCCGTCACGCCGATCGGCGTCGACGTGCATTTCGCGCAAGGTCAACGGCGCCGTCAGGACCAACGTTGGTCTTGCATCGATGGGCGTCGCAGGACAGCCGGCCTTCTACCGCATCGACCTGCTGATCGGCCCGCCGGCTGAGTCACTGGTCGACATCTCCATCAGTTTGGACCCCTGAGGCGACCGTGGGCACGCCGCGTGCCAGCGTGTCCCTTGAAGTGGGTCCCCCGGCTGTGGGATGGCCGTGCCGGAGGACCCCGCTACGATGGACACACCATGAACGCAACGAGCCGCACGATCACCGCCGATCGCCCGCAAACCCTGGGTGAGGAGATCGCCAACGCGATCAGCCACGGCCTGGGTTGCGTGCTGGCGATCGCGTCGTTGCCGATCCTGGTGTTCTATGCCGCGCAGCGCGGCACGGCGGTCAACGTGATCGCGGCCTGCGTGTTCGCCGGCACGGCGATCCTGCTCTACCTGATCTCGACGCTGTACCACGCGATCCCCAACGGCAAGGCCAAGGAATGGCTGGGGCGGCTGGACCACGCCGCGATCTACCTCTTCATTGCCGGCAGCTACACGCCGTTCACGCTCGGCGTGCTGCGCGGCGGTTGGGGCTGGGCGCTGTTCATCATCGTCTGGGCCGCGGCAGCCGTCGGCATCACGATCAAGCTGCTGGACCGGCTGAAGCACCCGCTGTGGTCGACCGGCCTGTATGTCGCGATGGGCTGGGTCGCGGTGATCGCGGCCGGCCCGCTGGTCGACCGCATGCCGGTGACCGGCATCGCCTGGCTGGTGGCCGGTGGCCTGAGCTACACGCTGGGCGCGGTGGTGTTCCTGCTCGACCACCGGGTGCGTTACGCGCACTTCGTCTGGCACCTGTTCGTGATCGGCGGCAGCGTCTGCCACTTCTTCGCCGCGCTCTGGTACGCGGTGTGAGCCGCAGGCGCGTCGCGCGCCTTGCGTCGCTCAGGGCTTGTTCAGCTTCAACGGCTTGATGGTGCCGCAGTCGGCGCTGACCCAGTGCCCGTTCTGCGTCATGTCGATCTTTTCGGGCTTGCCCTTCATCTGCGTCACCACGCTGGCGCGGCCGTTGTAGGCGGTCGGGCTGGTCATCGTGTACTCGCCCTCGCCGGTGGTCGGGTGTTCTCCGGTGCAGCTGAAGCGGTAGCGAATGGTGGTGCCGGTGCGCTCCAGCATCTCTTGTTTGCAGTTGCCGTCGTGCTGCGGCATGTCGCCGCGCTCGGCCTGCTCGGCACTGACGCACAGGCGGATGGAGTTCGAGCGCCCGCCCATGCCGACGCCCTGCTTGGCCATCATGTCTTCGATCATCTTGCGCTGCTCGGGCGGCATGCTGGCCATCTGCTGCTGCATCTGCGCCATCTTGGCTTCCATCTCGCCGCTGGCAGTCTTCATCGTCATCGACTGTTCCCACAGGCCGGGCTGCAGCTTGAAGGCGGTTTGAGCGGTGGCCGGGCCGGCCAGCAGGGCCGCCATGATGGTCAGCGACGAGGCGCAAAAAGTCTTGTTCATGGGGTGCGTCTTCAGGAAACGGGCGGGGCGCCGCGGCGAGTGAGTTTGCGGCCCCACCCGCGCCTGCGCAAGCCCCACAAACACGGCAGCGTGGGCGTGCGTTGGCGGATCAAGCAGCATAGAGTGACGGCCGCGCGGCCCTGGGCGACCACCCATCGGCATGCCGCCCGCTCCGCGTGAACAGGCTCTATCCGACTGTCGAAACAAGGAGACAACATGACGACGTCAACCCGCCTGAATCCCAGCGCAGCCGCCCTGGCCTGCGCACTGACCCTGCTGGCAGCGCCCCTCACCGCCTCGGCGCAGTTCACGCTGCTGACCGCCAAGCTCAACGGCGACGACCAGTGGAAGATCTACCTCACGACCCAGGTCACCACCGATGGCTACCAGTACGCCAGCGGCTGGGGTTGGCCGATCACCTACACCGCCACGCTGTGGCTGCCACCGACCTCGGCCGGCACCCACTTCAAGGACTACTGGCTCAACATCTGGGTCCAAGACGTCGGCGGCGGCGGGCCGGACCTGCTGGGCGAGTTCAAGCTCACCGGCCTGAAGGGCTGCAAGTTCGACAACGGCACCACCAGCCTGCTGACGCAAGCGGCCAAGTACTGGCATGTCAGCGCGGCGCAGCCGATCTCGGTGGGCGGCGCACCAGTGGCCAACTTCCCGACCCAGTTCACGACCTACCTGCCGCCCTATGTGCAACCGATGCTGACACCGATGAGCCTGGGCCTGAACGGTGTGCCGCCGTGGGGGCCGATGCCGGGCATCAGTGCGGCGGCCGAGTGGATCACGGACCCGGCGAACACCTACAACATGGAGGCCTGGTTCCAGGCGCATATTCGCTGCAAGTGAGATTGTTCTTGACGGGCTGAACACAAGCCTGCCAAGGGTGTGGCGCAGGGCGACTGCGGTGCCCCCGCTCTGCGGCCCGCTCGCGGGCCACTGGATTCAGTGACCCACGGGCTGCCCATCAACACGGTGGTGCCCGGGATGCGTTGGGGCGACCGCGAATGAGGGCCGCCGAGC
>Ga0307515_10009113_pt1 | contig 19250 bp, 15 predicted proteins | sample 17_EM_MG_FD_194513 | JGI IMG/M metagenome (GOLD analysis project Ga0307515, IMG submission 194513) | Populus trichocarpa ectomycorrhiza microbial communities from riparian zone in the Pacific Northwest, United States - 17_EM | ecosystem: Host-associated > Plants > Roots > Unclassified | place...
TCTTCGTTCGCTAGGAGGACCATGGCTTCGGACGCTGAGGTAAATCGATGAATGTCTCTCCCCTCAAAATGGGGTATCGCTGATTCGACGTTCCTCCCCCCTTTCCCCCCACCCCCCGAACTGTAGAACGATATCCTATAAGTCTGCGAAAAAGAAACCTCTGTGTCGCGATCCTGTATTTATCGATGTGCGCTGTGTTGTACCGGTTGTGGCTCAACTTACGCGTCTCGGACGGCCGTGGGGTTTGTACTGCGTCGGAGGGGTAAAATTGGTGGTCTTTCATACTTCCTTGTCTTATGTATGTATGATTTTCTATAGGCTTGATTACTATTTAACAGAATGCTTGAGCGAATGGTATGTGCTGAGCACTACCGCTTGATACGATATGCCGATGAGTAGTGCTTATTTACGCGAAACGAGATGATGAGATCGTCAAGAATCAACCGTCCCACAGGAGCTGAATTCTGACTCTCGGTACGGTCCGTGGTGGGTGGTCCCCCTCCGAAGCGTGTAAACCACGAGTTCTAAGAGGCTCGATCCCGTCCGGGAGGCGAGGACGAATGAGGATGGGAGTGAAGTAAGTGGTCACGTGATCGACGTGATGAACAGCCGAACACGCGTTTTCCACAACTCGGCCTCACCATCTCTCGGCAAAGTCGAAGAGACGGAGAAACCGAGAGCAACCCGGAAGTTTTTCCGCACAGCCTTCACGCGACGCACCTAGTTCATACGACAGCATCGAGGCTGCAGCATCAGCACCGACACGAACCCTGTCCCATCGTCGGGCTAAAAAGGTGCGGTCTTTGTAATGTTTATGTGCGGGGCCACCCGTCCACTCATTGCCCTCCCCCCCTCCCACGCTTGCCCACAGACTTCCACCTTCTCCCCTTTCGAGAGCCCTTTTGATTCCCCGTTCACGCTGCCATGCCAATCTTGGCAGACTACCAACCAGAGGTCGCTCCCAAAGCACCTTCGTCGCCCTTTGTGCCCACCCAGTACCAAGTACGTCCTCTGACCACCCGACGTGAACGCCGCACTTACGACCGATTTCCCCGTCTTACAGCTTCCTGTATTATACGTCGTTCGTTGATCACTATTTCCAACTGATGTCGTGCACATCTCTGATCGACCTGGCCACATCCTTTTCCTCAACAGATCGTCGTCTATGCCGTCGTCATATTCGCTGTCTGGAACATACCCGCAGTCAGGAACGTGATAAACCCGCTTAAGCTGTTCACAATAGGGTGGCACGAGCTATGCCACATCATCGTGGTCAGTGTCCTCCACTCCGGCGTCTACTACCAGGATGTTCTCCTTTCCTCAACGCGTTTGTGGCTGTTGTAGGCTATCCTGACCGGCGGAACGATAATGCATGTCTCTATCGACCCTAACACTGGCGGATGCACCAAAGTCGAAGGCGGCTACCCACCTCTCATCCTTTCTGCGGGTTACATCGGGTCCGCGTTCCTTGGCGCAACGTTCGTCCTGGCAGGCTTCGACACGCTCATAGCAAAAATAATGAGCTGGGTCCTTGGCTTTGGCATGATTGTCCCATTAGCTCTTGTTAGAGACAAGCTGTAGGCATTCCGTATTCTCAGCTTGGAGGTTCTCAACTTTTCCCACACAGCACGATTATACTGACGATTTTTTATGAGGGTTTGTTGATCGGGTTCTGGTTCATCGACCATGCGTGAGCTCTTTTTTCAAATCCCCTTCTCCGTGTCCGTGGGTAGAACCCCATTGATTTTACCTGCTTTATTAGTCAGGCGCTGCGGTGGTATTGTTTGTTCGTCGGGGTGATGCAGTAAGTTCGTTTCGTTCCTGCTGATTATCCGACGGTTCACCGATCCGACCCCGAAGCGTCTTCTACTGTGTCTGTAAGTTTAGAACGAAGCCGTGGAACTTTCCTCATCCTTTGACCATTACAAGGGGACATCGCGGACGACAAGTACTTCCGGAAAGTAAATGACTCCGATGCCACGCAGTTCGGGATTATGTTCCCTTCAATACCGGCCCACGGTGAGACGGAGCCCCGTACACACTCGGAGAAACCCGTCACCTAACACACCTTCCCAATTCGACTTTCATTCAGTGTGGGCTATATTCTGGATACTGTTCGAGACTGGTGTCTTGATCGGATTTGTCTTGCTCGGAGTCGCCGTATTCAAACGGACACCTGACCAGATGCGCTACGAAGCTTGTACGTCACGAGATACCTTTCTCTCCCATACGCACGTTTGCTGATCTCGTCATATTCTATAGCACACTTCTTGCCCACATGACGGTCACGATAACTCGTTCGATTCATGATACCTTTGATATCAATGCCGCCTCACTTGCTGTTTTATTATCCCACTGTATCTGTATTCTATTGGTAGACGCGAGCACCTCAGTCGCTACGGTTGGTCAAGCACTCATACTGCAATGCCTATTTACATAGCACGTACCTACCTACGAAAGAACAACTTCTTGGAATGACAATGTGTTATCCTACGATGGGCGCAAGCTCTTTAGCCACTGACTGTCCATTTTTTGTCTCGGTATCTGCCGGTGCTCGGCTACCTTCGGCTAACCACTTCCGTCCACTTACCCTTAGATGAAGCCCGGCCCACCTGAGTTACACGAGCTCGTCGTTAATCATATCAGCGACGACCGTGCAGCACTGAAAGCATGCAATCTCTCGCGTCCGCGATCCTAGGTTCGCTTAGGAATGGCCGAAGATGTACGAGCGCGCATCTCGTTATACACTCGGAATCTACGCGCTACATACGACCAATCTATTAGGTTGCGCAACCTGGGTGAAATTCTAAGTACTTTTATGACGCTCAGGAACGTCAGTGATCTCCGGCTCGGACAAATTTCCACTGGACGTCCTTGGAGGTGTTGGTCTAGCTGCCGATGTCTATCATTATGAACGTTGACCACCGTGGTCATCTTCCACCTATACGTGTTTCGCGGGTTCGGCTCCGTCGGAGACGAACACGAATTATATCCGGTGAGGTGGCGGTCGTGCGCTATTTGGACTGCACGGGATTCGACATTGGGTTTTCAGTGCGGTAAGCTGTTCTCAGGGCCGCACCGGGCCTCGAAGAAGGCGGCCATTCAAGTCATAGAAGAAGGGAAGGGTAACCAAACTCTCGGTTCGGATGACTTCTAGCGCTTGGTCGATGAGGGTGTCAGCCTTGAAGGGGAGGTGACACAGCATGGCAGGTATAATGGCCGTTTCCAGAAGTTTTTCAGGTTATCTCCGGCGGAAGCCCTGTCCTAGGGGTTCTTCGCTGCAACTTTGTTGTGTTCGGGAGCCTACCCCACCAAACCCAACAGCCATATCGATACGTCCGTCACAGGGAAGTGCTATTGCGTCCAACAGGTTTGGAGAATGTCATCGTCGACCGCGCTAGTTCACATACTACCTCTATCTTTGAGGCGGAAGGCCCAATGTCAGCTATCGCCATTGATAACGTCGTTCTATGAGGTACAGAGCGTTTAAGATTTCTGTTCGATCTCTGAATATTCTAAAGCCATAGGAATCACATGAACCGGCATACAAGCAGCTGGCCCGGTCAACGGAACTGGGTTCAATGCTAGCTAGAAGGGGGTGGCTACCATGTGCAAGGCCTGGAGGTGGCTGGTGACCGTGAGACGTTATACGACGCTCAGCATCCAGTACGCCCCCCATTCCTTCGCGGATATGCCAGGGTCATATCATTTTTACCTCACGAAACGGGTATCGAGGTGTACAAGGTATGGTATTGATTGATGCCTCTTCTTTTTCCTGACGACTAACCTGTAATATTTCAAGCGGTCTACAATAGGGTGCCCTTCGAACGGGAAAGTTTGGGGTTGGGGAATGAGCCTCCCGTGTCCGATAGCTTCCAGCATTCCATCGGATGGCCGCACCTATGGAAAACATCGCACTGTAGTGTCATGTGGCGTTCAAGTACGAGCTGTCGGCCACAAACCGCGAACCGACAGTTGACCTTCTCCCCTATGTTGCCGGTCTATTTGGGAGCCAAGTCGGCCGTCATCAAGGGCTGTTTGATGGGTGGTGGGCTCACGCCTCGGTGTGTCCCGATGCGGCGAGTGGATGTTATATCCGACATCCCTATTTGCTCATTAGGGTTCCGGGACCCGATGCTCAATCTTGTTGGTTATCTGAGCTGGAAAAGTGTGCATTTCGTTTGACGCCAATGTGCCCCTTCAAAATTCAGAATTGGAACGAAAAATCCCGACCAAATCTCTGTTTTGGCGTTCGAAGTTGCATCTTTTGTTCTCGATAAAATCCAGGGCGATATTAAGAATCGCCTCCTTTATCCACACCCATTGTTCACCCCCGGATGTGCCTCTTTTCAAGTGCCGCCGAGACCGATGCTTTCCCTCCTACGTACCGGGTTCACCCTCGGGCCAGATAACAGCGTTCAAGACTGTTACCGTTAGAAAGTAATCCTCTACCTGGAGCTGACTCGGGTTGTTTACGTGAAGTTCTCGCAATCTCGCTCCATAGAACTACACCGTCTCAGTGCTGAGCGGGAGTTTGCCCCAAAAATACTTGGGTTTCAAAGGTTCAGCGGAGGGTTGTTTGCGGTAGCAATGAAGGTCGACATTCTCCTGAAGAGGTAACATAACTCGGGTGGGCGACATGGAGAAAGGATATCGATGAACTAGTCAATAGGTTCAACCAGAAGATGTTGCTAGTTGATTTCGATTGGGGTGGACTTACGAAACGGGCGGTGTTTCCTTGTGACGACCTTGACCCGGTTCTGGGCAGCCAAGCAATAGATTGGGTCGTCTGACCACCAAAGAACATGATCAAGGAGTATCGTTAACGACATTTCGGCAACTGACCAACCGCATCACACTGCCAGGTGAGAGGACTGAGTCTGGGACTGATCGCTGTGCATGGTACTAACGATCCCGTTCCTTCTAGTGATCCGGCGTAATCCCGACTGACTTCCAATGCTCCGTCAGGAGATAATTTTAATATGCAGTTCGCTGCTCTGTAGCCCTCCTCCATGACATAGTAAGGCCCGTTATAATCGTCTCTGTAGTAGCCTATAATTCACGGCCACCCGTGGGCACAAGGCTGGAGATCGGTTAAACAAAGGGCTGGACCAGTAGGGCACTTTCTTGACCTGTGTCACAAGGGTTATAGAAACGGGGGGAGTTTGCGCGATTGTCTTCGCACTTGAACTTCACCCCGTCCTCGCGTGACAGGGCTTGTGCTCCATGGTCCTCTCCAAATGACATATGAGATCTGACTCCCTGGGAATCGGAACGCACCCCTCCTCGAATCAGAAACTGGATCAGATCCTCGACTGCCTATGGCGTTCGCATACATTGGGTGTTTTGGGTTCGCCAATTTGCCTCCCGCTGGTCGGGCAGCCACGAACGGTCCAGCGCGCAACAGGTGTGGTTGCGTGTGAGAAGGCACCGACCGAGATCGCGGATCCAAATCAATGCCAGCTTCGTCCAGGTTTGTCGGTGGTTATCGGGCAGAGATTCGGACCGCCCAGCCCACGATGCGCCTCGTCGAGGTTCTCGCCCCGTGACGGCGAGGCTCAAAGAGCACAAAAAATGGCTTCCCTCAATCGGGGTGCATTGAACAACCAGCAGTAAGCGATCTAGACAGGACCAAAACCTACATCTCTCGGCTTGAGGGACATTTTCCATGGTTTCATCCGTGTACAGATTTGTTTGTGTGGCACATAGGACGCCGGTCGAGCGGCATGCACCGCTGTATTGTCGCGCCGTTGTCTTTGTGGGTCCATCGCTTTGGTTTCCTCTTTTCCCCGACAGCGACGATGAAACAATTTTTCAAAAGCAAGCGCAAGCAATCGCCAGAACCTCTCCCGCAAGACACTTCTCCGGGAATCCCTGCTGACATCGCTGCTGGGACGATTGGCTACAAAGCACAGTTGAACACCAATCTCGAAGGTGGGCGGGCTCGTTTCCATCAGGATCCAGAGGTAGATCTGACTGTGGCACCAGACCAGGGGAGCAGCGGGGGTTCACAGATGGTGTTTCAGGGCAGTACGGATAAAGGCCAAGAGCTTCCTGCGTCGGAGGCTTGGACATCTGGCGTTGTGATTGGTGGGAGAAAAAATCGTACGAGTGAGTGCTTCTTGTTCTTGTCCCTGCGGTTGGGTCCGATATTCATGTGGATCCCCTCATCAGATGAGGACGCCGGTGACACTGGAGGGAAAATAATCGAGTCAGCAGAGGCATCGAGGAGTATGTGTCGCTATCATGATGGCGTTGGTTGTTCGCGGCTCACATCGGCTCCCTCTTAATATCTACCAGCTGCAAAGAGAGCCCGGAAAGGCACAATGCTTGAGGATGTCACCGTTCACATTGATGCCACGAGGGAGGTCACAGAAAGATTCGGTACTCTCAAGGCCGTCCTAGGAGTCATCCCCGCCCGTTATGCCAATTTTCAGGTGAGTTTATGGCCCTTCGCTCAGGGTTCTTCCCTGACAAGTGCCTCTGCAGGGAACCATCGTCATCGGGAACAAGATCGAAGACCTCCTCTCACGTATAGTTGGTTTGGAAGAACGTTTCGATTCGCGTCCAGGTGACGTGGCAGAACAAAGACGCCGGGATGAATTGAAATGGTACGTTATTATCCCTCCCCTAGACTTGGTGCTGAGTTGCTTCCAGCACGCTCGAACGCATCGAAGGGCAACTGCGTTCTCTGACTGAGAAGCCTCAGCCGCGGCAACCCGCTGACCATGTCCAAGACGACAAAGAGATTTCCAGGCTCCTCGAAGATCTACGGGAGACCATCTTCGGTTACCAGGTTTGTTCACAACCCCTGGATCCTCATCGGTGTTGACAAGGACAACAGATATCGCGACAAAAGGAGATCCGCGATCAGAAGCGCAGATTGATAGTGAGCCTTCTCCTTTTTTCCTCCCGAAAAAACGAAATAACATTTTGGCAGAATCAGAGCCCAGGTTAGAACATCTGTTTTTAATGATGAGCGCCTGACGCGATCCTCCGACAGCTGCAGCGGCTGTCCTTAACCAGTTTCGTTCTGCGAAGGGAGCCGAGTATCGATATCGTGACCCCAACGGTTGTCTGAAGGGGACACGCGGAGAGGTTCTGGACGAGATCGGACTCTGGGCAAGGGACTTCGACAAGTCTCCCGTCTACTGGTTGAATGGTTTGGCTGGGACGGGGAAGAGTACCATCGCACGGACATTCGCGGAGAGGATGTTCGCAGACGGAAAGCTCGGGGCCTCGTTCTTCTGCTCGCGGGACTTTGAAGACCGAAGCAACCTCGGGCTCATATTCCCCACCCTTGCGGTTCAGCTTGCTCGCAACTACGCCGAGTTCCGATCGACCTTCATCCCGCTTGTGCAGTCCGACCCAGGGATCGCTTACGACTCCCTATGCAACCAGATGGAAGAGTTGATCGTGCAGCCACTCAGAGAATCCGCCATTTCGACCGTGATCGTGATCGACGCTTTGGACGAATGCAAGGACGAGGAGCCGGCTTCTGCGATCCTGTCTGTCCTTGGCCGATTCGTATCCGATGTGCCAAAGGTCAAATTCTTCCTTACCGGTCGTCCGGAGCCACGCATTCGAGAGGGCTTCCGTCTCCCTTTGTTGGCAGCAAAAACAGATGTGTTTGTCCTCCACGATGTCAGACCAGGCCTCATCAATAACGACATTCGGCTATTCTTCGAACACAGTTTCCTGGAACTCGCTCGCCATCGACGTGAGCTGGACAACTGGCCAGCGAAGGAACAGTTGGACCTACTCTGCAAGCGGGCAGCAGGGTTGTTTGTTTACGCTGCAGCAACTGTCAAGTTCCTTGGTGCAAAGAACAATGATCCCAGAGGACAGTTGGAGCGCCTTCTGCAGTCACCAGAGAGTACTGTTCGCGAGGGGAGGACCGAATACAAGGCAAATACAACACTCGATTCACTCTATATGGCAATTCTCGAGGAGGCTTTTGGCAGGGATGACCCAGACGATGATCTTAGGAGCCGCTCTGTACTTGGTGCTGTCATTCTTGCTGCAAATCCACTCTCTCCATCCACTATTGCTGCACTCCTAGGCTCCCGCACCACAGATGTATCCCCCCGATTATCCTCTGTCCATTCACTCCTTCATGCCCTTCCGGAGGATGTCAATTACCCCGTTCGACCCTTCCACAAATCCTTCCCTGACTTCATCACTGACCCTGGCCGGTGCATCAACCCAAGGTTCCAGATCTCTCCCCCTGACCATCACCTAGAACTTCTGCTTGGTTGTCTTGATTTGATGAACCAGACCCTGGAGAAGAACATGTGCAACCTCCCAGAGGCTGTCAAAAACTCTGAGGTAGATGACTTGGAGGAGAGGAGGGAGAAGTACATCAGTCATGCATTGCAATATGCATGTAAGTCATGGCACAAGCACCTCATCTATTCATACACAGCCCACACTCCCAGGATCACATCTACTCTACATCACTTCCTGGAGAAGAAGTTCTTATGCTGGCTAGAAGTGCTTAGTGTCCTTGGTGCTGTGAGGGATGCAGTTGATTCATTGGGAGTAGCTGCAAGGTGGCTAGGGGTGAGTTGAGTTCCTATGCTTGATAAATTTCCTGAATTTACTGACTTGACCTAGGAATCACCAACCCTTGACCTTACCAATGACTGCTTTCGATCTGTCACTGGATTCTTTGAGGCTATCAGCATGTCTGCTCCACATATCTACCACTCTGCCCTCCTTCTATCTCCCAAGACATCAATTGTGCAAGAACTGTATGGACCACAAGTCAACCCTCTGGCAAGAGTTATCCATGGAGCACCAACTTCATGGGGTCAGAGTATTGCAACCAAAACCTCCACTGCTGGATTTCATATAGCTGTATGGTCACCTTGTAGCAAGCACATTGCAATCACCCAGGGTGATAAGGAGATAGCAGTTCTGGATGCAGTGACTCTTGAGCAACTCCATACCCTACACATTGAACAGAGATCCAGCTGGAGGGAGCTCATATTCTCTCCAGATGGTTATTTGTTAACAGCTCATTTACAGGATGCTCAGTCATATCATCAGCCACAGATTTACCAGACTGTCAGTTGGGACCTTCAGACAGGTGGTCTTGTCGGTGATATTAGGGGAAATAAGCATTTTGACTCAATGACATTTTCTGGGTGTGGAGCAATGCTTGGAGGTTTATTTGGTTTATCTGGTAGACAGGGGATTGTCATCTATGATATTGTTTCTGGCACACAGATATCCTCCCATTCACTCCCAGGACCAGATATTATTAGAATCTGGACTCATGGTGAATGTCTCCAGTTTGCCACCATAGAGCTGGGATTCATCATCATCTGGGAAGTTGGCTTTACTTCAACCAATGTGCCAATACAGGTTACATCTCTCCATGTCCCATCCACATTCAACTCTTCAGATAAGGTTGCATTCCTCCCTACTCTCTTCCAACTTAGCTTTATCCACCAGGGGAAGATTATTGTGTGGGATGCTCTACATCAGAAGATTCTCCTGGATTCTGTAATTGTTGATCCCAGTGATCTTAAGGGTCCCAGTGACTTTGAGGATCCTAATGATGCTAAGGATTACAGTGATGTATCCTTCTCCACTGGTGGCCACTTCCTCACATGTAGAATTGGGGTTCAGAAACATCATCTCTGGAAGCAGTCTCCTGATGGCTATCTCCCTCATCAACATTCTCTATCCAGTCCAGCTGAAGTTACAGTAGTTATCTCCCCAGATGGGGAGTCAATTATCTCATACAGTGGATCACAACTCCAACTATTGCAAACAAATTCCCATACCTACTCTTCCAGCATTTTACCTGAACACCCCTGGCGTTTTAGATTTTTCCTGTTTGAGTTTTCCCCTGATAGATTGTTGGTGGCATTTGTGAGGCAACTGGGAAATGTGGTCACTATTCTTGATGTCAAGTCTGGCAACCCACACCTGGTCATTAACACAGGTATGGAGGTTTGTGGTATAAGGATTACAGAGAGTAGTGTCATTGCTGTTAGTCTTGAAGAGGCTATCACCTGGGAGCTACCTGCAGGAGATCATGTTCTCAATGTTCCCCTGAACATTGATGATGGGATCCAGATAGCTACCTTTGGCCTCTCAGATGTTCCTACACCACTTGCATCTATATCACCTGACCTCAACTATGTTGTCCTTGCAGAACCAGATGTGGATGCTATTTCCATTTTCAGCATGGATACTGGGGAGCAACTTGTAGTTACTGAAGCAGGGGGGTGGTTGCCTGGATTTACTTTGGATGGGACTGGAGTCTGGTGTGCTACATCTATTTCTGGGTCAAAAAAAATTATTGTAATCCAGTGGGCAATCATTAGGGATGATGAGTCCAATATCATTGAGCTAGAACATACTGGGGAAGCTATGAACCCACAGAGTGGTTTCCCATGGCACTCCTCTTGTGGCTATCAGATTACAGATGATGGATGGGTGCGCAGCTCTGGTGGAAAGCTGCTCTTATGGTTACCCCATCATTGGCAGTCAGTGGTACTTGAGAAGAAGTGGAGTGGAAATTTTCTTGCACTATCCCAGCAGGGAGCACCAGAGGCTATTATTCTAGAGCTAGAGATGTGACCTTCTTTCAATGTTCCTTTCCCTCCCATACCTACATCCCCTTTCTGCCCTCAACTATTCACTGTGCCTTGATACAGCAGCCCTTTTTTTTCCTTGATGTGTACTACTAGCTATAAATGTCTCTACAACTTCTATCATTTCAAAATACTATGCACCCATTCACTATACTACCAGATATGATCTGAATCCGTACAACAGGTAAGATCTCAGAATTGCAGATTATGTATCCCTTGCATTGTGTCTTGGCATTCCACAGGACTGGTTTCTATATGCAAACCTAAAATAAGGATCCTAGCAAGCCTGCATGAACTGATCACATACAACTCAACACACTCACATGCAATCAGCACTATGCTCACTTCTTTAATCCACTTATTCTTTGCATCAAGTCCCCCCGAGACCACTTTTCTTTCCTATTGACCCCAGTGCACACCAATTGTTATAACTTTCTACCCATGTTCACTTCAATAGACTATTATCACCTTTATTGAGATACAAGCCACTGTATGCACGGCATTGTGTCATACATCACAGATCAGGTTGGTTCTGATCACTTTCCTATGCATTCTTGCCTTACTGAAATCTTGTGCCGCGCGGAACAATATCCAGAGGAGCGTGTTTGGCCTATGAGATGCATATTATGGTGGATATGGACAATCTTTTAGAAACGAGGAACGAATAAGACCGAGTCATGAGCCAGTTGTGGCAACATTGGGCTCAAGCTTGATTTTCCCTCGTCGCAGCATCACTCCAAGTCAGCTTCCAACCACTGACACAGGCCTGGACACCCGCGATGCTATCGAAGGCGGGCCGAACGTCGAGACCAAACATGGGGCTGCCGTCGGGGGGAGGGGATGGGCGGAACAGTAGTCGATGACACATCGGAGAACTCCCTCGCCTGTATCTGGACAGCGGACGATCTAGTCGCGTCGGTCGAATGAGGCTCGGTGCTGTTTGGAGTGAATAAACGAGCTTTCGGTGATAGCTGGCCGAATCTTCCTCGGAACTTGGCAAGGTACGGGTCCGAGTTCCTGACGGCCGATAATCATAATATTTGACCTGCAAAGCTATAGAAAGATAAGAGGGACGTACGGAGGTTCCCACTTCAGAATCTCCCGCCCGTGTCTCCTCATTCAAGAAACTGCGAATGTCTACCATGATTTGGACGTGTTCTTCGGGATCTCCCCACCCCTTCTCACCAGCGCGTTGTAAAACTACTGAGCATTTCCATTTTGGTGAATCACCTGCGCATGGGATAGAAGACACTTCACGTTCCAGAGCGAGCTCCGTCATCTGTCCGGGGCGCGTCCTTGAGCAAGGCTAGGCATTTGATTGAGCGGATTCAGCCCTCCGCTCTTTCCAAGGTCTATGGGACACTTTGCAGAACCGGAGGGGTGAGGAGAACCTGATGGATGCAGGGGCGGGGGAGAACCGGGGCCGGAGGCGAGAGTGTTATGGTCGGCGGGGCATTTTGCTGGAGAGGGATCCGGGGTGAGAGGAGTGTGTTGAATGGGTCATTGAGCTGGTTTGATCCTGAATGGGCTTGAGGGTTGACACAGCCCTTGGCACTGCGAGGATTCCTAAATGCGTGCAAAACCCGCAATCTGACTCCTCCAATCGTCGGGGTGGTTCACTCAGAGCGGGATTCGCGCTTGTGCAGAGATCCTGAGCGTTCGATCACGGAGAGGCTGACTGTCGACTCGCTCAGTAGGGCACCGGTATCCTAAAACCACCCTCCTAGGCAGACCTGCAGGCTCTATCCGGGCTCGGTTCTTCTGGTCAGCAAATCGAGAGTTTCCTTGAACTCAGAAAACGGGTTCGCCCCCATCTCGTTTTCGAACCGTCCTGTTACCAGGCTGTCTCGGAAATATGGGAGAAACACCTCGTCCCTAAAATTTCCGGACGACACAGTTTCCCACCATCGGCGGTCCTCGCCAGATCCAGAGGTGAAGAAAGTTTGTCACTTGTGAAGGAGGAGGTTCGTTCGATCACATGCCCCGCGAACCATTCAAGTTGTTATTACCATGCTGTGATGGGCTACTGACCCCTCAAAGTATATTTTGCACTGCGCTTCCAGCATCTACTTCTCTTCAGGAGCTCCAGTGGATCAGGTACCTGGAACATCGGCCAGAGACCGTTCGGGTGATCATCCCCGTGCGCTACTCAAACATCTAGTCCCTCAGGTTGACGTTCATGCGCGCTCCGTTTACTCACCTGCCTGCTAACTTGCTTCGCCGTGCTAACGGTACAGAGTTCATTCGTGCCCAGCTTTTGCGGATGAACACATCATAGGTCCTCTATTCTTCCCATGTCCGCCTGACATATAGTTTGTCAGAACGAGCTACCTTCGGTCGCCTCTCGATCCTGCGTTTGAATGAGATGGACGTTCACACAGTTAACGTGAAGGGACCACGATCAAACTGTCGAACACGAAAGCGTTCCGAAGAGAGAGCGATAGGTGGACGAACGCAGCAAGGAAGATCACCAGAGCTATTCCTAGCACAGACGTCTTGGGATGGGATGGAAAACGCTACGCTGTTGTTCAACTCGATCGTCCAAACACCCCGCCCACATCCTCATCCCTGTTCGCGCGCTCATTCGACGAGTCAAGCACGCTCGTCCAGTTCGCATGGGCATTCGAACCCAGGGAAAGGCTCTGTCGGTAAACACTCTCATGTGGCTGCGACGGGTTATACAAGTGGAGAAACTCCCGCCCCGTCGCAGATCCATGGATACGGGTTCTGGAACGGATGCTGGTCGAGGGTGGTATTCCCATTTATGATGATAAGTTGGTCAGACCACACTGCATTCGACGGCCGTTAGGATCTCGGACTTGATTTTTAACGCGCTGTAGTTGGCGGACGCTTTCTTGTGTTCTTTGTTCTGGATTTGTTATGTCTCTGGATTTGTGATACACACGGGCTCGGTTTTCAAACCCTCCAAGCGTGGAACGCCTGACTGGCGGTGGTGCTGGAGAACAACGGACACATCGCGTCAGGAACTCCTGGAATCCCTTCCTTTCTTCAAGCCTGGGACATCCCCATCGTCATTACCATTTCCATGTCCGCCCTATCCTCTTGACCGACCGGACAACCGACCGAGTTCGAATTCGAACTGGCCTTCAAGCCACTCGTGTCCCGATCGTTCCAGGATCAGATGAGAACGACCGCGGGGAATCATGGTGGTTAATTCAAAACGTGACCAAGAAAGTGCAAGTGTCGCGGATGAGACGTAGATTTCCAATCTGTGAGATCCGGCCCGAATCCTAAATAGATCATTAACGTCACGCCATTCCCGGGTGAAATTTTACTGAGGAAGATGGCGTAGAGTCTGGAATTGACCCCGTGTTAGTTGGGCTGAACCGGTAGTACCGGGATAGGACACTTTACCAAGAAAAATCGGGGAATTCCGAACCCAGCGCGGAATAGATGTAAACTATGATCCTGTTCTGTTGGCGGTGAATAGTTCCAACCCCTACTTGCAAGCACCCCACGCCGAAGGCGAATATTCCGGTTCCGAAAAACGCGAATGTCCAGCATTCAGAATGGAGTTTCCTTGGATGGGTGGATGAGTTGGGTCTGATGAACCTGTCGACGTGGATTTCCCTAGCGAGCGAACAATCAATGTTCAACAGGTGCAGCTAAAGCCCACCACAATTTCGGCTACCGTCGACACCTTTCTCTTCTGTTCGACCCGATGCTACGTGCCTCTCCCGAATCGCAAACCAAAGCTGGGACGATATCTCGGGGGTGATAAGGTGGCAGGGTAAAACCACTGGCAGACGCTTCCGTCACTCGAGTTTCTAGCCCATACGAGCATCCACTTTAGCGTCCGATCGTAACAACCCGCTGGGGCGAAAGAGCCTTGCATTGAGGTTCTCTCGATCCTCATGCTGAGTCCAAATAGGTGGTCGTGACTCTCGAACATATTCATGGTGTTCCTGCGGCGGGGTAGCATTAGCAAATGTGATCGGGTGTTTGCGCCATCAGGACGTTCCGTCGTGGTCCCGGCTAACTGTACCGTCGTATGGTCTCCGGGCGAACCATGGATGGCCGGTGATCAGTGGTCGAACAAAAAGCGAGACCATGCGTATTTTATAGCAGCCTGAGTTTCCTGATACATCCGTGATGGGAAAATACCAATGGGGAGATCGATCACGAACTAGTCCTTGGGACATTTTTTGCCATCTAGACATTCGCAGGGCCAGTCGCAAACTGACCATCACATGACGTCGAGACGCTTCGGTTGTCGTCCCAGCATCCGCAGGGGTTGGCCCCGCCCACGTTATAGGTTTCGAGCTTCCCAAACACAGCCTGCGAGTGTCTCCGGATCTCGCCTCAATGCAAACCCGGGTTGTGCCAAACTGCGAAAAATTTGTCAAAGCTCGAGTGGGTGGGGAGGGGTATTCTGTCGTTTGAGTGGGCACCGATAACGCGAAATCCATTGTCTCGGTCCTGTTTACATCCAACCCTGGCCCTGTCGTTAACGTTATCCGAGCGAAAAACATGTTACTTTCACGCTCAACTCCACCCACCACCAACTCGTTGAAAACATTCCATAGTATGTTTTTCTTTCTCTGGCGTCGAGCGACATAGATAGAGAAGCCTAGGTTAATCCCGCGACTCAAGCCCCAAGTGTTGATAGTGTTGTACACAAAGAGGGCGGGTCAGGAAGGCGGTTGGTACCGGGAGAGCGAAAAGGGGGACATTGCATTCCACGGCATGAATAATACTGGGAGGTGAAGTTACGGCGAGGTTAATGTATCAGCAAGACGCAGAAGCGATGAAAGGGGGTCGTGGAATGATGTAAAAAAGGTCGGGGGTCGAATTTTGTTATCCCTCGCCACGACCTCACTCCCACCGTCGACACGGGAACGAATGCCTGTGTAACCAATGTGGGTTGGTTGAATGCCGAGACTTAATGCGGGGCTTCGGTTGGGGAGGGGAGGGCGGAGTAGTAGTCGATGATGCACCGGACCTCTTTGCCTGCCTCTGACGACAGACAGTCCAGTCGTGTCGGTTGAATAGTGGCCCAATGCTGTAATAGCGAGTGTGTCAAAGGTTAAATAAGATGGCTGTAGAAAGTGGATTTGAGGGAAGGGAGTGGACTGACTTGGTCTTGAGACGGGGTGGTGGGAACCATCCTACGAACACCGACAGACGAGTTGTTGGCGGTAGCTGGCCAGGTAATCTTCTGAACTTGACGAGATACGAGTTCGAGTTCGAGTCCACCAAAGATACGCGCAATAAGGTCAGGCCTACGGCGTTGACGGAGATGAACAGAGTAGTGACATACGGAAATCGGCTCCGACCGGAAAATCTACAGTCGTGGCCCCCCGGTAACTAGAGGTCATGAATATCCATCATTGGGCTTGTATTTCTGGAAATTTCCAATCGACACGTTGAACTGCTGAGCTGATAGGTATAATCCCTGGGGGTGGGGGAGAACTGGAGGTAGGGACCGTTGTGGTCGACTGGATATCTTGTCCGACCGGGAGTCCGCGGAGAGGAGTGTTGAGCGGGACACTGAACCGGTGGTTGTGACTCTGATGAGCTCAAGGGAACGAACAAGGGTGTTGGTGCTGTTCGTACCAATCTCCGAACCCATTCGCCTCTCGTTGATCGGTACAGTCCTCTCCGTGGTGTCACTCCTTTTATCACGGCTGGGACCGGGTCTCATATCGCAAACATGTCTGAGGGGAACCTTTCCCCGGTTACGGCCCCTTGCACCAGCTATTCTCCCGATACTGGCAACCCTGGACCTGTGTGCAAAAGACCGACCAATCAAAGACCCGCACTTGTACTACACTTCAAACCGCGCACTATGGAGAATACAGGTCTGAGGAGACTTGACACGGTGTCAGGTGAGCCACAGTTCACAATGCATGCCATTGGTAGACGGCGTCGGGATCTCGAGTCTCCGAAGCGACTCGTCCCGCGAAAAATCAAAGTCACGAAGGGAGGATCCGGCTGTGAAACCGTCAGTCAGAACTTGTATGCCTTTCGCAGAAGGTTTCTCACCGTCAGGATAGGGTCAAGGTTTCAGATGTATTCCCACAAAAACAACCATCCAGAGCGAGCTGTATCCCGTCTAGGTCGAGAGGGTCCGCGTGACAAAATTAGATTCTCTCAATAGGCCAACCATGCCATTTCGAGGCGCCACCCTCATCGAACATATCATCCTCAGCCAAGGGGCGGCATGAGTACCCGTCGTCTGCTGTTGAAGCAAGCAACCCGCCAATGAGCCCCGCCGGGTTATTTCAGGGCAATACGGACACGCTCGGCCTAAGCCAATCGAGTGCCAACCACCTCCGTGGCGAGAAGGCAGCATCGGATGTATACTCTCTCGTCTACCGCGCTCCCCTTCCACGATCCAAGTCCAATTTTCCTTCCCCGTCGCCGCCCTTCGAGAACATCAAGATTCAAACGCCTGTGAGCACACGGTCTGCCGGACCCTCAGAGCTCGTTTCTGCACCCGGAATCTCTGCGCGCCCCAGTCCTATGATTTATTTATTCAACCGCGTTGACCGGAAGGAACTTCTGGCACTTTTGTAGCATTCGTAAATCCAGATATCTTCAGCTTGTGCTATCTGCCACCCAATTTGTTAACCTCGGCCCCAGACTTACCATCATGTCACTTCGTCTACTTTCAACTATCACTGCGTTCCCTCTGGCTCGCGGCTTCCGCAAAACACCCGAAAGGTCTCGTAATCTTAATCACCTTCTCCCCCTCTGTCGATGAACCATCGTCGACGTCTCCCGATTTCTCGCGCGGATGGCGGGCGATGAGTTGGGAAAGGCGTTCAACCCGTTTTGGGGAGCATTGCGAACATATCACGTTAAGGGTTTGTTCGGGAATCGGTAACCTCGGGTGTGGTTCCATATCCTGAAGCCGCCCCCGGACCCTAGGACTTCCAGACGGGGCTGCAAACGTTGATCACCGCATGCACACCACCTTGGATATTCTCAAGCTGCAACAATGTATGCCATTTTCCGCACACTGGTGATCGACCGTGAACTCAATTTTGAAACTCCAGGAATAAATGCAGGGAACCAGGGCCTTTAGACAAACCTCGCGAGGTGTACGCGGCTAACAGATATCAGACTTCACCCCGAACTGGGCAGGTTCTCCTGGAAAATTTCAGCGCTCCTATCGATGACAAGTTCCCTGTACCTTCACGCAACACAGCTCTCAACATGCAAGGTTTCCGCCAGCGATCTAGCACAAGAGCTCATGCGCTCGGAGGGGCGGTTCTGAAGGTATCTCGGAAAAATAGGAACACTCTTCGGGTTGTCATAATTCACTCGGGAGATGTTTCGTTTAACTGACAGGTGACTGGGTCTCGGAGCGATTGCGATCTACCATTGTCAGCGCTTAGGCTGCTTTGAGTCCAGGACGTCTGTGGGAGGGCGATCCGGAGGGAACATTAGTCTGAGCGCGTCTACACCAAATGCAGCAGTTCCGCCTTCCCCCGTTCCCTCGTTCAGTCTATAGGTGATAGCTGTAGCGAACATCGCAGCACGGGTCTGGTCGATGGAGATTGTCGGCCGCTGCGGGGAAGATGAGGGTTCAGTGTCGTGCGAGTCATATCGGTTCGCCATTCAATATTTACCATCTGTGATACGTCGGGTCCGTGGTCCATTTAGTTCACGGGTGTATCAGTTATATTCTGCGGCGGCCACTGTTGGGCGAAAGCTATTATATTCGGGACACAGTCATTGCTACCCTGTTTCTAATGAGAGCGATCACCTCGTACACGGCGCGCACAAACTCTCAACGCACTATCTGGTCCTGCCCCACCCGCCACCCTATTTGTTCAGATGAGTTCGCCCTCACCCAACCGTGTGATCATCTTGCAATGCGATTGATCAGATCGGAAGGGCGGAAACCAAGAGTCAGGGCGTCTTGCGACTCTGCAGACCATCCTATCGGTTCAATGGGACAACACACGTGAGATCCGCTGACCTGGTTCATCCGAATGCCGTATGAAAGCTCCCTGGAAATATTCAGTGATCCCGCTACCCTTGATTCCACTTACGTCATGCGCCTCTCAACGGAGGCAATCGACAAGTCTGCCTGAGTCTGTCACGGCTATCGGAATATGCCTCTCTATAGTGCCCGTCGTAGTAGTTCTCGAAGATATCCACGGTCTTCCTACGGCGGAGTGGCATGGGTAAACGTGATCGGATGTCCCTTGAATGTACGGCCTGGGGGCCCTTCAGTTTGGCGTGACCCCGCGAGAGGTGCTCCTAGAGCGGGGGGGTTGCATGGACTGGATGGTTCGTTTCGTCATGGTCCCGATGGTGCCCAATTGCACTAAATGTACCGTCGTGTGGTCTTCAATCAAGCTGCGATCGATTGGCGATCGATCGTTTAGCAAACGGCGAGGTCATGCGCGTTCTATAGCAGCCTGAGTTGCTCGATGCATCTGTGTTGGGAGGACGCCAGTCGCGAGCTAGTCCTTGAATCATCGGGTGGGAGGACACTCCTTACCGTCTCAATGTTCGCAGGGATTGGTTTCATCCATGTATAGGTCTCCAGATCCTAGCCAGAGCTCGAACCTGTTGGGTAATTCGCTAAGCTTCGCCACACGTAGCGGGTTACGGAGGCCGACCTACCCCTCGCACGTCCCAGATACCCCTCAGACACAACCC
>Ga0307515_10009114_pt1 | contig 19250 bp, 1 predicted proteins | sample 17_EM_MG_FD_194513 | JGI IMG/M metagenome (GOLD analysis project Ga0307515, IMG submission 194513) | Populus trichocarpa ectomycorrhiza microbial communities from riparian zone in the Pacific Northwest, United States - 17_EM | ecosystem: Host-associated > Plants > Roots > Unclassified | place...
TTAGAACTATATATAGTTTTATAATATCCCGCTCCCCACCTAGTACTCTAGTAAGAGATTATTTAGTTAATAATACCTTTTCTCTTACTAATTAAGAGAGGAAAAGACTTATACTTTCTAGCAGTAGTAGGCTGTACTTATTAATAACATTTTTAATAGATTACGGTGTTTAAGTTTCCGTTTACCTATAACGTAATTAGCCTACCTATAGTAAAGTACTTTTACTTTACTACTTACTTCTCTTTTTTTTTACCCTTTTATATATTTATATACTTATATTATAAACTACAAAAGCTTAATAGTGCTAGACTATCGCCTAGCCTATATTAAGAGATAGGCTAAGTAGGGTAGTCCCTGTAACTTACACTATACCGCGTCTTCCTTTATAGGTTAGTCTCGTCACTATAAATTTACCCTTATACACGTTTAACCTATAAAGTGTATAACTATATACTTTACCGCTAAGGCCTTACTTATATAATTTTATTAGGGCGCGCCTTATTTCCTTACCTTTACTAGTTAACCTAACTCTACTAACTACCTACCCTTACTCCTACCCTACTAGCATCTACCTCTATAACTGGTGCCTTTATAGATCTATCTAAGCTATAGAGCCTTATAACGTAGTAAGTTAGCTACCTTATCTTCGGCCTTAGCTATATAATAGAGGGTCTATATTTACTAATACGTTTATATAAACTACTGCTTAATATAGCCTACTACTAAAATAGACCTACCCACTAATTATTTTATAACTCGCGATGTTAACTATATCTATAACCACAAAAAGTTCGCTAAGGGCGTTATAGTTTTTAAGATTGCCTTAACTATAGCGACTATAGGCTCCGGTGTCTCGTAAGGTAATAGTAAGGGCCCTATACTTAATAAGCCTCTTTTTTTAAAGCTTAGCAGTCTATACCTCTTAGCTAATAACGCTCTAAAATACTATCTCTATCTGTCCACTGGCCATATACGCGCCGATTATCCTTTTAAAAAGCCTCTTAACTTTATCGCGGCTATAGTAAAGCCAGTTATCTTAAAGCTAACTGCCTTAACCCTATATATAATAATTATGGGAAAGCCGGTTATCTTAAGAGTAACTATTCTAGTATAACGTACAACTAATATAGTGCCATAGGCTATAGAAAGCGAGACTGTCCCTAGCTATTAGGTAAGAAAAAGTAAACTTATCTAAACTATAGCTCCCTAGACTATTAAACTATCTTCTATAGTTAGGTATATAAGAACTATAAAGTTATAGGGCATAATATTAATGATTGTATAAGTGGACCTACTTTAATTCGGGCGATAAACGCCGTAACCGCTTTAGGCAAGATAGATATACTAGGTACTACCGCTTTAAGTATAGCTGCCACCTTTCTATCGCCTAAACCTCTTAATGCAGCCAGCTTCTATCCGGTAGTAGATAGCCTAGTAAATAATCTAAACACCTATATAGAGGATAGCAATTCCATAATAGCTAAACCTTTAGATATACTCTAGCTTCTAAACAATAACTACTTTATAGTTTAGTTTGTTATATAAATTATTAAAAATCATATTATAGCATATAGTATTACGTTCTAGATATCTTATAAAACCGGTAGAATATCTACTTATTATTTATATAAGACAGCGTCTATCCAATTTACAGATACTAACATTACTAGTAATATAAAGGTTAATGCTACTAATGCTACTTCTCCGGTTACTTAATAACTGTTATATCTAACTACGCTTAAGTATCTTACTTATATTCTCCCGTAAGATGCTATAACCCTATAACTTTACTATATTAGGTTTGTTATCGCCTTTAATAAACTTATACTAGGTACGCGTACATTACTTAGTAAGTACTTCTTTATTAATAGGGACTTTGGCCTATTTACACTATAAATCCATAAAGCTTAGGATATGCTATTAAATAGTCCTACAATTATTATCCACTTCTTTACGCTAAGCACTAAATAGCTTAATAGTTATATAGCGAGCCTAAACACAAGTCTATAACAGCAAAGCGTTAATAATCCTTTAGGTCGCTAGTAGAAGAACTATAATATAAATATCTAGCTTAGTATATAGCTCTTAGTAAAGGACTAACCATTATATAAAATCCCCGCGAGGTATTAGTTTAATAGCGTTCTTAAGTATTTTATGGTCTAGTTCTATACCGTAGTCGCGAGCCTTAAGGCCGTTAATCAAAACCCCTAGGTACCCACTATTATTTATCTTATTACCTTCCTAGGTAGCACAAACTAAGTCTACTATGCTGCTATCTAAATAGTTAATGGTCTTACCCTTTATACCAACTCTATTATTAATATCTTATTTCTAGGTAAAGACGCAGATAGCTAAACTAGCTAAAAAGGAATTATTATTAATACTACTCCCTTTAGCTCTGGCTATAACTACTATACTTTTATCTTTTAACTATAGGTAGGTTATAAGTTTATACTAAACCCCGTATTCGCTCTAGAGTATATCCTAAGCAGCAATAACTTTATAATAGTTAGTAACCTAAGTAAAGCCCTAATTACAGCATAGGGTATTAAATGTCTTATAACTAAGCGTGTTCCTAAGGTTAGAATCTCCTAAGAGATTAATACTCTACGTCACCTATAGTAAGGAGGCGATAGTTTCTATATTAAGCGCTAAATTGTACTATTTAATAACTTTACAGATCTCCCGCGTATTAATTACTTTAACTATAATATCGCTAAGTATAGGAAGAACTTAGTTAATAATGCCCTTAAGGCCGTCTTATTGCTACTTAACAAAGATTAAACGGGTGCCTATACTGCGCTTAAATATATAATAGGCGGTATTTTGCTAATATAAGGCCCCGGTAGTATTAGGAAATTAACCTTCCTAACTATCTTAGTATAATACTAGTATTAACTTAGGTCGCCCTAGTAGAATCCTACTAGAATCTAGGTCCTGTCGCCGCTTAATTACTAACTAGATATACTAGCTAAGACGATTAATAATACGCTTATAGAGGACTATAAGGCACTAATTACGCAAGGCCGTCCCGCTAAATTTCCTATTGTCCTTCGCCGCTATATGCGCTTAACGGAAACTAAGGTCTATAAGCAGGATACCGTTATATAGCGAACAGCAGCAGGTATTAATACTTGTTCTAAGTATTTTAAGAAATATGATAACTATATTACGATTAACGAGGACGCGTCTATACTAAATATAGCATTCCTACTCTACCGTACGTTTAAGGCTAATAATGCCACCGGCTTTAATAAGCGGTTATAGGTTATAGATTTGTCTAAAGGTTAGTAGTTATTATGCTTTATAGGTGTCCTAGATAGTAACAGAAACTTATATCCTATTATAAACCCTAATATAACTAAATACGCCAAATTCCGCTAATACTTATACTAATTTACGCTTAGTAATAATATAATATAAGATAATAAGATAGGATTAACACTTACGGCTAACGTAGTTATCGTAAACCTAGCTAAGAAGGCTAATATTATTCTTATAATACCTAATATAGTCTTGCAGACTTATATATATTCTATTAGCGCTACACGCGTAGTTTTCTATAATAAGGCTAGGAAGGCGTTTAAGCTAGGTAGTCTTATTAGGTTCGCCTAAAGTAGACTATATTTAATCTAGAGAGGTCTATAGATTTAGGCTAGCGACCCTATGCCTTAGGTTTTCCTTAGTAATATATACTAACTAAAACCAATCCTTAGTCCTAATTTTAATAATCCGTTCTACTATTAGAAATCCATCTCCCTCTATACACGTCTCCTTACGGCTAGTATGGATACAGTATAGTTCTTGCTGCAATATTAATTTGTTAAAGACATTATATATCTTATAAATGCCGTCTTACCGTATAGCTAGCTTTAGATAAGCCTAATAGTTAAGAAATAAGAGCAGTTAAAGCTAGCGGCAAGCTTTTTTAAGGATATACTACGCTGTAACTACCCTATTACCTTTTTTGCCATTAATAGTACTATATAGGTAAACGAGCTTAGCCAATTAACGTATAACCTAGTCTACGCTTAACGCGCATTTTAGGTAGCCATGGCGCTAATAAACTTTAGATTTAAGCTATTAAAGGTTAGCCTTACCATTCTATATATAGCCTAACTTACCATCTACTTTACAGCGCTGTATGCGCTTAAAGAATAGTGCTACGCCTAGTAAGATGGCAGTAAGTGGCGGGAATTTGCGCCAGTAGTTAGTAAGATTAAGGTCTTTACTATTAACAGCATCTAAGGCGGCTAGGTAGAGTTATTAGTATATAATATAATAGTTGCTAGTCCGCTAAAATTTGTCTAGAACGCGGCGAGGAACCTTTTTATAATTACTAAACTATAAGTAGGCCTTATTATTATTAGTAGTCCCTAGGTAGTCTATAATTATTATACTAGCAATAAGACCTTTATAAATACCGCATATTATAAAATTAAGAAGTAGTGTAAGGATAATAAGGTATTTATTAACCTTAAGAATCCTAAGCAAAAAGAGCACTTCTAGCAACTTATCGCCCCGTTTAATATTAACAAAACTATATAGTATATTTACCGCTAGTATACAGCCAATTATACGCCCATTTTATACAGTATAGACATTAACTTTAATATTACTATCCCTAACTTTGCGGGTGTAGTAAATATTAGCGGTACCGGTAATTATACTAAAGCGTAAAATAAGGCCAATAGAGAGGGCGCTAATAATAACGGCTAGGGTGGTGCTGGTAATAATAACGAGGATAATAATAATAGAGAGGATGTTAGTAGTGTCGGAATATAAGGAGGATAGTAAGGACGAATATTATAAACTTTACTAGCAGCGAGACCCTTAAATAGGGATACTAGATAGAAGTTAAGAGCGGCAGTAGCTATAGGCCTTTAACATTTATAATTTTACTACAGTACTAGGTAAAATACGGTATATTACAATATTATATGTTATAGCTAAATAAGATCTCCAAAATAGATAAGCGTATTATAGTAAAGACAGCCTAATTTATAAAGCCTAGTAATCCTAGTTTCTATCCCTTTTAGGCTAGCGGTTAATTAATACTAATCCGTAATCTAGATTTTAAGGGGTTATTTAGTTGTAATCTGTTACTTTTAAATCTAAACTAAAAGTCTAGTAGAAAGAACGCGTTCCTTCCTAATTTAATATACGTCTATAGCTCTACGGGTTATACGGACGTGTATAATTTAAAGCCTTTAAATTTAATCTAGAGTTTAAATAAGGAGCTTTAAGCTCCTGATTTAAACTAACGCTAAGACCTTAGTTTAGATTCTGTATATAGTAAAGTTACTAACTTTTTAGTAACTTTTAGCGTGTTTTTTAGAATATTAAAAATTTGTAGCTAAAGTTAAGTTAAACTAGAATTTAACTGAACGGTCGCCTTAAAATTAGATTAGAGCTTTAGATTAACTCTATTCTAAAGCCCTTATTCTAATTTAAACTTATAACTAAATATTCCCTAAGTACTTAACTAGTTAGATTGTAGTCTAGATATCTCGCTAATAACCATAACTATTATTAATTACTCTCCGTATAGTATAGGCCGCCTCTATTTTTGCTAAACTAAAATAACCTTAAATAGGATCTAATCCTTTTCTTGCTATAGCTGCCGCTAAGGCAATATAACCTAACGCCCTCTCCTACTTATATTGGGTATGCTATTCCTAGCATTAGTACGCCGTTACTATATCTTAAGAAACTTGTCGCTAATACTATAGGCCTTTAGAATAATACCTATCCTACTATACTAGCTACTAGCTAGTAAAATATAGGACAAATATAATATCTATATAGTTGCCCCTAATAGAAGAGCCTATAGTAAAGGTAATTCGCTATACTATATTTGGATAACCTAAGATTGTATATATAAGTAATAATCTTAGGGCTTCCTAGTACGATAGGAGGTCTTACTATAAGGTAAACTCGACTAAAGTTACTATCTCCATATAGATTAGATCAGCTATAATTAATTAATACCTTTTAGCCCGCCTAGTAAAACGTATCGCGCTAAAGATGGGGCTAAATAAACGTTAGTAATATATTATAATTATAACGGACACCTATATACTATCTTTACGGATAGCCGTAAATATAACCTAGCCTACTCTATAATAAACTGCCCTTAATAGAGCAGCCCTTAAGGCCCCATTATTTTGGATAAGCATAGTCTCTATATAGGCGGCCTATATCTACTTCTTATTATAATCCACCCCGGCCTCTAAAAATATCTTAACTAGTAGCTAATATTCGACTATGCGTAGGTCTTAAGGCGTATTAGACAGTAACACTAGACTTAAGGCCACGTTTATACTTAGGACTAAGTTTGTACTATCTAGTTTCCGCTTATAAAGTAGTATAATAAGTTATTTAAGATTATAGCCGTAGTTCTACGTATAGTTAAGCTAGGATAAACTCTATAAGTTTACGGTAGCTATATACCCCCTTTCTGCATCCACTACATAGTTAATACTAGGCCGCCCTAGCACCTTTATCTTCTTATATATATTTAACTATACGTAGGCTAGTATATTCTGTATAGCCTTATATACCTATAGCGCTAGTGCCTTTTTACATTCTACTACCTAATAGATAACTTTCTAGATCGCCTACTTGCGTAGTAAATTATTTAGTTGTCCGCGAAATAAAACGTATAGGATACCGTCCTTAATAATAACCTACTTAAAAGTCCGCTTAATAGTATTAAGTCTCTTTATAGTAATGCCTAAGCCGGTAATAAGCTGTATATCTTTTCGCGGGTCTATAACGCTTACAAAGTTATATTACGCCGTATTTATAGCATACCGCTATTATATATTACGTCCTATTGTAAAAAACAGTCTAGTATCCTAAGTAGGGAATAGTAATGTTTAGAATCCTATACTTAGTATAATAGAGAGGCGGCGCGACGTTAGTAATAAGTAGAGTTTCCTAGCCTAACGTAACGCGATCTAGCGTAAATTAGCGTAAAACGCAACGGGTTACACTATTTAGCGCGTTAGTATCTACGGATATCGCTATACTCTTATCCTATCTTAACTGGCTTATAATATAGCACGAGCTATAAACACTACTTTAAACATACAGTTCTATATAGATATTATTTTCGGCTCCCTTCTAACTAAACTATAGTAAATTATAGCTTAATGCGGCAATTTATAAATAAGCTTTATCTAGCGGCAATATAGAAAGTATAGGACTAAAGTAAAAAGCATAGGCGGTCTAACCCGTTATAAATAATATTGTCTAAGATAATAGAAATAGAAGAAGGGTAGATATAAGGGTGTTAATATTAAAGAGATAAACAATAATACACCCTTACGCTATTAAAGCTTAGAAGAGTATTAGACAGCCTATTATAGGGCTAAGCTAAAGCAATATAATAAGTAGCCACTTATACAATATATAGATAACGATGCACTATTATATTATTAAACCTCGGAAGGGTATTATATAACTAATTATAAGGCCGAATCGGAGTAAGGTAATAAGTAGCCACCCATATAAGCTCTAAGTAATAATATTATTAATAAGCCGAACAACGGGGCTGCGGATATATACTATAATAATAATTCTATAACATTTAATAGGGTGTATAACCTAGTAATAGTTAAGACTAATTAGTAAACTTTAACTGGAATATCTATAGACGTCTTTTAGACTAAAATATTTAAAGAGGCTACTGGCCGTGCTGTAGGAAAGCCTTTGGGACGGAACTAAGGAAATCTATAAACTGTGGACGATACTATAGTAGTATATAATATTATACCACGTATTAAGCATACTAGCAGTATACTAGATAAAATACCTCCCCTATTTTATCCGTTTGGTAGTAAGGCAGAATATATATAGGTTTTATAGTAGGTAAGCTACGGGACTTTTAACCGCGCTATTAATAAGTAGTTTAATAATATTAGGCTTTAGGGAGTGTTTACTAACTATTTTTATTACTAAAGTGCTAATAATATTAAAGCAAAACTACTTTTAAAATAGATATAATCTAAAAGTAATTAACCGTAATAGATTAAAATAATTATAACCGTAGGGGACTAGTAGCTGCTAGTATGTCACCAAAATGCTCTAGAGATTGTGTTTTTCCTTATTAGTTACGGCCCTTTCTAAGGAGATATAACTTTCTCGCTAGTAAGGTAGTACTTATTAGTAGGAACAAGAATATACAATAAGCTTAATACGGTAGACTAGTAGTAGGAGACGTAAAAGTAGCTACCGCTTAGTATAACCGTAGTATTAATTATATTAGCTAGTAATAAGACCTAACTAATATAACACGCCGGCGGCAAGAAAGTATAGCCGCTTTATATTTTAATTGGAAACATTAAACTACATATTTAATAATTCATAAATTAACTAGCCCTATTACTACTTATATACCTCCCGGTCTATATACCTAGTAACTAAATAATATAACTAGCAGTGTAATATAAAACCCTCGCGGCTATCCTTAAATGTATACTTTAGCGACAACCCTACTACTAGTATAGTTATGCTAATAATACCTATAGCGTTAAAGAAAGCTAGTAAAGAAGGAGTACATCTCCTATACGCGGATGGCTAGGATTAACACTACTTTTTACTTTTAGCTATATTTATAGCTGATTATAAAAAATAGGTCACGCTTATAGGTATTAAGAGTGGCCGTAAATATTTAACTTGTTATATATATACGAATAAACGGCATAATCTAATAACTACTATCTAGCGACCGTGGCCGTTCTATATACACTAATTAACAAAAAACCAAATATAAATATAGTAGGAAGGTTGCGATACTAATAAAAAAATGACTTAGATTATATTTGGCCGTTCTGTAACTTTATATAGGGCTATAATCTATTTAATATCTATAAGATAATAGCGCCTAATTTCCTACACTAGGTGCTTAAAGGCCTTACTAGTAAATATCTTATATACTAGATTAAGGGGCTTATATAAAGCAAAATATAGGCCAGAAAATATCGGGGCCTTAATATCCCGCGTACAGATAGTTACGGCTAGAAGATATTAAATATTAATACACTTATTACCACCCGCTTTATATAGGTGGAATAATTTACTAATATAATAGTATAGGATAGCTAGGCAAATATCGGCCAATAGATAGAAAAGATGTATAAATCTCTATCACGACAATTAGTCCCTACTATAGCACCCTTACTAAATTAGAACGAAGGCGCTATACTATTTATTTGGGCGTTTATAGACTTTACTATACTATCTTAATATATATTATATAACGAATTAACCATCCGGTACCTAATAGTAGCTATTTATGGAATAGATAAGATAAAGGATATATTTCTTCCGTTTTAACTAAGCAAGATAGGACTACTATACTTTAATATTCCTAAGCTATATACTATTACCTATTATTTAGAGAGTATTTAGTAACTAGAAGTAATTAGAGGTATAAATATAAAGTATTTAGAGCAAGCATATAAGCTATAAAAGGTATTTTACTGTAGGACTAATAAATAAAACAACTATAAAGAGCAGATGCTATAATATAACACTATATATTTTAATACTATGCTTTAAAACGAACTTAAGCTATAGGCGTTAACTAATATAATTAATATAGCAGGCCTAATAAGCGTAATATAGACAATATAACTAGGCCCTATAGTTAATATATATGCACATCGCTTATTTATATGGAACTTTAACAACTATATAACTTAGACACTTTAAGACTAAAGAATTAATATATTTATCTAGCGTACGGTTAAGGAGGTATAGCGCTAGATAGAGATTACCGATCTTATATCTAAACTAGCCCCCTTTATAAGGGAATACCGTAAGCAGATTAACGGAATCTAGTAAATAGACTAGGACGTTAACCAACTAAAGGCTAATAACGATTAGGTATTAAAGATGCCCTTAAGTATCTATTACAGCGTTATATGCTATATTCGCTTTAGGAAGAATACTACTAATACTAATAAGCTTAATAAGGTGTTTACTTAATATACCCTATTATAGGCTAATACTAGAGCCCCCTACTATAATACTGTAATAGTACGAGAATATAAGCAGGTAAATAATAGCCTCTATAGCAATAAAGTAGGGAGGCTTTATCTACTATTTATAATCCAGGATACTGGGCGATTAGATAGTAAGGGTAAATACCTAAAATACGCCGGTGCGTTAGTAAAGACCCTCTAAGTTTATAATAGTAATAAGATTAACGCAAGAACTAAAATGCTTAGAGTGTAAAGTATAAAGCTATTTAACAATAGGACGAAACGCACGCTAGATGCCCTTTAGATATATAATATTAACCATATCGCGAGGCCCATCTTACTTATACTAACAGACATTAACATTATAGACTGTTTCTTTATAAATAACTATAGTAATTAGGATATATATAATACTATATATAATAAAGATTTCGAGTAAATAAATAGGGTATAGGTTAATGTATATGTAAGGAAATAGGCTTATACTAGGCAGTAAATAAATATAACTTAGCTAAAATAGCGGTAAGTTATAACTAGCGGCGCCGGATTATAATAAAGGGGTAGATTACTATAACTATAATAAACTAAAATATAATACTACTACGTATTACCCTCTACGCGCTAGCTACCCTTTATATCCTATATACCGTACTATCTACCTTAAGAGTAAGTAAATATCGTAAGGAACTAGGCTTTTGTGCGGTATAGAAAAAATATTATATAAAGTAGGACCCTATACTATAGTAAGGCAATTTAATCGCCCTATTATAAAGCCTAATAAATAGTTAGGCGCCCTCCTAACTTATTATTATAAGTTTATTAAAGCTCCTTTCTATATACTTAGTAAGAAATACCTAATTTATATTATAAAAGTTAACTAGGTCGTTATTTAAAGTATATTAGGTATAAAACTCTAGACCATTTAGCATCTTTTAAGGAAGTAAGGTGCGTATAAAAGCTAAATAGTTCTACTAAACTAATATACTTATCCTTTACCTATCCCATAGAAAAGTAAACGAAGACGCTATAAGTTAAGTAGTAGCTCCTAAGATAATCTAGATTTTAAAGGGGATAATATTAGGCTCTATACCATAACTATCTCCGTTAAAAGGTAAGGCTGTTATTAATATGCTACAGTATAACCTATTATTATTAATTTTAATAACATTATTCTAACGGACAGTCCCGTTCCTATTAGATAAAAGCCCGTAAACCCTAAGCAACCGTAAAACATCTAAAACCTATACTTAAAAGAAACGTATATATTACTTAAATAAATAACCACTATAGGATAACTTTAGACGACGTATAAAGCAGCTACTTAGCCTAGTTAATACAAAGATATACGGTATCGCTTAGATACGTCTTATTACACAAGTAATAATAAGCTCTATGCCTAAAAAGCTTTATCTTTCTCCCTAGCTAGAAATAAATATAAGCGGTCTAAATATACTAATAAAGCAGATATAAAAAGAGGTAATTACTATTATAGACTGTTATAAAAACCTAATAAATAAAGTATTAAGTATGTTACCGGGGCTAGCGGCACGTAAGGTTTACGGTCCTTAGATTTAGTAGTACTATACTAACTAATTTTCTAGCTATATAACTAGCTTAGCGTGTTTTAGTGTTATATAATAAATATAGTGCGTAATACCGTTGCCGGGAGCTATAACTGCCTTAAACTAAATACTAAGGCTATAATAGAGGAAGTAGCGGAACTACTTAAGGATAACCGCTTTACGCTTAGTGGCCTAGTTAGTACTCTACCTTTTACTATACCTAACTAACTAAGGCTAGAATAGAGAGATAAGATTTAGGGCGCTAATTATCGCACGTTATATTAAGCGCGTGTTCTTTAATACTAGGCTAAGGTTACTCGCCCTTAATAAGAATAGTACTAACCTCTTCTTGCCTATTACAGCTAATATAATATAGCTTATATATATAGCAATTTGATATGCTCTTAAGGACTATAGAAGCGGAATATAAGTTATTTATAAGTTTAAAGCTAACGCTATAATTATAGGTAAATCTATAGGAAGCCTTTTACTATACTTACTAAAGCGTATTATAGATAGTTAGGAGCAACTATAAAATACCTAAAAGAGTTACTAACCTAAGCGTAATAAAAGGCTATATAGGCTACTTCTATAATAAGTTAATAAGATATAGAATATAACTAGAGATAAAATACTATAGACTTAGCAGGTAATTAGCAATCTATTTAAGGATACTATAGAAGATCTAAAAGAACTAAATCCTAAGTATAATAACAGGTTTACTTAACTACCGTATACTATAAGTATAAATATATAATATTATATTAATCGCATCGCAACGTTATATCGCGATACTTGCTATATACTATAGCACTTTACCGCCGTTTCCTATATTATAATATTACACTATTTTAATTGTTATATATAGGCTAATAAAGATAATATAATAGGACAACGGTAGTCTAGCGTATTTATTGTAAAGAATAAACCCTAAAACCACATATAAGGTCTCCTTCTCGTAATATACTAATAAGACGATTTTAATACCATATAACTATAACATTAATGCTATTTAAGCGCGCCTTAAATAAATTTAAGGTGACATTAAATAGGAAATAGGAATTAATTACTATATTTTATAGTATACTTTCGCTAGCGAGTCTAAGGTTATAGATATTATAAATAGTACTATACTAGAGAATATAAAGGCCCACCTATAGAGTAGAGATAGACTAGTAATACTAGAATTTACTAATAAAGAGGATAAGAGTAGAGAAGGCAGTAAAATAAATAGGGAAAATAACGGTAATAAAGAGGATAAGAGTAGAGAAGGTAGTGGGATAGATAGGGAAAATAATAGTAAGAATAACGGCAAGAATAAAGATAATTAGGGGTTTAATAGTATAGTGCTACTATTATAGCAGGACTTATATAAATATTAAACTTAAAATAGTAGGTTAACTAAAGGGCGTTATTAGGCGTATTAAGGTTATATTATACTACTATTAGGTTAAAATATATTCTTTATATAGTGTATACTAGGCATATAAAATAAGTAGAGAATACTAACTATATAGAATAAGTAAAGGGTACTAACTACGTAGAATAAGCAAAGGGTACTAACTGCGTAGACTAAATAAAGTATACTAATTGCGCGGAATAGGTAAATACTACTAACTGCGCAGATTAAGTAAATACTATTAAGTGCGCAGAAAGAGCAACGCTTATCTATTACTTAAAGTAAATAAGATATATAGAATGTGTAAGGGGGGCATTATATATTAATTGCGTATTAAGTATAGAGAGAGCTTAATAGAATAAAGGCATTACTTACCTAGGTGGCTATAAATGCGCAATTAGCTGCACTATATTATTAGATGCGGTAGTATACTATACCATATTATTAAATACGGTAGTATACTTATACCGCGTTACTAGATATAGCAGTATACTATACTATATTATTAGATATAGCAAAATACTACACTATATTATTAGATGCGGCAGAATACTACACTATATTATTAGATGCGGCAGAATACTACACTACGTTATTAGATGCGGCAGAATACTACACTACGTTATTAGATGCGGCAGAATGCTGCACTACGTTATTAAATATGGTAGTATACTTATACCGCGTTGCTAGATGCGGCAGTATGCTGCACTACGTTATTAGATACGGCAGTATACTATATCGCGTTATTAGATACAGCAGTATGCTATACCGTGTTGTTAGATACGGCAGTATACCACACCTAAGTTAATACTATACGCTACACGTTATAGTGCGCAGATTGCGCATTTGGCCGCTAAATGCCGCCAAATGCTGCGAAAATGCTTGTAAATTTTTTCCTAACGTAAGTCTTTACGCCTCTAGCAACTTTACCTAATAGGAATCCCTACTAAAGTAGTAATAATAAAAGCTATAATAACTAAGCCTAAGCTATTACTATAGGGTTTAATATACGTTACCCTAATCCTCTAATCTTTTAGGGAGACTGTAAGGAATATAGCTACTAGAAGATATAAATCTGTAAAAAACTAACTTAGAGCGCCTACCTTTTTTCTACAAAAGATACTAAGATTGGTTACATTATTGGGCGAATAAAGGGTATACTATTTAATAGACTCTTTGCCTAATAGGAGACTAATAGCCCCTAAAAGTGGCAGTTCTACTAGAAAGTTCTTAATAACCTTAACCTAATATACCGCGACTACGACCTATTAGCTATTAGCTAAGCTAAATTACATGCCTTAAAGATAAGCCCTACTAAATTATTTATTAAATTCTATATTAAATTCTAGGAATATACTAAAGCCCTTACCCAAGATAATACTAAAGACTAAAAGGACCTCCTTAAAAAAGTTACTTATTGCCTTAGTTACGCAGCCGCTAGCTATAACTATAACGATATTTATAATATAGTAGCAGCTTTATAGAATATTAAATAATAACTAAATTAGATTACTACTGCTAACCTTTACCCTAAAACCTCTTTATAGAAGCCTTCTAGGCCTTCTAAACCTATATATACTAAGCCGCTAATACTAACTACCTTAAATACTACTAGAGCTAATATCGATTTCTCTATACTAACTTTCCTATAAAAACTCCTAGATAGAGAGCGTAAGCTACTCTAGAAACTAGGACACTGCTATAAATGTCATTAAAAAGGCTATTATTATAATAACCTAAACTGCCTAATGGCTAGGTTTAGTAGCTGCCGCCTAATACCTAACCTAATACCCTAAATACTAAATACGTTATTATATACTATTACTATATAAGATAAAGACGTAGTAATAGCGGTAGAGTTAGATATGGAAGCGGAAAACGCTAAGTCCTAGCTCTAAGTTGCAAGTTAAAACGCCCTAATAATGGAGAAATCTACATATCGGCTTACTTAATAGATAACTTAGTAAAGATAAATAGACGGAAATAGATAGTTTTACCTATAATAGGAACTACTGCTAAAAAATAATATAAAAGCCGTTCTATAATTAATTGCGAAGCTATTAATAAATTTATAAATACCTAATTTGTGCGTACTTATAACTTATTTACCTTACCCCTTACTAAAGCCCGCGCCCTATAACTTACTAATAGTAGTTATACTGTATAGAAGATTACCTATATAGTATAACTCTACTTATATATAAATAGGCACTAGGAAAAACTCTAGGCCTATATTATACTACTTACTAACTACCCTATTATCCTTAAAATAAACTAGCTTAAATAATATAACCCTACCATTAACTAGAAGAAGAGAGAAGTAACCTTTAACTCTAAATACTATAGAGAGACTTGCCTAGGGCATAGCCTAGCCGCCTCTATTTACTTCCTAGGATATTAACCTAAGGAACCCCTTATTACCTTACCTATAACTAACTGCTACTATATAAGTGCCCTAGCCTTCTACTATATAGTATATAGAAAAGGCTAAACCATTACTATAGCTTTCTAATTATAACTATATAAGCTTAATAAAGAATAGAACTACGTCTTCTATAGTAATAGGATAGATATAGTTAACCTTCTAAAAGATAACGCCCCTATAGAACTCTACGGACTTTTACCTTTAGACTTTAAGAAGTTTATAAAGCTTAAAAAAGGACTTACCAACGAAGAACTCTATAAGCTCCTCCTAAGAGGTACTATAACTTTACCGATATATACTTATAAAAGGGTATAAATATACTCCCCCTATATCGAACTAATAACTATACTATTAATATTAAATAAGGAAAAAATGCTACTTTATAAAAAACCCTACCTAATATTAAAAGATAAACTTTTAGTTATAAAAAAGTATATTAACAAGCACCTTAATAAAGGATTTATTCGTCCTAGTATATTACTAGTAGCTACCCCTATCCTTCTTGCTAAGAAGCTAGGAGGAGGTATTTAATTCTACGTTAACTATAGAGGACTTAACGCTATTACGATTAAAAACTAATACCTAGTACCACTTATACGTAAGACCCTTAAGCGGCTTAGTTAAACTAAAATCTATATTAAGCTTAATATTATTGCCGCCTTTAACTATCTCTAAATACGGGAAGGTAATAAATAGAAAACTGTATTCGCATTACGCTTTAGCTAATTTAAATATACCGTTATACCCTTTAGCGTATATAACGGCCTAAGCACCTTTTAAAGCTATATTAATAACGCCTTATAGGACTACCTTAACGACTTCTACTCTGCGTACCTAGACAATATACTTATTTATAGTAATAATCCTTCTAAGTATACCAAATATATTTAAAAGGTCCTATAGCGCCTTAGGGACATAGGACTTTATATTAATTTAAAGAAATGCAAATTCTTAGTTACAAAAGTAAAATACCTTAAACTAATTGTTACTATTAAGGGTGTCTATATAGACCTTAAAAAGGTATATATAATTACTAAATAGCAAGCCCCTAATTGCATTAAGGACGTATAAGCCTTTTTTAGTTTCGCTAACTTCTATTGGAAACTTATATATAACTTCTTAGGCGTAGTAATATTATTTATAGCAATAATACGAATAAAGGGACTTTTTATAAAAGGAAGAAAAACGTACCTACGCTTTACCTAAACGCCTAAATATAAGAAGGCGTTCTAAGACCTTAAAAATGCCTTTACTAAAGTACCTATCCTAGCTTACTTTATACTAGGATAATAACTCTATCTTAAAACTAACTTCTTAGACTACGTTAATATAGGCGTCCTCTCCTAGATAGGTAATAATGGTCTTCTTTACTTAGTTACATTCTACTTGTCTAAGCTTATACTATAAAAGTGTAACTATAAGATCTATAATAAAGAACTCCTTATAATTATATAAGCGTTTAAAAAATTCTAACTAGAACTCTTTTTAGTAGAGCTTAACTAGCTAACTAAAGTCCTTACGGACTATTATAATCTTAAGTACTTTATAACTATAAAGCAGCTAAACTAACGCCAAGTACGTTAAAACGAGTTCCTCTCTAGTTTTAACTTTAAAATTGTATATAGACTAGAAGTATAAGGTACTAAACCTAATAGCCTAATACGCCGCTCATAAGACCTGCCTTAGTTTAAAAACAACCCCTATAACTAGTTCCAATAATAGACAATCCTAAAAGTACGAAATTTAGCACTAGGCATACTACCTACAATAGAGCTAATTATACCTTAGCTTTATACTATAGAACTAGAGTTACTTCCTAAAATTAATAAGCTTATTACTACGGTATATAACACCTCTATTAACCTATTACTATATTAACTTATTGCTGTAAAGACTGCTAGCGCTTATATGCTACCTACTAACCTTTAAAGCTTAGGCTAGATTAATATAGCAGCCTTAGAAGTAAAAGAGAATAGGCTCTATTATAAAGGCCGCCTATTTATCCCTAACTTAGAAAATTTACAACGGCAACTAATTTAAATAGCCTATAACCTCCAATTAAGCGGCTACCTAGGTAGAGGAGGAATCTATAAGCTTCTTAGCTAATACTACTTCTAGCTAAAAATAATAAACTTAGTTAAACGCTTTATAGGCGCCTGCTATAGTTATAAGCGCGCTAAGGCCTTTAATATAAAGTACTAAGGACTACTATACCCTCTACTAGTACCTATACGATAATGGGCAGATATCGCTATAGATTTCGTTATTAACCTACTACCCTATAAACGATATAGCCGTACTTATAAGAATATCCTTATAATAATATACCAACTTATAAAAGAGCGCCACTATATCCCAACTAAAGGCGTAGCCGTTAGTGACGTTACTAATGCTTTCCTCCGCGAAATCTACTAACTATATAGGTTACTTAACTCAATTATATCTAACTAAGGTATATAATTTAACTCTAACGTATAGAGACGAATCTGCTAACGCCTTAGCATCTCCGTTAAGATATCTATATCCTTTTATTATAAAACTGCTAGGTAACCGGAAAATACTAATACCAGTATAAAAGCGTACCTATAATAGGTAGTTGCCTATAGTTAAGATAACTAAGTAGATTACCTCCTACTAGGTAAATTTGCAGCAAATAACTACGTCTTAACTACTATAGGACTTACCCTATTCTTCGCGAATAAGGGTTATTTCCCCTAATCCGGCATAGAGCTACTAAAACCTATTAATAAGAAACTGCCATATAAAAAACGTCTTAAGATGCTACTTATTAACTAGCATATAGACCGTATAAAAAATCTACTTAACTATTATAAGGGAGAAATGGCCTGGGCTTAAGTAAAGTAGACCTACTTCGCTAACTATTATAGAACGCCACCACTAGAGATGCGTGTTAGCGACTAGGTATAGTTAAATGCATATAATATCTCTATATAGAGGCCTATAAAGTCACTTAATTATAAGAACTTTAGCCCCTATCTAATTAAACAAATTATTAATAGGGGAGCCATATATAAACTAGAACTCCTACTTACCCTAGCTACCCGTAGGATATAGTCTATATTTTACCTATAGCTATTACACCTCTATTAGCCTAACCCCCTACTAGGGCAGATATAGCCTAAACCCCTACTAGTACTAATCCGAGATAAGAACGAAGACGAAAACTATAAGGAGTGGACTGTTAAACGAATTATTAACTCTAAATAATTTGGTAAAGGCAGAGGATAACGGCTCTACTATAGAGCTATATATATAGGATTCGGTATAGATTAGCCAGAATAGCAATTATAGGAAGACTTAAAAAATATAATGGATCTAATTAGCGACTTTTACTATACAAACCTATAGAAACCGGGCTTAAGCAGAGATTTTATACCTAATCCTCTATAGGAGCCCTTATAAAGTTAAACCGTTATATATTGCTACGTAAGGGCAAATTGCTATTAGATTGCCGTTAGATTGCGGCAAAGTGCAATTACGTAACTAGAATATCGTTAAGATATTTAGGAACTTTAACCGGCGGTTAAAGTTTTCTAATTAGTTGGATTCTTAGATGCCAAGCCTTATTATATAACGTTGTTTTAAGCCTTTAGCAATACCCCCCTTTTTTCTTTTTTATACCTTAAGTATCCCTTTTATATATATATAGTAACCACAGCGTCGTCGGAGCTCCGCCTCTATAGAAGGGGGGTAATATTATAGAACCCCACTATAGGGGCCCCTATAGGAGAGCCCCGTGCTCTTATATATACCTTACGTATAGTTTATATTAGCTACGCGTAGGTATATTACCTCCTTACGCCCTTAGCCCTTACGATTAATTACGTAACGTCCTGTAGACTCCTTAAATA
>Ga0307515_10009115_pt1 | contig 19246 bp, 9 predicted proteins | sample 17_EM_MG_FD_194513 | JGI IMG/M metagenome (GOLD analysis project Ga0307515, IMG submission 194513) | Populus trichocarpa ectomycorrhiza microbial communities from riparian zone in the Pacific Northwest, United States - 17_EM | ecosystem: Host-associated > Plants > Roots > Unclassified | place...
TGTTTTGATTTTGTTTCTGTCATTTTTAATTTTTTATAAACAATAAAATATAATTTTTTTCATGAATTCAAATACCTGATATCAAGATGTTATTTTTGATACTTTGATAATCATTAAAAAAAAAAATCATTAACCTTTTTTCCGGATCTATACAATATGGATTAATGAATTGAAAAAAAAAATGATGTAAAGAAATCAAAATTAAAAAAATAAAATAATAATGTATGTGTATACAGGAAGAGTGTTTTTTTTTTTTTTTTTTGCAAACAGTTATAGATTTTGTTAATTAATAAACTTACCCTAGCAATTCACAGTGGCGGGGAACGACCAGTTTGACGCTGCCAGATAAATAAAGCAAGAAAGTCAGAAATGGTCACGTCAATGACCCACAAAAGAAGCCTTGTTTTTATCCAAATAAACGGTGGGTGATGAGGCTGTGAGCAATGCATGGTCACAGCTAGAAGGTGACACAATGGGTCCTGAGCCTCTGTCCCGTTGCATTTTTGAATTGAAAGCTGTAAACCGGATTGGAGCAGTATTTAAATTGAAAGGAAAAACAAATAGATATAAATTGGATTGCAGAGGGGCACAGTGACAGTGTACTGTGTGAAGTGACTGCATGGGCAGATGTTCCGCCCGCGTCAAATCTATCTAACACCCTTTGGACGGTAAAAATAAAAATAAGAGAGCTAACCCTTTTGGTTATTGACCAGCCTCGCCCTCTTAGATTCAACCGTCATTGAAGAGAGGGATCATAAAGTTTGATGATAATATCTTCTGGGTATTTTTTTCTGGCTACTGAGGAAACGTACGTATATACTAGTAATTATTTTGTTAGTCGCTGAAAAGGGGTTTGGTAGCAGTGAATCTGGGTTTTTCTCTTTTCTCAAGGGGATAGTGCTCTTTTAAAGAAAAAAACATAAAGTTAGTAAAACAAGAGAAGGGAGGGAGATGAGAGATATGGAAGCAAAAGACGGGGTCTTTCTCATGTACACAGATCCCTATGGAATGCTAGGGTGCTCCCCGGCATTGCTTGCTAGAATTCATTCCTTTTGTTTAGTTTAAAGAGACCAATTTTGTTCTCTCTTAGAGAGCAAGAGAAGGGTTTTTTTTTAGCTAGTGTGTGTGAGTGGATAGAGTGAATAGCTTTGGGTCAGGAAAAAAAAAGTTCTCTTGCAATGAGTTCTGGCTGCTAGAGAACAAAAAACCAAGCTTTCACATGGAAGGAGGCAAGAGATTTTGGTATGATTAGTTTATTTCTTTGCCAATGATTGAGTTGCCTTGCAACAAGTGAGAGACACTTCTAGGGAACCTCTGGAAGTAAGAAAAGGAAGAGAGAGAGAGAGAGGTAGAGTGAAAGAAATTGAAGATGAAATCTATGAGTAATAATAACAATGGAAGTAATAATAACTGGTTAGGCTTCTCTCTCTCGCCCCATATGAAAATGGAGGCTGCTTCTGACCCCCAACATCATCATCAGTACCATCATCAAACCCAAACTCATGCTCCTACTGCTGATTCTGTTTCTGCTGCCGTTCCAACAAGTTTCTATCTTTCTACTTCTCTCTTCAACAGTTCTGGAATCTGTTATGGAGTTGGAGAAAATGGTGGCTTTCACTCTCCTTTGTCTGTTATGCCCCTCAAGTCTGACGGCTCTCTTTGTATCATGGAAGCTCTCACTAGATCACAGCCTGAAGGTTTACTTCCTGCTTAGTTCCTTATGTTTTGTCTTTTTTTTCCCTTTAGTTTGAAAACCTGCTTTAAAGCATATTCTTTTGTGTTTCAAGGAATGGTGTCGAGTCCATCACCAAAACTGGAGGACTTCCTAGGTGGTGCAACCATGGAAAGTCATCAGTACAGTAGCCATGAAAGGGAAGCCATGGCCTTAAGTCTAGACAGCATATATTACCAGCAAAGCTCAGAGCCAGAAACTAATAGACAACATTCTCTCAACCTTTATGAACCATATAGGCAGCAAGACCAACAGTTTTCAGTTCAAACCCACCCATATTATTCTGGAATAGCATGCCAAGGATTGTATCAGGCTCCACTGGAGGGAGAAACCAAGGGTACTCAGCTTGCAGATTGTAATTCACCTATTCCTCTAATGGGAGACGATGAGCTGCCTTGCTTGAAAAACTGGGCTGCTAGACACTATTCCTCGCAAAATGCACTGGAGCAGCAGATTAATAGTGGCATGGTTAATGATGGTGGGGCTTCTTGTTCTGCTAGTGCTGTAGGTTGTGGGGATTTACAGTCTCTCAGCTTGTCTATGAGCCCTGGTTCGCAGTCAAGCTGCATTACAGCTCCAAGGCAGATCTCACCTGCTGGCACTGAATGTGTGGCCATAGAAACAAAGAAGAGAGGCCCTGTAAAAGTGGGTCAAAAACAGCCTGTTCATAGGAAGTCTATTGACACATTTGGCCAAAGAACATCACAGTATAGAGGTGTTACAAGGTTTGCCGGAACTGTTACTTTAACACTACTTTTTTGTTTTTGTTTTTTTTTATAATGAATTGTTGGAATAGTTTTGCTCTTGCCTATTTTCGTTTGGATGTTTCCATTCACCCGTACATTTCTTGTTCAGTTATCACTGCTACTTTGAATTATTTCTTGTACTATATATTCTATTCTATTTTGGTTTGTGCTTTCCTTGAACTTTTTTCTCCTTTATGTGTCCCTGTAACCATTTTGAAATAACCCCCGCCAGACACAGATGGACTGGTAGATATGAAGCCCATCTCTGGGACAATAGTTGTAAGAAGGAAGGCCAGACCAGGAAAGGAAGGCAAGGTTGGTTAAGCAAAGCTTCTACTATTTTCAATTTTTGTTTGGAGGTGTTGCTTTTTTTTTTACTGTGATTCTTGGTCCCTTTGTCTTCATGACCTGACTTGTGCAATTTAATTCTTATTTGGCTCCACATACTTCTTGGAATGATGCAATTCAGTTTATCTGGGTAAGCCTTCGCTTAAACACTAATGATGATTATGCTAGAAAGCCTTGCTGTTCATTTTTAACATTATTTCCATTTCATCGATCGCATATAGGGGGTTATGATATGGAAGAGAAAGCTGCAAGGTCTTATGATCTTGCTGCCCTTAAGTACTGGGGACCTTCAACTCATATAAATTTTCCGGTAATAGTTAATCCTGTTTGTTTGAGACTTTGTCAATTTGATTGTTTTATAGCCACCAAGATCATGCTTTTACCTTCTCTTTTCCAGTTAGAAAATTACCAGGAAGAACTTGAAGAAATGAAAAACATGGGCCGCCAGGAATATGTTGCACATTTACGGAGGTAAGGCAATGGCTTGCCCTTGAAATGGTTCCTGAGTTCCTAGTTTACGAGGGTGCTAACATTTCTTCTCCTTTGCTTTACAGAAAAAGTAGTGGGTTTTCTAGGGGGGCCTCAATCTACAGAGGAGTAACAAGGTTTTTATTCTTCTTAACTTGTAACTACCAGCCAATTTTATTGCAAAAAGTTCAATCCAATTGATATTCTAGTTCTTGTCCTGTTCCCAAATTTTCCATCTTGTGTAGGCATCACCAGCATGGAAGATGGCAAGCAAGGATAGGCCGGGTTGCAGGGAACAAGGACCTTTATCTCGGGACGTTCAGTAAGTTCTTGCTTAAGTTTAAATGCTTTCTCGCTTTGTTTGCCATTTACTCTTCATCCACTCATTTCAAGTTCAAAATTTTGTTGGACTCTTTCTGGGCATAAAGAGCTTTTAAGGGCTCATTTTATGACATGTTTGCCCCAATGTCCACTAAAGACTAGAGATGCTTTTATAAGGCTGATGGTGTATGCTTACTTTGAGACTATGCGATACATTACTGATTTCAGTACTACTAGAACTTTTATAAGGCTGTTTTGCCAGTTAAGATGCTAAAGAGGAATAAAAGTATTTCCAGACTACAATGCTTGATTAAAGGCAAATTTTTTTGAAGTGGCTGTAGTGTTTTATAATTTATACTAAGCTGTGGATATTGTAATTTGCTCAAGTGTTTAATGAAAACATATTTCAGGCACCCAAGAGGAAGCTGCTGAAGCTTATGATATTGCTGCGATCAAATTTCGGGGGGTTAATGCTGTGACAAACTTTAACATAACAAGATATGATGTTGATAGGATCATGGCCAGCAACACGCTTCTAGCTGGAGAACTAGCCAGGCGAAACCGAGACAAAGAATCTAGCATTGAGGCCATTGACTATAACACATCAACACAGAACAATTGTGTTTTATACCAGTCTCCGCAGGAACAGCCAAATGCCAGTGGAGAATCTCTTAATCAGAAGTCAATGAGTGCTGGGAATTATCGAAGCACCTCTTTCTCAGTGGCAGTGCAAGATCTTATGGGTATAGATCATTCAGTGAACTCTAGCCAGCCAGTGGTAGATGAATCAGCCAAGCTAGGAGGAACTCATCTCTCGAACCCCTCATCTTTGGTGACCAGTTTGAGCAGCTCTAGAGAAGCTAGCCCTGACAAGACCGGAACCCCTGTGCTCTTTGCTAAACCTCCACGGGCATCAAAGTTCATAGGCCCTACAACCAGCGTTACTCCTTGGATCCAAGCAGCAGCCCAATTGAGGCCAGCAGGAATCTCCATGGCTCACTTGCCAGTTTTTGCTGCATGGAATGATACCTAAAGCCTTGTGTTAGCGGTTCCCATGTGGAGTTTTTGCATGAACTAAGGAAAAGGAAGAGTTACTGTTTAAGGAGGGAAAAGGAGGGGTGAAGGCAGGAATTTTCATGATGTTTTTTTCTTTTTAGGAGGTTAGTGGAGGAAACCGGGGATTAATGAAAGACAAGGGTGGGGGCCAGTAATTTGTCTGTAACCCAAGTGTAAGAACCTTTGTCAAATTGACCTTTTGGGCTCGATATTGGAATGAACATTTTGCAAAATGGAGAGAAAAGGGATAGAGAAGTAGTAGTCTCATGATTAAATTCTGTGCTGTGAAATGATGTTGGCAATATAGTAGGAAGTGGCTGGCCCTTCTTATATTATTGAATCTACTTTTTAGATGCTGTTAAGTACGAGCCCAGCTCGATGTTAATGCAAAAGGGTCTCACTTTGACCACAAAATCTCCTCGACATGTTCCTCAATCTGCGCCACACCATCACAATTCCAACCTTTCGTATCTGAGCTTTCCTCGAAGGGAACAGACATTCCCGCATCACCATTAGAAACAGGTGGAGGGAGAGATTCCGAGGGAGGAAAAAGACTAGCTTGTGTTTATTTTAGGATTTTATTTGTCATAATTAGTTAGCACTTTGTCTCCTCTTTTTTTTTTTCCTTTTTTAAAGTCGCCATGGTTAAAAATATCTTTGACTTTTCTAATCCCTCTTTGATGTGAACCAAAAGATAAATTGCACCTAAAAGCGACTCCATGTCCTTGTGCGGACGCTAGAAAATTATAGTGGCATTGTAAGAGGAAAAGCGACTCCATGTCCTTGTGCGGACGCTAGAAAATTATAGTGGCATTGTAGAGGAAGAACTCCTTCGTGGGCGTGTGTGAGGCCGAGCCTGATAGCAATCTTTGACCTGGAAAGGGAGGATTAAGTGATATACGGCCACACCAGAAATTGACGCCTGAAGAGATGGAGATTATAAGCCATGTTAATCCAAACCAAAAGACAATATCGTAGAAAATGATAAAGCATTCCGACTTGTAATCACTTTTGCTGATTCTTGCTGGCTTCAATCAAATTTTCACTTTGTTCAGTTTCTTGTCGACGAAGAAAAAGATGACCACGGAACTGCCGTTGTGTATATGTATATGTAGCTCCCAGGTGATTCCATAGATTGGAAAAAAATGAGCAGGAAACATATATACTCATGGTGTTTATCTTTCCTTAATTCTTCGAGCAAATTGGGCAGGAAACATCTGAGATCTAACTGTTTGCTGTCAAATTAAGTGCCCTACAAATTAATCTTATCACCGAAAATATGCATTCAATTCATTGCAAGATAAAAAGGCCAAGATGTTTGGAGAAGGAAACGAGTTTGATTAGACACTGGAAGAGGCAAGGCATATGCGTATAGAGAAACGAACATACGAGCTATAACATGGCAAAGAAAAGATGCATAACTGAGCGCTTGGTGGTCAAAAAGGTGGCGATTCATGAAGAAAAAGGTTGCAAAGTGAATAGACACTTCTCATTTTTAACGAAAAAAGGCAAAAACATTGATCTGAATTTCAAACCCTCTTTGTATTTAGTCATCAACTATGATTTCATGCTTGGTGTTGACAGGTTGGATTGGGCAAGACAAAGTTCGTGCAAGACAGCATCGGAAAAGCAATTTGTTTAATCAATCTTATTTTAAAACATTCAATTACGAAAAAGCCGTGAATGTCAAAAATACGACCATATGGTCTTTCTTTCCACTCTTATTTAAGGATATAAAATTTCATAATAATATTAAGCCCTGAATATACGTACCTTGAAATATGATTCAGTGCAAAAATAATAAATTAAGTTTACGTAGATTGAGATATATATACTACATAACATTTTAAACTAATAAGGTTATTTAGTTATTTCATATGGTATCATAGTTTTGCTGGCTAAACGGTTACGAGTTCGAATCTTATTATTTTTATTTTATTTAATGAAAATTAATAACAATACAATATAAATTTGTGTAAATTTCAAACCTAAAATCTATCTTTTTGAACCTTGAGCTCACCGCTTAAATTAATTACAAAAAAGGCATACCAGATGTTCTTCCTTTCTTTCAACTCTTATTCAAGGATAGAAAATCTCACCTGAAAATTCAACGCAAAATTAAGCAAGAAAAAAGAAAAGAATTAGCCAATAATAGTGAGTGGTTGTCGTCTGCTATGTATGGTACAGCCACCATAGCTTGAGACTATTGTATGTTTGAGCTGTGGTTCAAATATCAAGTGCTCCTCCCATTTGCTGATTAAATTAAACCAATGGATGGATCAAAAACTTTGCAGCCCAGGGGAAGTGCTTCCATGCCAACGCTGCAAGAAAACAAATAAAAACGCAGTGAAGTGAATTATTTAGGCATATGGAGGCCACCAGTCCAAAACTGTATCGTATAGATGGAGAAAATCTCAGCACGGCCCTTGATATTTAAATGGTCCCAACGCAACAAGTGTTTTAATTAGGTCCCCCATTGCCATCATGTTATGGCTCACTGGAAGGCCGTGAATTCCAACGCACGCATGCAGGTGTCTGTGTTGCTGTCCGATGCTACTTCATGTGTGTTTGAACAAGGGGAGTCTGTTTCTTCTGGGGAAACCTGTAGCTACTAGCTCTTGGCTTTTGCTCTAACCTTACCTGGCTGATTTGGCCACGGACCACTACGTACTCTCTCATCATCTAGCTGCTGCTCAGTGATCAGAACTTGGCAAGAGAAACTGACCTGAGAGGCTGAGACCTAACATATATGTACAATCGCAAAGGATAATTAATACATGAAAGGGAAGAACCCTTGAGGAAACAGATACAGGTCACGTAGTACGGGGCTGTGATAATTCTATCAGTCCGTTTGGGAATACGGTTATAATTATCTTTTAAAATATTTTTTATTTATAAATATATTAAAATAATATTTTTTATATGATTTAAAAACACAAAAAATATATTAATTTAAAACAAAAAAAAATTTTAAATTTTTTCAAAAGCACTTTTGAAATGCAAAAACAAACAGGACCACGTGTATTTGTTCTGTTTAGCTTTAACTGGTGTAGCTGCACGGTCGCGATGTTGCAATAACTTTTTAGAGTTTATTTTTATTTAATTATATAATAAAAAATATACATTCACATAAAAAACAATCAATGAATAAAAATATTTTTTTAATTAGCATCACAGTTTTTGAATAAAAAGCAACAAAATAAAAATAAAAATTTGTAAAAATTACAATAATTTGAATTAAGTAGGGTAACATCATCTCTTCAATCTAAAATCCTCATTCTTATTACTCTATTTCTTAATTATTTTAACGAAAACTTATTTTCTTTTTATCATAAGCATCACTTTTTAAATAAAAACTTATAATAATCTAAAAAGAAAGTTTTAATAAAAAACATTAATATAATGCCTCAATATTTTGTATGTGAATGAAAAAAAAAAATAACGAATTAATTAATATGATAAAACCATGCTAAAAAATCTATTAAAAATAAAATAAAATATATTTTATTTCATGTCTTTTGGCTAGACTTTGGCCTCAATTTTTTCTCCCCTGCCCCTTCAAAAAAATGACAGAACATACCATTCCTCTCATCTAATTGTGAACTCCATTATTGAAAGAAAAAAAACATGTGTTCTTACCCTCTAAAATAGTTGCAAAACTAGTGTAACGAAGCCAACCTAGGAGAAGTGAGGGTACTTTGAGCTCTAGAGTATAAAGGAGGAGGAATAAGAAAGAAAAACAAGAAAAACCTAGGAGAGAGAGACAAGAAAAATAGAGTTTTTAGGCTAGAAATGGATTTAGTTTGAACCAAGAAGTTGTAGAGGGGGACAAGAAGAAGAACAAAAGAAAAGGGGAAAAAGAGAGAGAAAAAGAAGCTAATAGGAAGATAAATAAAGAAAACCTATAAGTAGATAAAAAGTGATTAAGAAAGAGATAAAAACCACTATACACTAGCACCATTGTTGTCTCCGCCACAAATAGCAACCACAATAACTTTTTTTTTTTTATTTTTTTATCTTAGAAGAAGCTGAGGTAGCTGAGCCCCCTATGAGCCCCCTATCCTTTCTTCTTCTTCTTCCTGAAAGTTTTGCATGCAAGTTTATTTTCACATTAAAAAAATGAACATGTTACTATTCATCATACATGAACACTACTCAATCATGTATTTTTATTTTATTTTATTTTTACCATATTCACAATAGTGTTAGCTTTATTTTGTAAAACTATATTTTCACATTTTTACATAAGAATGTGTGTGAAATAAATTCATTTATGGAAATCTACAACTTTTCTCCTATGCTTTATATTAATTTTATAAACTTGTGTTGCCATCTTTTAAATTATGCATGTGTGCGAATATTGTTTTTTATTTTATCTTATTTTTATTTTTACTAGCTTTGCAATAATGTTATTGTCATTTTGTAAAATAATGTTGTTGCCTTTCTAAATATGTATGTGTGTGTAAATACTTGTTTTTCAAACAAAAATAAAAATTGCATCGACGAGTTTTCATCAAGTTGCATTATGTTTTGATCAAAACTTTGTTTTTAAATAGATAGGTCAATGTGTCTTCTAGTTTTTAGAGACCGATGTAGGCCTAGTGTGATTTTTTGACTTTAAAACATGTTAAAAAATGCATCGATGAGATTTTATCAAGTTAACGACATGCTTTGCTTAAACTTGGATTTTAACAAATAGGTTAACTAAAAAAAAAATAAGAAAAAAGATAGTTGAGTTTTGAGACTTATTCAAGGCCTAACGCTAATTCGGTGAATATTGATCAACAATAAATGACTTGAGAATAAACTTAGAAATAATTTGGACAATAGATGGCATATGTAAATTAAACTTAGGAGAAAATAAATAGCTAAGGTAACATTTTGTTTGAAAGGATGTTGTAAGGGTGATTTCCATCTTCTCTTAACCATAATTGTAACAACCCTTACTTTTATATGGCTAACATACAACAATAGTCATGTGTCAAGTACCAAAAAGGCAACCATTTATATATATCAATCAATCAAATTGTAACATTTCATAAAATATGGAATAATTAAGACGTACATATTATAATAACACTAGAATTGAATAATGATAATAACTTTGGAAATTGAAATGATAATAATGAGCAAATTTAAACTTATTATTCTTAACTTCATGATCAACTAAAACATAAGTTTATAATCTAATTTTGAAATAAAAACATAGTTCAATGATTCTAACGCCTTATTATAAATCCTTGAGAAAAACACATGAGAATCTAAACCTAAAATACTAAAGCAGATAATTCTCTAGTCATGGTAGATATGAGAGGGTCCTGAAAAAAAAACAACATATACAAAGATAATCAATTAAAATCAAAGACATAGATATAATTGACCATTAAATCAATTGCTAAGTTCCAACAAAATAATAAGCATTCATTGGTACAATATAATCATGAAGATCTTAAATTCTTACACCTGAATTGGCAATTCTTTTCTAACATCTTCAACTCTCACTAATGTGAAAATTGATATTGCATTTTCCCCCACACCTGTGACCAGCTATACATCTAGTTATTTACCCCTCAAATCCTGGGCTCAATTACCAAATCCTTTCCCCTACTCTTGTGGTCGGCTACTATACCCTTCCCCCCACTCTTGTGGCTATCTATTTCATGTCTGCCACCACTCTTGTGGCTAGTTAATATATGTTTCCCCCACTCATGTGGCCAACTATTATTTATTTTTCCTCACTCTTATGGTCGGCTATACACATCATTGCCCCTACTTATGTGGCCGACAATTCATCATATGCCCCTACTCATGTGGTCAACTCTCATAACAACAAGATTAATATACAAAGTTAATCTTTGAATTTTTTTTTATCCAACCTGATAACAATGATGCAAAATGTGTAATGTCATAATATAATGCTATGACATGAAATTGTTATGTCAACGTTAGTCCAATTCCTTAAACACTTAGATATTCCCTTTTCATTTATTATCATTTGGTAATAATCAATAAGAATTAAAAACATAACAAAATTTTAGAAGGACAAGGATGAGGTGGTATACACCTACATGTTCCTCTTAATGGTCTTGTTTCGCTAGCTTGTGATTTCGCAGTCGATGCCTCTTTTATTTCATACAAGGCCATCATTAAACATCATTCTTTATTTTCAAGGATTTGCATCCCATCATTCTTTATATTCACATTAATTTATTTTTAACATTTCTTATCAACATACAAACATCATCATACAAATGTATATAAAATTTTCATATCTACACTAAACCATTATTTCATGTTCACATGGCTTTCCATTTACCTGAAATGCATAGACTTTTCTAAGCTAATACCTTAACCCAAGCTGACCTCATCTTAATTACTATATAGAGGACTCTATATTTTTATTATTTATATTTTTATGGCAGCCCAAACCAATCCCCTCATACTCTAGTAGCCTTGCTTTTTGTCTATTGGAGACATTTTTTATCCCTAAACAACTTTGCACCCAAGGCTATCACTCCAGCCCCCTTTTTTTTTAAATTGTTTTGGAGGGTTAATTAGTCCCATAAACACTGACTTTCAGAGTTGTTACAGTAGCCCTAAAGTCTCTTAAAAGTAAGTCCCTCTAATAAACTCCTTTTCCTTTTAAATTATGGGGTTGTTTCGACAACCCCTATTCCATCATTTAGAGGCATTCAACACATCATAATTTACATATTAATACTCATCAATAACAACCCTTACAACCCTTCAAATATTGTAATACAAATCAACCCCAAATTACTTTAATACATCCATCTATCTTACACAATTGCAAGAGTTCTTTCATCTTGTTCAATCATAATGAATTAACAACTCATTGTAAATTATAGGTCTCACCTCTCCCATGGTGGCTGTAACCACCACTTCTCCCCCTTTAAGGTTTTTTCTTCCTTTTACATCAGCAATACCTATAATTTTAGTCCTAAACATGTCTATTCTTTAATTCCTTAACTAAACATGATGTTCACTAATTTTTAATACAAGGATCTTTTAAGAATTCAAGAAACCCTTTCTTTCCACACTTTCTCATGCATTAACTTAATTTCTTTACTTTCTTGATGTGTACGTTAACATCCCTAATTACATACAAGAATTAACAAGAATCCCCCCCCCACAATTTTCTTCCCTTGGCCAAACCAAGGGATCCTTGTTTCTCTTGGATTTTCTTCAATTTTCTTGTTTCTTTCACCCTTTTACACATTCCAAACTCAATTATTTATTAAATTCCAAAGGACTAATGATTTTCCAATTCTTGCATGAACCCTAGAATTCAAGATTTGAGGGTTTTTTTTCTCATCATTCTACAAATTAGCATGCAAAAACCCATTCTAATTCATTACATATTGTTGGTAAGCCTAAATTCACAGGATTTAATATAAGAACATCCTTCCCCATATGAAACCTAAAGTTCGTTGAACCTAGGGGTTATGATTTCCTAGGGTTTTCTTTTTCAATTTGTGAAAATTTCTCTCGCTAACAACACATAATCATCATTCTATGTAATTTTTTTTAAGAATTAATAATTTTTCCAATTTCTATATGAACCCTACTTTCACAAATTTTAGGATTTTCTTATTTTTATTCAAGAATCACATAATTATTCATAACATCATTGTTTAGAGAATCATTGTTTAGAGAACTTACCTAGGATTCTTGAAGTGATAGAACCTTCTAATTGTTGCTTCTACCAATCCTTCTTCTTCTCCCTATTTATTTTCTTCCTAGCCATGATTCTATTCTTTCTTCTTTCTTCTTCCTTCAAAACTTGCTCTTCAATCAAAATTTCTCTCCCTCACCTACGATTTGGAATCTCCCTCCCCCTCGCCCTTTTTTTTTTCCATTTTTTTTAATCAGAGAAGACTTACAGAGTAGGTTCCTTTCTGCTACCAACCTATCCCTTCTATACATATATTCGGCCTCGCTTAAGGAAACCATTCGGTTTCTCCTTTTTTCATTATTTATTTATTATCATTATATATATATATATATATATTAAAAGCCCGGGTATACAATAACTAACCCCTTCTTGAATGTCTGAAACAAGTGCATATTTTTGAATTCTTAGTTTTTTTTTAATTTTTTTTTTAAAAAACTAGATGGTGACTTTATTTTCTTTTAAATTTGAAGGTCCAATATTCATATCGGGTGGCGATAATATGATAGCTCCACTGGGAATAATAGGGTTAAACCTATATATATGTGCTTTATCTTTTAATACCTTTATTGCCTTTCATAGTTATTTTATCCATGTTGTTTAATTTTATGAATTTATTTAATTTGAGTTGTTTATTATTGCATTTATTTTAATTTGCTAGATTAAATGTGCATGCATATTATTTTTTGAGTTTCATGAACTTCACAAAATCCTAACAAAAACTATAGATCTAAGGCTGTCCTTTTTAGAATTAGATAGAGAGATTTATATGGCGAGTATAATTATAGACCTAAGGATTTTTTTGAAAACCCTAACAAAAATATTATTATTTTTATTTATCCACAACCATTCCAAACAAATTCATGGTTCAACTATCTCAGACCTTTACTATTATATCACTATTCAATAATAGAATTCAACAAAAAAAAATCTATATCATGCACTCAATCATAAAATTCTTACCACTTAATGTCATAAATGCAATTTACCACTTTTATTTAACAGTTGGGTTTCACCCAACATTTCATTAACAGTCAAATAAGTTGGTTTTCCATGCAATGTTAACTCCACACAAGTTTATTTAAATCAAATTACATATTCTAATCATCATACAAACTGATGCTACCAATCCATTACTGGGCACTAGCCCTATTACTAGGTAACTAGTTCATTAACATAACCCATCACTAGGCACTAGCCTGATTATCGGGTAACTAGTTCCACAACATAGCCCATTACCGGGTAACTAGTTTCTTAACATAGAATTTTTTGCCTTTATAGTTAAAGTCAATTATAAATATTTTACCGTCATTGTGATCAATGATGCAACCATATTATTCGATAGTTTCACCCACATTTAACTAGTGTTTTGCCTATGTTTTTTATATAAAATGCCTTGATATTTTTTGTTTTATGTTTTGAAGGCACTTTTGGATGAAAGATGCAAAAATGAGTAAATTGGAGGTAATTGGCAATTTGACCTTCAGTCGATGTTTTATGCAGAGCGTGAGCTCTAGAGGTCAAAATGAAGTGATTCCAGTGGCATTAAAAAGCTAACATCCATACCTTTCTGGAAATCTAAGGCAAGAAAATAAAATAAGGAAGAGCATGGAAATTGCAGCCTTCAAATTCAAATCTCGCAATCTGCCAATGTTGACCTTCATCCATTCTGACTTGAATATCTGGAGCTACAGAAGTCCAATTTATGCAAAATCAATTTTGTTGGATTTTTGACTCAAAGGCCTATAAACGCTCTAGATTTCAGCCGAAAAAGATGTCATATGAGGGAGATATGAGTTTTCAAAGATAACAACTGAATTCTACCAGCAAACAGGTTTCGTGAAGAAACGAGTCCAAATTACGTTCCGAAGCATCTAAACCGATATCTAAGTTTTTATTTCAGCAATTCAGCTCCTCTAAGTCAAAGCTTGAATATTTCATGCAAGGCTATTTCTCCTTTTTTAGAAAAATAGTTATTGAAGTACTTGATTGTAAATTGTCTACTTAAGGGATGACTATTTTGTAAAATAGAGACTAGGGTTTCCTAGGATATAAAAAGAATGAGAGAAGAGAAGGGGGCAGCCAACCAAGAGGAGAAAAATGCCCCCCTCCTCTAAGAAACTCGAACTTATGCATTCTTTCTTCTTTTTGATTAGTTGTTCAACAAACATGCAAGGCTAAACACTTTTTCTTGGTTGCAAGGACACAGAAACATTCGACTTTCAAGAACTGTGAGATTTATTTTACCTTTTCTTTTCAGTTTATATGATGAATATGTTTGTTCTCCCAAGCTTATTTTTCCTATGATTGTTTATTTTAATTGCTAGAGCGGACTCTAAGTTATTATTGTAGACAATCTATTACTAAGTTTGATATCAAAACCAGAGTTATGGTATATGAACTTGTGAAGCAACTGAGTTTAATAATTGTGGTGGATCTATGTTATTATTCTTAGGGAGAACATTCAATCAAATCAAACATAGACTGCAGAAAATTATGTTTTCTTGATTAATCGACTTATCTAGTTCTTAAGGCTGCCATTGAATTAAATTACTAGTGCGGACACTGTGGTTGTTTGATGGTTAGGGTTAGTTATACGGCGGATCCATTAACTAACCAATGTTAAGAAGAGATAAATATTCAGAATATAAATTGATGTTTCGTTTCCATGATCAGTTCTGATTTCTGTAGGTGGATGTGTGCTTGCGACCAAGGTTTGTTCTCTTGATAATTTTCTGATTTTATTTAATTTCGCTTAATATTTTTCTGTTTTCTTTCGCTTTAGCCTAGATAACGTCCAAACCCCCCTAAATTGCATATCATCTAGCATAAAAATTTGACTTGAACCTTCCTCGTGGGATCGACCCCTTGCTTGCTCTATATTATCTTGTGTGTTGTATTTTAAGCTAGGATAATTAATTGTGCGACCGCGACATCGCAACAATCAATCACCTTTCATAACATATTATGTGTTTTTTTGCCTATGCATTTAATTACAACACATACTGATTTCTATCTCGAAGGCTTAAACCTTCAATTATTAATAACAATACACAACATAACCAAATAATCATTGTAAATTGAATATTTACAAAAGAATGTTTAATTAAATAAATAGGCCAGGGTGAGTCAATCTCTTACCTTAAACTCCTAGTGCACATCTCCTGCTACTGTATGTCCTCTTTCGGTTGTGCTTACACACCTTAATGATACAAATTCAATAACTCATCATCTTTCATTATACTTTCTATAAAACACAACATAATTATAAAGCATTTATCCCATTAATTCAATTATATTCAATTTCAATGTTAAATTTCATTCCAATAATCATATTAATCATATTATAATACATAATTATACACAATGATAAGCATTAACTCATTCAACCATGTGGCATATTTCAACAAAACATTTCAACTTATATTATAAGTAAAACACATAAATTTCCTTTAAACCCAGTACAATTGTCGTTAGGTTCAAAACATGCTTTTTATGCTATATACACCAATTTCTCATTCAATATTTCTCAAACCAAGCTTAAAATATTTTTTTATAAACTCATTATTTAGTTAATCACAATGGTGAAGTTATACATTATCATGTTTAGCATAACATATCTAACCTTCAGAAAAATCCAACTATTAAATTGTCCTATATGGGAACCAAATTGGATTGACCTAAAAATTTACAGACATACTGTTTTGGGAGAAAACTTTCTAGTCAGAGTGTTGGTTTTTGCTCTCCACCATTTAGAATTTATCAAACAACTGGAGTAACAACATATCCAAACATCAACCTGATCCAACTATAGATGAAGGAGAAAACAACTGGCAACTAAGATTGTCTAGAAGGGTGTTTTTCTGTAATTGTTTCCTTTGGAGATATCTCTCAAACTGAGAATGATAAATCAAATCCCACTAGTGAGAAAGTGGAGGACATTGGGCAGAACAACATATCCAAAACTCAACTTAATCCAATAGTGGAAGGCGGTGATATAGCTGTCGTAATGTCTACAATCAATGTGTTTTCTCTCTAGTTTCTCTCTAACTCTCTATCTAATGATTTAGTAGACTATGTGTTAGTAGACTCATCGTAAAATTTTGTTTTTCTGTTAATTGTAATTCTCATTCTTTTGATTGCTTTTATTAGTTTTGAATCCTTTTTTTATTGATTTTTTTTCTTCAATTTCAACCCTTACCACTTGATTTTATTTGATTTTTATATTAAATATGATCCTTATTCTTTTGATTGCTATTTCTTTGTTTTTATATCCTTTACTTAATTAATTTGTTTTTCAATTCCATCATTTGTCATTTTATTTCATTATATTTTTATGTCAGATTTGATCTTTATTCTTTTAATTGTTTTTTTTTTTTGTGTAGATCCTTTTTTGAAATTGATTTTTGTTTTTTAACTTTGTCATTCAACATTAAATTGATTAAGAATTAAACTTCGTAATATTTTTCGGTGTCATGATCTTCGTCTTATGATCAAAGTCACGGGTAAAAAATGTTAACCCATATTGCAACCGATTCTTTAAAAAAAATAAAATTGTTTACATATATTTAAATTTGTTTAATATTGAGTTTATTGAAGATTGAGTTTTTTTTTAATTTGCTTTTGATTATAACCCAGCCTCACGACCCGATCACAAATTTGACATGCTTACTCAGATTGGCTTGAGGCTTTTACATAAGTTTATTCTTACATCAAATTTGATCCCCATTCTTTTAATTGCTTTTTTCTTTGCTTTGGATCTATTTTTGAAATTGATTTTCTTTTTTGAATTTTATCCTTTAACATTGGATTATCAAGAATTAAGCTTCGTAATTTTTTTCAATGTTGTGATTCCGGTCTCATGACCCGGGTCAAAGGTATGAATGTTAACCCGAATTGATATCAATTCTTTTTTTATATATTTTTTGCATCAATTTTCTTTTTTTGATTTCATCATTTAACATTGAGTTTATTAAAAAATGAGTTTCTATATTATTTTTTTAATTTACTTTTATGAGGATGACTTGGCCTCGAGACTAAGGTCATGAGTTTGTCATGCTAACTAAGATTGACTCACAATTGTTTTTGTTATTTTTTTTAATTTTTTTCGATTTACTCCTTTAACATTGAATTAACTTGGAATTAGCTTCCAAAATTTTCTTCTTCTAGCATTCATTCTTTTTTTTGCCGGTCATGGTTATTGTTTTTTCTCTTTAGATCTAGTACATTTATTATTATTGTTTTTTTAATCATATAATTAAATTAAACCATCTTGTTGAATTTAATAATGTATATAACTCAGGTCATATAATTTATGTTAGGATATTTAAACATCTTTTTTAAGTTAAAAACCGACGCGGCTTGCGGTGAAATAAAAACCACCTATCTAGTCTAATTTTATAAAATGTGGTGTTGTTAAGAGTGTTTTTCTTTACATACTTTGTTAAATTTTTTGATAAAATAATAAACTAAAAAAACATTTAAAAAATAGCAAAATTTTAAAAAGATACTATTAGAATTCACGGTATTAACAAAGACCTACTGGAATCCCGGCTTCAAGAAAGGATCTATCAGTAGTAAAAAGGGTGGAACAAATTAGAAGCTCTGGTATTTGGGTCAAATTACCATAATAATAACACATCAAAAGTGATTAGCAGACAGAAATACGTGATGCCAAAGGGACATGAAGAACAAATCTGCCCAGTCTGCTGATTCCATGAAGTAGTACCACCGTAAATTTTGTTTTACAAAATAGAATTTTCTCCCAAAAGCACCATATTAAGAATGAAGTCAGAAAGGATATGCATGATATAGACTGCTGAGAAAAAGGAAAGAAGGATGAGAAGGAAAGACTAAATCGAAGAATATGAGAAAATCAACACCACCTTTTCTAAAGCATGCACCGATTCTTCCTAGCATCAGAGAACTTCCATGGTATTCCCTGTTATAGTTTTTTTTTTCTAGGTTTATGTGGCTGTGTAGGACCAACAAACAAAGATTTATTTGCATTTGTTTTGTCTTGATTGTTTTTAAATTCCTTTTTTTTTTCCTAGGACATGAGAACATAAAGCCGCGCGTATTTATTAGACCCCCTATTCCTCCTAATCACCACGTCTGTATTATTTTTTAAATATATTTTTTGATCAATGCTATTTTATTGAAAATCTTGACAGAGCATGTTAGAAAGGAAAAATACCCTGTCGTTGCAGCATTTCAATTGCTAGAGCATTACTTGTTAAACAGGAGACGACAAGACGCGAGGGATGTTAAGCCTTCCGTACAAACCTGGAAGCTACGGTCGAGATCTCAGTTAGCTAGGGTCAGGACTCAGGGTTCTTCAGGGTGAGATCTGGGCAGAGAAAATAGGAGAAGAGGGTCCTGTCAACGTCCCGTATCTAACGTAGAATCTTTGGCCCCAAGCCTTGACTTTTGTTTCATTTCGCACTCGTGATCCATCTCCCTCCCTCCCTCTCTTGTTTTTCGTTACTTTCAATGTACTGATTCCACGTGGTATCCGTAGCCGTCACAGTTACTGTTTCCGTCGTAGCCGCTGGTGGTTGGCAGTGGCTGTCTTTTCATTTTAACCGTGTATGTAGTAGAGAGAGAAGCGTAGACTCGGTCCCTGGAGGCTAGAGAAGCCACGAATCTACAAGCGATGCTGTTAAAAACTAGTGCTGTTATTTTCAAGGTTGTAAATTCTGTTTTGATAGGTGTTTTGTTTTTTTAATTGGAATAAAATATTTTAGTTTTAGAGTATTTCGGCATGTCGTTTCGGGGTTTTATTATATATATATATATATATATATATATATTCAATAAACATAATTCAAATTCAAGATAAATTAATTATAAATTATGCAATACAAACACAATGCCAAACAA
>Ga0307515_10009116_pt1 | contig 19246 bp, 4 predicted proteins | sample 17_EM_MG_FD_194513 | JGI IMG/M metagenome (GOLD analysis project Ga0307515, IMG submission 194513) | Populus trichocarpa ectomycorrhiza microbial communities from riparian zone in the Pacific Northwest, United States - 17_EM | ecosystem: Host-associated > Plants > Roots > Unclassified | place...
TAGAAAAGCTCCGCACAGGGCACTTTTATCCTTATCGATTGCGATATTTATGCATATTCTATTGGATAAAGGATATTTTATGCTCGCTTATTCGCATTATCCAAAACCACCCTGACATCGAGTCCCAGTCTATTCATCCTTCTCTTGAGAGATGCCGGCTGGCTTATCCAGAACCGGCCTAAAGAATCGCCCCCAATACCCGCCTTCCCCTTATCTATCCCATATCTTAGCAAATTCTCATATAACCTAACCAACTAAAAAACTCCACATATTAAATCTGTACTCAGCCTCTTAAACTAATCTAGACCCGGGCCTTGAACATATACTCCACTTCTCCTAGACACTAGATCCTCGCGCGGATACGTGCAGTAGACGGAATGTTCGTGTCCAATAATAGTAAGCACAGGTTCGGCTATTGTTGTTGGCTTATACGGAGCCAATGCAATTTATGCGAGCTCCTGCTTTATACGTAAGAATGTGGCGATCTATATACTTATCTGCAGTTTAGCCTTAGTAGAGTCTCTAGATGTAGGTTTAACCTTAAAGCTAGAATAGAGGGCAGTCCGCTTTATAAAGGTATTAAGTATATAGCCGACTTCCCTATTACTTACGGCGTTAAGTCATTTATAGAGGGCTAAGATGCTGGAGTCGCGATCCGAGTATAAGAGGACGTAGTGTCGTTTCCTCCAGTGTGCCAAAAGGACCAGTCCTTCCAGCGCACACTAGAAGAACGTATGTATTACAATCTGACACGTAGTCGGGTTTGCGGTTAATAGGTTTGCGGCGGGTAGAGTCAGTAGGGGTTGGGGCGGGGATTAATAGACTGCGATTAACTAGGTAAATGGTGGGTTCGCTATAGTCTTAGGGGGGGTCGGCAGAAGGTGGACATATATGCTCTAAAAGCATTGTCTGCCGTTACCGTACAGATCTATGGCCAAAGATATCAGAGGCCGTACCACATTATCGCACCACGCATTCTTATCCTGACTGCCATCCTTACAATCACGCGCCTTGAGAAAGATATTTTTAGCTTCTTTCTATATAGTTAACAGCTCCTCAGTAGAGCGTGTATCGCTATAGTCGAAGTCGGCGGGTTTAGTAGTTTAGTGGCCCACCTTGGAATCGGTCTTAATAACATGCTAGACACGTGTTAGTCTAATTTAAGAGCATCTTGAGTCAAATACACGTGTCTGCAAGCCCTAAGGAACAAAGCCAAAGTCAACGCCCTCAGGAAGCCGGTCAGGAAGCCGTTCGACGTGCTCTGGCGGTACCTCCTTCGAAATCTAACCAGGCGCCTACGATCTCTTCGACTTTCGCTTGCGCCACACAAACCAGTACCAGATAAATACTGCTATCGTCGTGCCGCCTAAAGCGCCAATACTCGCGTACCACTTTTGATGTGATGGGGCTGATGGCTTAGAAGGAGGCGGCTGGAACTGGGAAGAGAGCGACGCCAGATACACGAAAATGTAGTCCGAATGCCGCTCCTGCAGTGATGGAATGGTGCTGAACAGATAGCAATTCTCGTATCCAGCCTGAAGACCGATATCGAACGCAGCAGCAACGCAAGTTGAATTTGCGCTGGCGCATCTGTTTGTGCAGTCCTGGATCGTTTTCTCATGGTGCGTCTCCAAGGCTGTGGCGTCGTGCGGACCTCGCTGATCGTTGCAGGACACTTTGAAGGCTCTTCCGTCTGGTGCCATGAGCGCCGCATTATCTATGCAATCTGCCTTCTCGAGAGACGGGACTATTGCGTAGGCAGAATGAACCATGAAACCCGTCTCACTGACTGGCCTCCCTGTGGATCCGGATTTCAGCCAACAGTTGAGCCATAAGGAATTTCTCCAATCTGCAACCCAACTGACTCGAGTACACAGTGGGTGGTTCCTCGCGCAATTTTCCATGCATTCTCCAAGGGACGAAGCATGCATGCCCGGTTCCGTATTCTTGCTTGGATGATACAAATCGTCCATCGGTAAGTTCGCTCCACATAATACCTTGAAATCCATTCCTGCTCTGGTATTTTGGCTCGACAAATTTGGAAAGGGGCAGACGATGTCAGCTGAGGGTTGCTTTCCTTTTGCAGCGAAGCTCAGGGCGGATATGACGTTCTTGCTATCGATGAAGTCTAGGGTTGTCACGCCGCTGCCCTTGAGCGAACAAAGGTTGCTAGCTGAGTTCCAGGTTGCTGCGAAGCATGGAGGTAGGCGACGTGTGCATTTGTCGACGCATTCCTGGAACGTGGCGAGAAAGATTTCGAGGTCGTTGCCGCGTAGGTCGAGATCGCAGTGTAATGTATAGTTGAGTCCGAGCAGCGATGAGATGGCTGTTCCGTTCTTGCACAGCATTGAGAACAACAGGAAGATTTTTCGAAAGTGTTGACACACTCGGGAGAATGAGGGTTTAAAGAATGAGGGTAATGAGAAGCAGGAGATCATTCACGTTGAGCCTAGGGGCAGAGTAAAGCCTGTAAGTGAATCCCATCTCATGCGAAACACAAAGGTTGGAGGCAAATATTCTTCACGATGCCAACTGCAACATTCAGACTCACCCTCAAGGCTGAAACCGAAGCGAAGTCAGAGGAGTGGAAAGGGGCAGCAGAGAACCGTTTCTAGCCATCGCTTTTCAGTTAGTATTAGCCATTCATTTACATGTGCATATCCTTCTTCACCGTTCATACGGCCAAATGGGCGTATGATTTATGCTTCAATGCTGACAGGCGCTTAAGATATTTTCAGCTCACGTCTAGGCGCTAACACAAACGGAGGCTGAGTGTATGAGGCTAAAAATGATGTAAGGGCCCTCGGAAGCTACAGGCCCCCAAGGAGTGTCCCAACAGATGAATGCTTCGTGTTTGAGAAGGCGCTGTATCAGTGGGGGGCGAATTACTAATTGAGGTTGAGATCGTGTTCGATTGGAAGGGAAGGCTGGGTGCGCACGTGAAGCGGGGGCTATGAGTTTGGTACCACACGAGTGCTTGATTTCAGCCTTGGTCAGACAGATTGGCGTAAGAAATGACCATAAGCGCACAGTTCAAGCTTGCAAGGATATGAAATCATCGGATCTCAACTACTCTTTTCGATCTCAACTACCCCCAATCCTTGTCATTCATTAGATTCGATCAAGTTAGTCCAGATGTGGATCAAGACAGCCTGGTCTAGGATTAGTAGGTCTGCTAGTGCTTCGTGGGGGAGATTCCGTACGCAGATTGGTCAACTACCGGACAACATTAGCAGCTGGTTCAAGAAGCTCCCACCGGTGACATGGTTCGATGCGAAATTTCCCGGATGGCAAGGCGGAGTGGTAGCGGCTATCGCAGCTGCTAGTCTCGCGTTGGCCTTCAATCTGGTGTTTCTGATACTAGCTATGCGAAGAAATAAGCCTGCCTCAAATGGCGTGGGAACGATACTAGAAGGAGACTGCGGCAAGGTGGGGGCATGGAATCAAGGTTCACATGCCTTTATCAACATCACGAGCACAGTGAGTTTAGATGCACTAAGTTATAGCGGACTCAGTAATCACTTATGGAAATTTAGCTTCTCCTTGGTCTATCAAACTACTGCATGCAGTTGCTCGCATCCCCTACCCGACGCAGTGTCGATGCTGCTCACGAGAGACGGGAATGGGTTGACATTGGTATCCCAAGCTTCAGAAACGTATGGAAGAAACATATCGGCCCCTGGCAGACAGTTTGTTGGATAATACTTGCATTGAGCTCCGCACCACTCCATTTATTGTAAGCCAAACCCTGCTGCTGTCGTTGAGCTGCTTGAGTTAAAACTCACTCTGATGGTAGATGGAACTCCGTCATCATTTTCTCGCCAATCGCTTTCAGCTACAATCAACTCACAGTCACTGAAGGTTTCGTCCATGGCCTCCCATTCGAAAACGATCGCCCACTTCGACGCGACGCGCTCGAGGGCTTTGCACACTGGCCAGATAACCTGCGCTTCCTCCAACAAGACCTTTCCACCTACGAGAAGCTTACGAGCCTCGAATGCAAGCGGAAATATGCACAGAATTTCGTACGAGACCGCGCAGACGTCGTTGTCGTAACGAAAGCAAAAACTCCGCAGACAGAGACGAATACATCAACGGTTCTAGGCTCTATCGCGGGTGGTTTGGGCCCTTGGCCTTACCAGTGGCTCTGTCCAAATGAGCTAAAGCACAGCTTCAAGTGCCAGGGACGGCTCTTCCAGACAGACGGGTGGAATCTCACCGACTTTGATAACCCTGAGGTGCAGTATTGTCTCAGTCAGCCCATGAAGCAACGCTGCAAGCTCCAGTATGGAAAATGGATCACGATATTTGTTATCACCGCTAACTTCCTGAAGCTTCTCTGCTTCATTACAACTTTCTTTGTGGTGAAACACCACACCGGAAACAGTGAAAGCACAGAAGCTGAAGGAAAACCTGTAGGTGGTAATGAACTCTTGATCACCACGGGCGACGCTATCGCGTCATTCCTTGAGACTCCAGATAACGAGACGCTCGGAATGAGTATCGTCGAGAAGGAAGATTTCCAGAACGGTATCTGGAAGCATCGTTGGGTCCGCGTCAACCCCATGCTGTGGAGGAAGCGTTTGCCTTGTTCGTCTTTTAGAGCAATTGGGTTGAGACGATGGCTCACAGGGAGTCTCCTGTGCGTATCCGTAGCCTACTTTAGGTAATCCTCTAACAGAAATGCTAATCGCTTCTAGTTTATCTTCCATTCCCGTTGTCCCTGGCATATTCCTTGTATCAAGACTCGGCTGGCTTAGGACTGAGATCCAGATAGACCCACGCACGATCACCCAGCTGGGCATCGGCAACCCTCATGGGCTTTTCCTGTTTGGCTCGTGGACTGGTGAAGCTCAGCTATCTGCGGGCGGCGTGCTGCGTAACGTCGCATTAGCTAACATCCCGCAACTCGTCATTTCTATTGCCTATTACATCTGGAATACTTATCTCACCGCGATCATCGCCGCTCGCGAGTACGATGCCCATGCCGCGCCGGACAACGGCAGTGACGAAAATCCAAATAAGTGCAGTCTCCGAGTGACGAACCCACGGAAAGGGTCCAAGCAGCGGCCAACACACTTCCTGACCATACCATTCAAGTACTGGGTTGTAAGCGCAACCCTCGAGACTGGACTACACTACCTTGCCTCCCAAGCCGTATTTTATGCTCGCGTCGATCTGCTCGATCACTGGCTCGAAGTAATGCCGGCGTGGTCGATTAGCCAAGTTGGATATTCTATCCTCGGTCTGATATACTTCCTCGTGCTAGCTTTTCTTGCCTTTGTCTTTATTACCTGGACATCATTGAGGAAGTTACGCAATCGCACGCCACTTGCAGCAACATGTAGCGGCGCCATTAGTGCAGCGTGCCATCCCCACGACCCGGGAGTACGGCATCATGAGAAAGAGGTGCACTGGGGAGTTGAGGTTGAGGATAGTGAGGAGGAGTTGGACGAAGGGGAAAGGGTTAAACGGTGTACTATTACAAGTGCGGCAGCATATTATCCAAAGTTAGACACGTACCACGCTTGAAATACACAGGCCATTGTTTTATCGACACCAGTATATGCACTAGTAAGTTTACGTAAAACACTAGGTATATATAGGCTATAGATAAGGGTAGCTAGAGACGGTAGGCTAACTTACTAATTTGTTCCTTAATTTAAAATAGACCTAGGTATCTTATATTAAGCTTCTTTAATAGTTAATAGGTCTTAATATTTGTTAAATATAATAGAACCTTATCGCCTACCCTAAAAGACTTATCTTAGTATTTACGGTTATACTAAAGTCTTTATTACTCTTATATATATAATAGGCTTTACTTTATATACTTTTATTACTCCTCTTATACCTTAAGGTATCTTTACACTCTTTAGTAGATTTCCTTAAATTATTTAGTAGGGTTCTATAATTAATTATACAATCTTAGTTAGTAATTATTATATACTCTATTAAATCTAAATAATTAGATACTATAGGCAATCTAGATTAGCACGTACTAATATAATAAGTATTATTTCAAGTTATAAGCATATTCCGCGTATAGAAGTAGCTTATACTAATTATCTTACTAGTAGTTTAAATATATCTATAGATAAGACTCTAGTTTTTAATTTTGTTACGGGAGTCACCCGCGCACATTCGTCCCAGACTTACGGGTAACAGGCTTAACAGCCCTGTTAAACGGCCGGCCTATCGGCTAACAGTATTAAGATATTATTAGAATAGGGTCTGACAGCCTAAGCCATAAAAGGAAATTTCAATTTATTATTATCTTAAAACCCTCTACTAGCTACTGTACGATAAAGAAACTATAAAGGGATACCTAGAATTCCTTAATCAGCCTAGTCCTTTAAGCATTCTGTCGCCTTAAGTATTTATATACTTATTTCCGCACAATCCCATAAAACTCTACGTTAAGAGCCTAAAAATACTCTCTTTAGTTTATCGCTCATTCTAGGTATAGAGAGAACTTTAATTATAAGCTATAAGAGTTATTTATATCTCTTACACTACTAACTCCACCATTAAATAGTCGTTGTTTTACTATCTAGCATAATTAGGTTCTTACTAATATAATTATTAAACTTATCCTAGCTTTATAAACGAGTATGCTTTAGAATATATAGCCAATAAGCCTTATAGAAGGTAGAAAGATTTTCCTCTAATCGGAGAGCAGATTTACTAGTACTTTTAGACCCATATGGTATAGTTAAAAGTAGTACCTTATTATGGAATTTCTTCTAAAGCTTTTATATAGTGTAGAGCTATTTCTCTCCTTTAATTGTAATATGGTTATTCTTATCTTTAAAGAAAGCCGTACAATATTATAGGTTAAGAATTTGTGCCGCTAGATAGTACGGAGAATTATCTAGCTTCTTAACGTACTTTATAAGCTTTTCCTTAGCGCGTTAGGGTTAAAGTGCTATAAACTTATCCTTAGCCTTAGTGGCTATTACCTAGTAGGAAAAATTAGCTAAAGAAATGTTAAGAGTATTATATAACATACTAATACGTTTTATATTAGATCTTTAAGAATATTAATTAATTTTAGAACCCTTTCTAGTATTATATAATCTCCTTAAAGAAATAGAGTTGCTTTATAAAAAGACTAAAGGAAGTTATAAATTGTATAAAGATATACATATTTACTTATTATAAGGATATCCTCTTTTAAAATACTACCCTAGTAATATTCTATATAGAGTTAAAGCCTAGCCTTTATTCTATCCTCTAGAGCTACACTTAATATATTATACTAACTATTCCATCTTATATAATTATTAAAAGGAATAATCTTAAGTGTATATTCTTTAAACTATATTATACGGTTAGCTAATTTGCGAATATATATAATAAGGTTATAGAGCTTTCCTACAGGGCCCATAATATCTTAAATATTCTTACCTTTTCGGCCAATAATAGCTCTAGTTCTTTACCCTTCTTTTTCCTCTTATCTTTCGCTATTACTAGCTGTAGTACTAGTTATACGGGCTCTTCCTCTTCCTCTTCTTCTTTTTAATCCTAATCCTCTTTATTATATAACTCTATAAGCTTCTTATCCTTCTTTAATTTAAATAAAAAGGCCTAGATAATAAAATTAATAATATACCCTTAGTAGCGAATTCTTTAATATATTGCGTTTTAGGTAATTTTATATTTAAGCCTAAGCTATTAGCTTATTATACAATAAAGAACGTTATTTAATCTAGTATTATTGCTAATAAGAGCTCCAATCTTTACTGTAATTTTATACTTAATAAGGACAGGATAAAGTGCCTCCTATTAATCTATATTACTCTAACTATATACTATATAAAGGGTAATTAAGATATTTTGGTATTTATCTTAAATATTAAGAAAGCTGGTATAGATTCTAAGGAGAAGAAAATAATTAGGATAGGTCTAGATATTAACAGCAAGGTAGATATTTATCTTTATAGATTAAAGTACTATTTATATAATATCCTAACTCTTAATAAAGTACTTAGAGATCTTGTCAGATAGTTTATATAGAGCTATTCATTAATAAAATGGGTTAATTGATTGATAATCTTAATCTTGTCTTGATTAGTGATTGACCTAGGGCCCCTGGGCTTAGACGAAGATATTTACAATACACGTAACCCATACACGTGACTCGTGCACGTCCTACGCTATAGAGAATATAAATTATCTAATACACCCCCTTAGCTTTAACCTGGTTAAGGACGAAGCTAGCTACCTTCTTATGTCTGTCTATGCGTTAAATAAACTGTAATCTTATCTAAATCCTTCCTTCTCGCCCTAACCTTCTCCCTTAGGTCCTTTAGTTGCTTCTCCTTATTTAGCCGCTCCTTAATATCTACTATTTTAATTATATTAACGAAGCTCTTAAACCTCTACTTAGGCAGGGCCTTCGTAAGTCTATTAGCAATTATCTCCTTCGTCGCTTTCTATTATAATAGCACTTATCTTATTATATATTCTTAACGCAACTAGTGTTAATAGATGTTAACATATTAGAGCTTCGTAATTAGCTTTGCCGTATCTTCTATAATTAGTTAGAGTATTTAGACGTTATTACAGTTAATAATTAAGGGCTTATTTAGGTGTAACGTTATTACTTTAAATAGCCTACTAATAAAGATAGCTTTCTTTGCTGTCTATAATAGGGCTAACAACTTAGCTTCTGTGCTCGACGTTATAACAGTACCCTACTTATTTGCTCTTTAGGCGATTAGTCTCCTAAATAGCTTTATAATATATCCTTATAAGCTCTTTCTATTAATAAAATTATCTGTAAATAATGCGTCGCTAGCACAAATAAATAATTACGCTTTACTTCTACCGTCCCTTCCGTTGTCTCGTCCTTTATCGCACATTCCTTTATCTCTCCCTTTACTATTTATTCCTTCCTTATCTCCTCTATAGTAGATTACTCTGCTTCTTATACTATATAGATACTAGATTACTCTATTTACCACTTAATAGTGCTTATAGCTTAGGTTCTAATTAAACCTTACTAGCTATAATACTATAAAAGCAATATCCAGACACGTTATAGTGGCTACATAGAGTACTAAACCTATTTTTCTCTAATATAGTATTGTAGAAGCTAGTAGGGATATAGGACAGACTAATAGGTCTATATTAGGGAACGGACGCGTTAAATAGATTAATTAGGAAGCGGTAGAGAGGAGTTTTAATTCTGCCATAAAAGTATCTAGAAGACGCCCTTTAAGATCTATCTTATACTAATTAGCTATCTTCTTAATATAGGCTTCCTAGAATAGCTATAGAAGCCTTTAGCTACGATTACGTAGCATATAGATTCCTAGAAACCATTTTAGATCGCTAAGGATACTTATCTAGTATTCCTTACTTAGCTCCTTAATTGCTTCTTAAGCTTTCTTTTTATCTATTTTTTAGATGTAGAAGACAATATTATTAACGTAGAAGAAGATAACTATTCCATCTTTTAGTATAACGCATGGCTTTTAAGGAACCTCTTTAAAACCTAATTTGTTTAACAAGCTTGTGAGATTCTTTTGCTATAATAGAGGGGATTATTATAGTCTATAAAGGGCTTTTCTTAAGCGTAGTACTTTATCTGTCTTTCCTTTATTAAACCCTAGCGGTAGCTTTATATAGACGACCTTATTAAGATCGCAATAGATAAACGCGTTAACTATATTTATCTATATCGTCTCTAGGTTAAATTTTGCGGTAATCGCTATTAGGGTTTAAAAGGTCGTACTTACTAATATAGTAGCTCTTATAGGTAGGTCTCCTAGGGCCTATTAATTTCTATATACTACTAAGCGTGTTATAGCTTGTACAAATGCCTCTAAACCAAAGTTTGTAGAATGCTGTATTATAAAGATACTAAGCTGAGGAGCAGAAGGAGGTTGAGGAAAGGATAGGTCTATATACACGAGCTAAGTCTCCAAGCAAGCCCCTAACTAGGCTGCATGTAGACGTCGCAGGGGCGGTGCCCCAGCGCCGTTACATTACCCCCCCTTTCAAAAAAGCCTGCCCTTAGGCTTTATCCCCTTATAGAAAAAAAAGAAAAAGAAAAAAAAAAATCTAGCATCTGGCGCTTAATCGCGATGCCAGTTAACGTAGGACTTATAGCAGTCCTACAGCTCCTACTACTGTAGGGGTATATTGCTATACCTGGTTAACATAGGGCAGGCAGCCGTTATACAGCTCCTATAAGGGGTATATCGCTATACCCAGTTAACGTAGGGCAGGCAGCCGTCCTGCAGCTCCTGCTGCTGCGAGAGGTATATCGCTAGGAGCCCTCCGTTGGTTGTTATTCCTCCTCTAGAACTTCGGTACCTCCTAGCTCTACCATCCCCCCTTTTATTATAGCGCGCCCCAAGCCATAAAAAAAAGCCCCCCTAACCCCCCTCTTATAAAAAGGTAGGTAAAAAAGTTTTAATAAGGGTAGGAGGGTTAGGGAATTGTAGCTTGTATGCATATCGGCACGAGCTCTTGTCCGTTTAGTAGCAGTATAGTACTAGCGACGGGCTGTATTCTAGAGAGCAAAGCTCTACCTTATATATAGTTATTACTGCAGGCGGAGTAGTAGAAGTCAATTGGCTATAGGCAGGGTAGTAAGTAGTCGATTAGCTGCAGGCAGAGCAGTAAGGGTCGGTCGGCTACTAATTAAGCAGCTAGGGTTGGTTAGCTGCAGGCAGAGTAGCAGGGGTCTATTATAATAGCAGGCATATCGGCGCTATTATTGTCTAGTTCGTGGTTCGTAATTACAGGCGTATCGGCGTGATCGTTCGGTTAGTAGATTATAGGCATAACGGCACGATCGGTTGGTCGGTTTGCATTTAAACCACATTTAGGCCGCATTCAAATCGCAGGCGTATCGCAGGCGTATCGGCGCGACGGTAATTAAGATCGTAGGCATATCAGCACGATCGTTATCTCGTTCGTAGATCGCGGGCATATCGGCGCGATCATTTGATTGGTAGATCGCAGGTAGATTAGCGCAATTATTTAGTTGGTTGGCTGCAGGCAGAGCAGCAAAGGTCTATTGTAATAGTAGTACGGTGCTAGTAATAGATTCATTTTCCGTAGGCAAATCGGCACGGAATCTTGTCGGCTTATATGCATATCGGCACGAGTTTCTTATCTAGTCGCAGGCGTATAGGCGCAATAGTTATCTGGTTTAATTGCAGGCATATTAGCGCGATCGTACGATCGGTTTAGGGTTAGGGTAGTAGTACAGTATAAGCGTTAGGTCCTTCCTAATCGATTTCGTCTCTCCTTATACAGCTCAGTATTAATTAGGGTGGTTATCGCAGCGTAATAGCTAGAGAATAATAGGTAGGATTTATTCTAAAGAACTCCGCGGATAATATGCACCTACTACCTAATAGTATAGCGCGGGTTATAAGTCAGCTTATCTTAGTCGTTGGCCTAAACCTAATGTATACTAGAGGACTTTGTAGACAATATATACCTACCACCTAATAGTATAGCTTGGGTTATGTCTCGGCTTATCTTAGCTAATACTATAGGATTAATTCTAGGCTTAGTAACAGGATCACTAATTTCGTTCCTTATAGCGTTAAGCTAAGTCTCAACCAAGGTCGTCTCTGTAGCTCGTACAACTCCGTATTAGTTAAAAAGGTTAGGGGAAAGGTTCTAAAAAGCCGCGCTCGATCTAGTAGGGTAGTAGTAGGCTGCAAGCCATCGTGTCCTTAGCTATTAATCGTAACCATAAAAGACCTTTTAGCTGCTTAAATACCGGCTCCCGGTTTAATAATAGCGACTTAACGCGTTGACAACGCGCAGCTAGGGGTATTTAACGCGTGTCCTCTTAAAACACGCGGAATGGGGGTAGGAGATTATCTAGGCCTTCCCAGGCGAGGTAAAGAGGGAGCTTTAAAACAAATAAAGTCCCCCCTAGGTAGGTAAGCTTAGTATAATGTTACGGCTTATATAAATGCCTTTAAACCAAAGCTTGTAGAATGCTATATTATAAAGATACTAAGCTAAGGAGCAGAAGGAGGTTGAGGAAAGGATAGATCTATATATATAAGCCAAGTCTCTAAGCGAGCCCCTAACTAGGCTGTATGTAGACGTCGCAGGGGCGGTGCCCTAGCGCCGTTATAAAGCGTGCCTTATATTTCTAGAGGAATCCGTACTTATCCATCTTATAGATAAACACCTATATTAAGCTAAGGATTTGCTATCCCTTTATATACTTTCTATCTATTTCTTAAAATAACCTCATTTAATAATAAGATTAGAGGTAGGCTTGTTAAGCCTCTTAGAACTAATCTTAAAGAGGGTATATATTAAGGTCCTAGATTAACTAAGGTAAAGGAGATAAGTTCTTCCTATATAATCTAACATTATATATTCTGCCTAATTTTAGCTTACTATCGTTAAGTTAACTATTAAGGTTAAACTTCCTTCCTACTAAGAAGGCGCCATAATAGGCTAAAGTGATCCTTTTAGTAACAAAGTCTTTAAACCTATTATCGCTGGCTTCCTTAAATAAGTCTTTAACTAAGTCGTTAAACACCCCCTAAGTATTAAACCCGTCTCCTATTCGTTAAATAATATCCTAATTAGTATCTTATATATTTAACTTTATAGGATAATTAACGTAAAAGGCACATAGAGATTCTTTATCTTCTTCTATTAGAGGTGGCGTATAATACGCATCTTTAAGAGCTCTTGCAAGCTTAAGATCTGCTAACTTATTAAAAGTTCGAAGTGGCTTATCATTAACGTCGTCGTCTTCCTCTTAAATTAACGGTTTAAATACTTCTTTATCGTCTTCTAAAAGGACCTCATTCTTAGTCTGGTTATTAGGGAGTTAAATCTTCTTAATTAGCGTGTCTAATTTAGCGTGTAGGTCCTTTAAGATATCCGTTTACTTACCATTAAAGAACGTCTTTTTATTAAAGATAACGTCTCTAGTAGAGATAATAATACCCTTATATAGGATCTAGATCCTATAGATATTGGTAGAGTTATAGCCAATAAGGTAGCTAATATAGGCTCGCAAATCTAGCTTACTAAGCCTTTTCTTCTTTAGCTAGGCATTTAACGTTATTGCGTACGCCCTATAGCCGTAGGCTTTTAAATACGCTAGTTGCGGTTTTCTTAATCTTTTATTGGCTAGGAAGGTATAAAACCTCTTATATAGTAATTTCCATCTATTGCTTTCCCGTAGCGTTTAATCTTAAAGGTAAACTATATAGTTAACTATCTTATTCTATAGATTATATAGTAAATTAATAGTAATTCTTATTACTCGTGCTCTTTTAATAATTACACCCCTAAGCGTTTAGCGGTACCGTTTTAAGCTTAGGTATATAGCGCCAAAGGCTTAAATATAACCCCTTAAGTCCGTAGCTATTTAAGGGTTCTTTTTTTCCCTAGCTTATTATCTAATCTAATAGTATTAACTTTAAGGTTATACCTTAGACGAATCCACTAAATAAAATCTTTAAGCACTTATAGTGTCTTCTTCTCCTTACTATGTGTTGTTATAAAATACGGGAAGGATCTTTTTAAGAAAGTATTATAGATAAGTATAACTTATACAAATCCGTATACGCTTTCTTAAGGTTAGTTTAGTTAATATAGAGGTTAAAATAGGGTTTATTAATTTTCTGTTTTAAGAACCTTTGTAAAACCTAATGCTTAATTTTAGTAAGGCTATAGTATTAATATTCCGTCGTCTTAGGGCCTTAAAGCTTAACTTCTAGGGCGTTAACACCTAAATAATAAAGGCTTATAGGTCCTAGATAACCTAGACGCAGGTACTATAGTTATATATTACCTTTTATATCTAGACAAATATCTTTTAACAATACTCTACGCTTCCGTTAACGGCGTAGTAGTTAGCTTATATTAAACACTAATAGACTTCCTAGTCGTATATACTTAATAGTCTATTATCCGTAACGTTCTTCTATTTAATATAGAATTGTATTATCCTTCCAAGCTAGAAAATTATTATCTTCTTTATTATCCTAGTAGTATCCTTATTTTTAAAGTAGACGGAATAACACTAGATTTGTATTAAAGTCTATATAAAAGGCAACGTCCTTAAGACGTAGGATTCCCTTACTCTTATCTAGTTTTATAACTTAGATAGTAACGTTGCCGTAACCTAGTATAGGCGCTTTTAAGCTGCTAGCGATAACGTATTTGTGTCTTAAAGCTTTCCTAAAGTTATAGAAATAAGAAAGGTTATTAAAGATATAGAGAGTGGTTCTAGAGTTAAGAATAGTCAATAGCTTTAGTAGATAAGGTTAACCGGTGTAAAACAATTCTAGGAATATCGCATTAGCTTCTCCCTTAATCTTAACTATCTCCTAGCTCTCGTCCTGTCGTTATTAAGCCTTATCTTCTTATTCTTTAAGTCTAATCTTTATAACTTAGTTAGTGAGATCCTTATTCTTTTCTACCTTCTTTAGCACCCTTTTAATGCGAGTATCTCCGATTATAACTCCTTCGGGTCTCCTATCTTTAAATAAATACTAATAGTCTTATAGGGAATATCCTTGTTTCTTATACACTAAGTATATAAGTAGTAGCTTCTTATGGGACGTCTTTTTATCTACTAGTAACCTGGCTCTCTTTAAGCGTCTAGTACGTACTAAGGTTCCTTTCCCTAGACCTTTAGTAGTATTAGAGTAATCTATTATAGCTTGCTCTACGAAGTCTATATTAAAGGTACTCCCTCTTATAGTAGTATTAGCTTTCTTTAAGGATATTCTAAGTCCTTCTTACAGCTCCTTTGCTACTCTGCGGTATTTAGAAAATCTTAACTTTTAAGGGTTATTTAACTCGGTAGTATACTTTATATAGTAGGCGTCGCTAAAGGGTTAAACAACTTCTGCTAATTCTTATAGCTAGATTCTATTAGACATTTAAGGGATCTTATACTTCTCTCCTAGTACTATTACATGTTCCTATTAATCTAACTACTAATTTAATTTTAACAAGTGTTTAAACCCCTTAAGAGCTTCCTTGTACTAATGTTATACCTTTTTCCTAATAAATAACAAGGTAGGTTCTATATTCTCCTTTAACTAAGATATCCATTCCTTAACTATAAGAGTAGGGTCAAGCAATAGCTTCTTCTAAATCAATACTATAGACGTAATTTAAGTGCAAATCTTTTAAAGGTGCTCTTCTTATTTTAGGAAATACTTTATATCCTAATCGTAGTATCGTCTACTATTCTCGTACGCCCTCTATTAATTCGTCAAGAGCTATGCATATAAGGTTGCATTCTTATTAAAATCTATAACTTCTAAATAGGGTGGTTCTTATAGTAGACCTCATTGAGGTGCTTCCTTATCTGGGTCAATATAGGCCCAAATTCGTTTATCTATAAGGGCTTATAGTTACCAGATCCATTACTCCTAGTCTTCTAGCTTATTAAGGATAATTATAGTAGACAAACTCGACGTCAATGGAGTCATTTAACTAATAGGCAGATAGGAATTGAGATGGAATTCGTCGTCAGGATCGTCCTTATCGTAGGATCGTCCTTATCGTCAGGATCGTCCTTTGACGATTAAGGTGGAATCTCATGGAATCTCGTGGAATCTCGTCTTGTGACAATTAAGGTAGGATTTCTGTTAGAGTCTGCGTCCTAATGATAAGGTGTCAGAGTCTAACAATAAGGTAGAACTTCTTCAAATAACTAGTAATAGCTAAATAGCTTCTTGTGTCGGCGGACCGGGCTTATAACTATCAGATAGTTTATATAGAGCTATTCATTAATAAAATGGGTTAATTAATTAATAATCTTAATCTTGTCTTAATCAGTGATTGACCTAGGGCCCCTAGGCTTAGACGAAGATATTTATAATACACGTGACCCGTATACGTGACTTGTGTATATCCTACGCTATAGAGAATATAGATTATCTAACAGATCTAATCTAATATTATTAAATAATGTTTAGGGACGAATAAAGGCGCTTTTTAATTTAATGCTTTAATAAAAGTATAAAACTTCTTCTATTCCACATATAAGAATAAAAGCCGTTATACAATAATAAGATCTAAAAGTGCTTATTTTATAGTATTTTCCTATACTATACGCTTTAGACCTTGTATTTCTCCCTTTACTAAAAGTCTTTAGTATAGTTACTAAATAGAACTTTCCGCCTTATCTTTTGTTATTCTATATAGATTCTTCTTCTCTAGGCTCTATTAAACTATATATTTTTTAAGATAAAGTTATAGTCCTTACATTAAGGCGTAATATCCTTTTAGATCTTTAGGAGAGCAATATTTATAGAAGTAATTCTTCTTTATTCGCTTCTTTTCTTCTACTATTATTATACGAGTATATTTATAGATTAAGGAGTAGGATCTAAAGAACGTGGTCGTTTAACGTGTTAAGGTTAAGGCTGTATTAGCATTGGCTTTAATAGGGCTTAAAAGAGTAGAAGGTATATTACTTTTAAAGGAGTTGTTACTATAAAGATTATTAGATAGAATTTTACTAGGGCAGGCTATATTAATAAGGTTATATAGTAGGGAAATCTATATATTAGAAAATTTTAGATTGCTAAGCCCTGTTATAACAGCTGTCTAACAGACAGCCTTGTCAGCTAACACCCTATCTATTTAATAGGTTTAATAGGATATTCTATTAGCTATAAGTCTAAGTTCGTCCTATAATACCTACACACGTCCTATTGCAACCCCTATATCTTTGACCACGTTTCCTAACCTATTCCTATTCTATATTAAACGTCTTAAATCATTACGCATTAATATACTTAGCATGGTTAATAGCTAGCAATTAAGCTTATTTGTAAACTGCTTTGTCAATTCCGTAACACTACGTTTAATCCTCTACCTACTAGTATTATATTACCGGACCGGTTATGGGCCGTAGTACTACGGCCGTATTATAATAACTGTATAGTGGGTAGCTGTACTGCCGCTAACTATAAGGTTAGAAGCAATATTGGTACTGTCTGCTATATATAATAGGAAGGGTATCTACTAGTATATTACTGCCCCTTAGTTTAACCTAATAGCTTACACCCTACTATATAACAACTTAACCTTAACCTTAACGCTAGTATTATACTACTATCCTACTAACCTATACTATTACTACTCTATAACTAATAAGACCTTACGCCGCTACGCCTATAATATACTAGCGTCTATATATTACTTAGCAGTATTTATCTTAGCAACGCACAATACTAAGACCTCCTACAATATTCGCGAATATTAAATGCAGTCACTACGTGGCTAATTCGCTTTTCCTACCTGCTATCCTTTATACTTAGTATATATTATATATAGCGCTTTAAGGCAATTCTTTAGCAGATGCTAGGAACTAGCAAAACCGCTAATAACTAGCCTTAGTGCGACTACTATAGTTAGATAGTCTTGTAGCTATAGGCTTACGGTTAGGAATATCTGGCCGGTTTAGGGCAAATCCTTAGTAGATTTAAGTGCTAGGTACTAGCAAAACTACTAAGAACTAGCCCTAGAGCGACCTTATAGCCCTACGCCTCCTAATTATACAAAAATTAAATATCCCTTTATATAACTGCGATAGATAGATAACCCTAATAACCCGTTATACCAATACGCCTACAACCCCATTGCTAGTGATCTTTTTAGACTAGACTAGACTGGATTTAAGGATTAATCTAGTCTAGTTTTATAAAAACTAGATTTGGATCCTAGAGCTCTATAGAGCTCTAGTTTACCCGCTAAACCCAATATAGTAAGTCTTGGCAATATTATAGTATTAAGGATCAAAAGTAGAGGTACCAAACCTTACTATAAATTAGTCTATATTACATCTTAATTAATATTAGGAAGCTCTCCCTCTACCTTACTACCCTCCCGTTCCTTATCTTCTACCTTACTACTATGCTTAATAGCCTCCTCCTCCTCCATAGCCAAAGCTTCCTTATCCGCAGCGGCGTCCTCCTCCTAAGTAGTAGCCTCCGTAGCAGCCTCTATAGTAACTGTAGCCGTAAGATAAGCCTTAGCTTGCTCCTTTAGTAAGAGTTCTGCCTCCTATTTCTTACCTTCCGCTCTACCAATGTCCTTATTATTAAATATACCCTTTAGTGGCGGCCTATATCCATACCAAAGACACTTATTCGCCTCAATAATATCCATCTTTAAGTAGGATTATCGATCTTTAAGGAGGATCTTACAGCTACTAAATAGCTGTTTATATTTATCGCTTATAGGAGGTACTGTAGGTACGTTAAGGGCGAATTAAGTAAGATCGGGCTGGCTGTAATATCGTTACTACCAGTATTAAATAACGTTGAAGTATTTAGAATCTTTAACTTTAAGAATGTTTATATTAAGGTAATCTTATAGGCGATTAATAGAGGGAGTTGCGTCTTTGGCGTCAGCTTAGTATATTACTTTACAGCGCTTATAAGCTTAAGCAGAGGTATAAATCTTCTTTGGATCTAGCTATATAGGTACTAAATACAGTAGTAATAAAGACAATTTAGTAGAGGGATTCTTACCTTTATATTTAAGCTAGAGTTCCTTAATTAGGCTTTTAACGCCGTTAATCTACTCCTACTTAACGGGATAAGGCCTCTAATAATCCTTAAACTAGCTTATTTTAAGCGTTGGATTAAGAATAATTGCTATATAGTATGCTGCTATATTATCGGCCTTATTAAAGTACTTATTACCCTTTTCTATATAGCTTCCAAACAATTAGCTAGATATTAATAGATTTAAGCGTCGCCTTTCCTTTAGTGTTAAGCCGCGAGCTTAAGAAACTTCTGCTTAGTAGTAGAGAGTTTATTTATAAGCCAGTCTAGCGTTTAAAAGTGGTTAGTAAGACCCGTATAATTACCTTTTACTATAATAGTAGCTTTGTAGAACGTTTTAAGGTAGTTATAAAGGTGTTTAAGTTATTTCTAGTGCTTTAGCTAGAGGAGGTCTTCTTTTATAAGCGCCCTTGCCTTCTTACTAGGTTTATACTCGCGGCAGAATATAATAATTCGGTCTTTATAGTTTAAAAAGTATAAAATAGCTAAGAATAATAAGTTCCATTATATTATATTATTTGGCCGTCGAAAACGGACTCTGCACCTGTACGTGGTGACGGCTACGAACCTAAGTTTCAGACTCAGAGCCAACGCAGAGACGTCGCACAGCGTGCGATACGACCTAGTGGTGGTGGTTATGAGTATTATGGGCGGTGGTGAAAAATTTTCACATGGGATGGTGAGATCTCGAAAACCAC
>Ga0307515_10009117_pt1 | contig 19244 bp, 15 predicted proteins | sample 17_EM_MG_FD_194513 | JGI IMG/M metagenome (GOLD analysis project Ga0307515, IMG submission 194513) | Populus trichocarpa ectomycorrhiza microbial communities from riparian zone in the Pacific Northwest, United States - 17_EM | ecosystem: Host-associated > Plants > Roots > Unclassified | place...
ATAACAACAATGTATCCAAGGTGAGATTTATGGTTGTGTTTATCTTTGTAGTCTATCTATATTTTTGAAAAAAAATTATTTTTAAAATTATTTTTCAGATTTTTTTTACTATTTTGATTTTCTAATGTTAAAAATAAATTTTAAAAATAAAAATATTATTTTAATATATTTTTAAGTTAAAAAACAACCTTTATTACCATCCAAAACACTCTATAAAATGATTTGATATGGATAAAAAAATAATCAACCAAATTGTTTTTTAAGTTTTTTGTTTATTTTTGAGCCAAACCGAAATTGGACCAAATCTATTAGTTTAGTTTTAAATTTTTTAAAATGGAATAAATATAATTTAATTTATGGGATTTTTAGTTATGCTATTTTTAATTAATTTTAGCTTAACAAGTTTTTAATTTATAATGAGTGTTTTTTTATTCAATTCATTTTTTTTTATTTTTCAAATTAAAACCGAATAAAAAAAAATTATTTTTTAAAATTTTCTAACTGAAATTATCCTAAAAAAACTATTCAACTCAATTAATTTAATCAATTTGGAATCAATTTTTACAAATAATTTGAATAATTCAATTAATTATTTAATTTACTCACCCTCGTTCAAGTTGTCATTGTTTGAGAATATAAGAAATATTATTTGTTAAAGTATTTTTTATTTAAAAATATATTAAAAATATATTTTATTTTTTTTTATATTTTCATGTCAAAACAATAAAAAAATACTAAAAAAATTAATTATTTTTTTTCTTTTTCAAAAAGACGATTAAACCACGTTGCCGAACATATCCTTCTATCTTCAAACGGTCTAAACTCCAAATTCTCTTGCCTGGAAAAGAAGCTAGCCACCCGTCTCAAATAACACACACACACTAACGAGCCAGAGCCATGCGCTAGAAAAACACAGAACACCCCAAGCCCACCCCGAGGAAAAAAAATCTTAAGCAGAGACGAAGAGAAGGATAGCAAGAGAAAGGCCTGTCAATCAATCAATTCTCTTCAGCCGGCAGCATACGGTATCTGTAGCGTCTTCTTCTTCTTCTTCTTCTTCTATCTGCTTCAGCTTTCTTCTATGGATACTCAATGTTGTTAACTGTTGTTTTACTTGCGTATCCTGTAACGTCTTCTTCTTCTTCTATAGGTTTAGTCATGGCGAGTACAGCTGCCCCAAGCTCTGTATTGATGACGAGCTTGCCTCAAATCCGTACAGATGATACTTTCTCAAGGAAGAACCGGATAAACCTAATTCGTTCCCCTTTGATTCGATTCCAAGCCAGCCATCATCAATCTTGTCATTGCATTTCCTCCAAAAGGTAATCGCATTTCTGGAACTTGAACTGTTCTGTGTAGTTGAGATTTTACAATTTGTACAATTTTGAGGGTTTTTTATGATGAATTGATGAGATTTATGCTTTATCTTGCTTCTCTTGCTGGCTATGAACATTATTGTTCTGTTTGCTCAAGTCTAGTTTTTTATTTTTTTTATTTTGAAGGTGGAAACATGAGTTTGCTGCCGGTAGATCAGGTACTAGTAGAAAGAAGAATAATGCTTGGAAACATTGTAGTTCGTTCCTTGGTGAGAGAGTGGTTGAGGCATCTTTTCCAGAACAATTTAAGTGCATGTCTTGCTCCCTTAACCGCCGTAGAAGCCGCTATAGCATCAAGAGATCTATACCTAGAGCCTTTATTGATAAGTCTGCTTTTCGTTTGTCTGGCCATTCATTCGATACTGCTTCTGTAAGTACACATCTCCTGCTTCCTACTTTTGATGACCATCTGTTCTGTTTTGAGGTGTCAAAATGTTATCCCCCTTTCCCCTTTCCCCTTTTAGATGGAAGAAGAAGATTATATTAAAAAGGAGGCAAAAACACGATCACAGAAATGAAGTGTGTTTATTAGTTGGACAAATAAAGCTCTTTAGTTCTATCGATTATCGGTTACTGTGAATCATTAAAAGATCCCAGAATGGCACAAAAATAAGCCAAAATGCTGTTATATCCCAACAGTTGTCTCAATAAAGAGAGGCTTAGAATCTTTTTTTTTTTAGAACAGAATGTTTTCGAATCTCGTGTTTTCTATGATGCAGGATGCATTTGAGATTTCTGTCCTCGTTCTCTATGGTGGTTTAGGCTCGGACAATTGGGGATTTTAAGGTTTGGGTTAAAGAGAAAGGGAAGTAAGGCTTGTACACCTACAAAGAGAAAAACCTAAGCATCATAGCTAGGATTCTTAGAAATCTCACAACCATGGAAGCATAAATTGTTGGAAGTTTTATTCATAATTCTTTTTCTCCATATTGAAATATTACATATCTAATAGCTTTATATAGTTCCAAATTCTCCCACTCTTTTAAGGGTGTGAACTCCTGAATAAGAAAAATAACAATTCCTAAAATCATAATTAGTGTAGGAAAACTGAAACAAAATTTTTAGGACTTATAAAGTAAAACCTAAACTCTGAAAATCCATCAGATTTGGAAATTTCAAAAATACCCCTCTATTTGAAAATCACATAAGAATACAGGAATTCTGCCTCTCTTTTTTTTCAACTGCATTGTTCTCTCCTGGTTGGAGAAATCTTAAACTTGTGCTCTTAAAGTGTCAAAGCTGCAAAAACTGAATAACCTTTAGTGACTTCCTTGCCTCAACACAACATCCTTGAAAAAGAAAACAAAAACTCTTTTTTGAAGGTGTCGGCAGTGATACTATGTCATGTTTACACTCCATTGCACCATAAACTTAGGGAATGGTGGACAATATGTGCGCTGTAAAAGGGCCTAAATTAGTTTTGAATTTCTGGAAGCTCAGTGAAATACTGGTTTAGAGCATGAAGGAAAGGCTATGGATCATGCAGAACATCAACACATCAAAAAAGGGCAGTGAAAGAGCTGCTTTGACATAAACAACCTGGTCAATATGCTAGAAATGAAGAATTTAGAATCTCGGATGGAAGCAGCAGAGAGAGATTAATGAACCTCCTTCCTACTACAAATAATCCAAAGTGGCAATAGAAAGAAGAAAAACCACCATAGAATCTGTACATGTCCTCAAATTCTTACCACCTTTCCTGTTCTTACAATAGGCTAAGCTTGCCAATAAGCTATCTGTTATTCAATACAAATCCTAAGTATTCCATTGCTCTTATTGTATTTCTGAGCACTCTGGATATGGAGCACACTCCTTGCACTCTTTGCATGTTCAAGGTTCACTTTGCATTAGTTCTGAGGACAAAAAGAATGAAAAGAAGGTTAATCTTGCATCAAGCATTTGGTTCAGTGGTTCTTCTATGTGATGTTAGAGAATAATATAAATCATATCCTGGGACCTCATCTAACAGCTTAAGCTATTAGGTTGAGATGATTCTTTGACATGTGATATCTTCTAGAATTCAATGGCATGTGCATAAGTTAATTGATGAGCGTTTATAGATTAATCTATAAAAAAAAAGGGAAAGAAAGAAAGAAAAGAAAAAGAATAGAGAAGAAAGGTAAGTAATTAGAGCTGGTTTGGATTCCTACAAATTTATTTGGAGTTCATGCCAAGGTTGAGCTTGCCTTAATTGTTCTTTAGATCAGCTTTGATCCAACAATCATAAGCTTTTTCTTACTCAAGTGGAGCTTAAGCATGGGTTTTCTGGATTTGTTTGGTACTCTCACCATTACTAGAGTGTGTTCACTGTGATCAGGGATTAATTAATGACCATATCTGAAGAGTATTTCCTTATTTATGAAAATTGCATGACTGTTATCCCTAATTGTGTTCGTTCCAATGTCTGTTCAATTCCAGTGTACACCAATTTCTACGCTTGCCTCCTCAGATAATTGCTACTAACTTATTGTAGTCTTTTCATGCATATGATGTATGCATATTTTTCTAGATTGCTGATTGTTGTCTGCATAATTTCCAGGCAAAGCATGTTCATGTCCCATGTGCATCAATGGGTCCAAATGAGCCACATGCAGCAAGTATAGCCTGCCCAGATGGTATTCTTGAGAGACAAGATTCCCATTTATTAGATTCTGAATTAGAAAGAGCAAGACTACTTGAGTTTTTGAATTCTGAACTTCCATGTCACCCCAAGTTGCATAGAGGACAACTGAAAAATGGACTCTGTTATCTGATTCTACCAAATAAAGTTCCACCAAACAGGTATAGTTCATGCACTCCTGTGTGACTTATGTTATTCATCATGTTTCCAGGGCATGCCACTTTAAGAATTCTAAAATCTTATGGTTATTATATAAGATAGTTACCGCATGATAGGAGCTAGATGCTTGTTCTATGGTTCATTCAAAAAAGTTATATTTACTTCTTGTAAATGCTTGAAATATCATTACATACATCCCTGTACATTTTATTACCACATGTCCTTGTCAAATGATGTGTGAGAGGACCTGAAGGTGACTTTTAGGGCATAATTCAAGGTTAAACTCTTCAATTAATGAGGAAAGATAAACTACAATAACAATTCATAACAAATAAGGAAACTAAGTGCTCTTCCTCGGATCATTGAACAGTAAGCATCCTTATATATGTATATATATTATTAGAGAATAATATAAATCATATCCTGGGACCTCATCTAAAAGCTTAAGCTATTGAGTTGAGATGGTTCTTTGACATGGTATCAGAGTCTTGATGACCAAGCGGTCACGAGTTCGAATCTCACCATCCCCATTTATTTGATAAAAATTAAGCACAAGGTAATGTGGGCATGTGCAAGTTTCAAGCCCAAAGGGCTTTCACTTGAGGGAGTGTATTAGAGAATAATATAAATCATATCCTGGGACCTTACCTAAAAGCTTAAGCTATTAGGTTGAGATGGTTCTTTGACATATATAACCCATCCATTAATCCATCAATGTGATATTGAAAGGTTATTTTCAAAATTTAATAAGCAATTTCCTAGACTTCTACTCTTTGAGGAATTGGGTTGCTCCATGTATTCTTGACTATAGATGCTTGTCTTAAATTCTCCATATGTTCATAAGTTCATTCTTCTATAGCACATGATGCTAACAACTAACGTATTGTTTGAACCTTTCTTGCAAGTTAGATGTAACTAGCATTTGGTGTTTTACTTATGGAAGTCTAATGGATTACAAATTTGAAATATGTTAGCACATCCAACAAAAGCTTCCATTATGACAATACATTAACTTCGTATTTCACAAGAGCAAAGCTAACATTATGAAGGGGAGACATATTAGAGGCCAATTCCAGTTATCATGAAATGTGTTGAACTAGGTGTAAGTTAAAGTAAATTGAATTCATGACCATGCTGAAGAATATAGTAGTTGCATGGTTATGATACTAAATCAATTCATTGAATTTCTCTTTAGCTCACCAAATGATATTAGAACTTCTTACTGAATGTTAAATTCTTCTCTCGCAAGAGATGTATAGTTGTGGGATTTTCAAAATCATATTTGCTTTATTTTTCTACTCAAAATCTAGAGGGCCCTGAAATCTTTTCTTTTAATTCTTTAACTCCCATTTATGCAGTACCCTAAAATTTCTCATTTCATCTAGTCAGTGGTATTTGGAAAGAGAGGATACCATCCATGGTTAAGGGTTTTAATTCGATGGTGGTAATTGGTATGGTCAAAACTCACCATTCCTTCTCTCATATACAAAACTAGCTTTCAATTTTTTAGGTTTGAGGCACACATGGAAGTTCATGTAGGATCAATAGACGAGGAAGATGATGAGCAAGGAATTGCACATATGATTGAACATGTTGCATTCCTTGGAAGTAAGAAACGTGAGAAACTTCTTGGAACAGGGGCCCGATCTAATGCTTACACTGATTTCCACCATACAGTGTTCCACATTCATTCACCAACTTGTACAAAGGTTTGTCACTTTTCTCAATCTTTTCCTACACTAACAATTGATTTAATTTAATGGTTTTGGTTGTTGTGTTCTTAACACCTTTTTAAGCTCCAACTGTTTCCTTTCACTCTGTTGTGTGCTTTTATTGTGATATTCTTTTGATCTGGTTTTTTCCTTGCAGCTCTTTGGTAACTTTTGATGGGTTCAAAAAAGTATTGTTTGAAGATAAATAATTCTATGCCATGATGGAGAAATATAAAAAAATAAAAGCCATCAAAATATTCAATGTTCTTTTATAGTGAGCCAAAAAAAGAGAGTAGTAGTTAAACACTTTAAAGCATGGATTATGATTGCAAATTTATAATATAGTTGATATCTTATATATCAGCAAAAGACTGTTAACTCTACAAAGCAAGGATTATAACTACAAATTAAGGAATATACATATGTATTAGACAATATATATATGTGGTGTTTAATAGAAGATATTTTAATTACTAGAACAAACTTGTGTGTTTGTGTGCATTTGTAGATGTGCTTCATCTGATTCAAACTAAGTTGCTTGTTAGTATGTTTTGCACCTTGCTGGAAGGAAAAAAAGACTTCAGAATGTGCACCCAACATATTAGAGTTTATTTATTTTTGCACAATGAAAACAACTCTAAAAATCTTATTGTTCAATATGTCCTTTGCATGGGATAGTGTGCACCAAGCATCTGATAAAGTTATGGAAGTTAACATACATATGGATAAGTTTCATTAATTTGGTAGAGTACACTTGAATTTTGGTGGAGTTGCTGATTGTTATCTGTACCCAATATGGTAGACATATGATACTATAGAATGAGTATCTGCGTGACTTGTTGAGAGAATTAGGGAGATACATTAGTATGTCTTGCAATATTGTGTCTCCATGCTTGCCTATTGTAATTGAATGCTTGCATTATAAACTACCTTATCTTTATGTCTTGCTATCTTTTTCTTGCCTCTTGCACCAATACGTTTTGATTAAATTCCACCATGTGGTATTTATTGATGGCAAATGGTGCTTGCCAGGATGCTGATGGAGATCTACTCCCCTCTGTGTTGGATGCCTTGAATGAGGTACAGATAAAGGAATTGCTCTTGTATTTGAGATGCTTCCCTTAGTTTGGATTTTTTTTTTGTCAAGAAGACAAATGTTTGCTAGGATGATGGCATGCAGAGTAAAGATTTGACAATTACAATGTCTTATTTAATGTATCCGTTTCATTGAACAGATAGCTTTCCACCCGAGCTTCCTCGCTTCTCGAGTTGAAAAGGAAAGGCGTGCTATACTTTCAGAACTACAGATGATGAATACTATAGAATATCGTGTTGACTGCCAGGTACAGACTCAGTGTTGCTTATAAATTGAAACTAGTTAATGTTTGAATATTTCTGTTTAATAACAATGTTTGATGATTTTCTTTTGAATGTAGTTGTTACAACATCTACATTCAGAAAACAAGCTGAGCAAAAGGTTCCCAATAGGATTGGAAGAGCAGATTAAGAAGTGGGATGCAGAGAAAATTAGGAAATTCCATGAGCGTTGGTACTTCCCAGCAAATGCAACTCTATACATTGTTGGTGACATTGATAACATTTCAAAGACGGTTCACCAAATTGAAGTATGCCCAAAAACTTGTTGATCGTAATTTGTAGCAATTAATCAGTGTCTGGATTAGTAACTTATGTATCTATCTTGAAACAAGGACTATAATTACTTCTTGATGTGCAGAATGTCTTTGGACAAACTGGCCTGGAAAACAAGACAGTTTCTGCTCCTTCTCCAAGTGCATTTGGTGCAATGGCTAGTTTTCTTGCTCCTAAGGTCTCAGTTGGGCTCCCTGGAAGTTCATCTCGTGAAAAGTCATCTAGTTCTCTAGACCAATCCAAAATCATTAAAAGGGAAAGGCATGCAGTCCGTCCTCCTGTCGAGCATTATTGGTCTCTTCCTGGAAGCAATGCAAATTTGAAGCCACCACAGATATTTCAGCATGAGTTTCTTCAGAATTTCTCAATTAATATGTTCTGCAAGGTATGGACAACAAGAGTAGTGATCATGTTTTGCAGCATTTTGCTGTGTGCTGGTTCTTTTGCAGATGCTCTTGTTTTGTTTTATCCTCCTACTTCTTGGGGTGATGATTGCTATTGTGTGTATCTCACCGCATTCTAACTTCAGAGCAAATTCAGTAAAAAACATCATTTTATCTGCATCACTGTTTCCACCTTCATGTGCAAGTTGTGATGACAAACAGTAAAATTGAAGAGTTGTTGGGATTCTTGCTACTTGGAAAGGGAATTTTGGCAGAAAGTGAAGCCATTGAGTGGTGTTTCTGTTTAGGAAGGACTTCCTTTGCATTGTCTCAACGCGTTACTTGAGACAGTGCTATGACTAGATCAATTATTTATCATCTCAGAAACTTGTTCGACTGCATGCTTTGATTTAAAGTTTTATGGTTCCGCTTGTTAAGTTGAATCTTAGTTCCACTTGATTTCTAGATCTTTCGGGTGTGTTTTATTTTTTAAAAAATTTAGTGTTGTGTCTGGGTCTCCATATGTTCTGCCCCCTGCAGTTTGTGATAGTTTTTCCCCTACTTTCCATTTGGAACTTTTTTGAAGGAATGAATTGAATTCTACAAAATGGCAGTTGAGCTGAAATAAAAATTTCCTTGTTACTTCTGATAGAATAGAAACAAAATAAAGTTTATCTTCTGAATTCATCTTCTGAATTCTGTAACAGGCCATTTTAAGTCAACTCATGAGCAACAAATTATACCAAAGTCGGTGCAAATTGATTATTATGGGAATCATTTTTGCAATTTGTTTCTTGCTTTTGATTTCAAGCTGGGTATTGTAAAAATTAAGAAGACCATTGCTTATCCCAACGAATAATTGATGACCTACAAAGAACAAAGTTTATTATGAACATGAATAAAATTTTCCAAACCAAATGATATATGATCTTTGGATTATTTTTTTCCAGTGTTTTACCACCTAAGTGTGTTTCACGAGTTTGTTCCAGTAATAAATTGTGTCTCTTTCTGAATTGGTCTCTTGATGGTTGTTAACACCCTTCAATAACCCAAGTTTATATGCATTAGTGTTGTGCTATGCCACTTATTTTTTATTTCATACTTTAGAATGGTGAGACTGTGAAGCATTGGCACTAATAAAGTGTGCCTTGGATTTAGTGTTATTATAGATAACTGCCTGTCAACTCCCCACAGAGGACATGGATTCTAGATTCTATTCATTCATATATGTCATATTTCAATCTGATGCATGATATATAGAAGCAAGTCTTTGTAATGCTGTTTGAAAGGAGAATATCATTTTTACATCTTAGTCAAAGGAAAGAAAATCAATTGGTTACTAATAATCTCGCCTTCCCATGCTGTTCATTCTGTACCCATTAGCCACTTTTCATGGCACGCCACTTTGAAGAACACTTTTCCATTCACATAAACATAAAAAAAACATGAAGGTTTTCTCTGGTTCCCTTCTTGTAATTTAAGAAAAATCTGGTGTGTCTAAGACACTTGCAGTTATATGCTGTTAAATTCTTTATCAGCATGTAGAAAATTTTGCTTATGTGTTTCTCCCTTTGGGACTAGTATTCAATGTTCAACATGCAGAAATACTAGCCTTTGGAAAAGTGGGCTTGATTCATTGTTTTTTTTCCCCCTTTATTCGGGTTTGGGATTGACATCATGCTCTGGATTTTGCTGCAGATTCCGGTGAGCAAGGTCCAAACGAATGGTGACTTGTGCAGTGTTTTGATGAAGAGAATATTTCTATCTGCACTGCACTTCCGAATTAATACAAGATACAAGGTTTCTGCTGGTCATGTTATATATAGTTTGAGCCTTTTGCCGCACTTGTTTCTTTCCTTTGCTTTCCTATTGGTCACCATTTAACCTGTGATTGGGTTGGTCTCTAATTGTTTTTTCCTTATATATCAATTTTAATTTGTTCTGTTGCTTTACATGCGTGTTTGTTTGGGAATTGCCTTTTAGTAAACATAGATTATGAATGATGATGGTTTTATTGCTGACAAATGCTTAAGGTTTCTTCTGACTATCGATCATGAATTTAGCTATGCTTTTGTTTCAATGAGCAGGATGAAAGTCAATGCAAATTTAACAATTAAGATTTTAACTCAAACATATAGTAATTCTGCAGACTGCTGGTAAAAAAATTATGGAAGCTGGAAAATTGTCAGGATGAAAGTCGGTGCAAATTTAACAATTAAGATTTGAACTCAAACATATAGTAATTTTGCAGACTGCTGGTAAAGAAAATGACAAGCTGGAAATTTGTCTATATTGTATTGATTTCTGTATGTGTAGGTCCATATCTCTTAGTTTCATTAGCCCTCCCAAATTTTTTGTTAATTTGTTAAAATTTTCAGAGTTCAAATCCACCATTCACTTCAGTTGAATTGGATCATAGTGATTCTGGAAGGGAAGGATGCACTGTCACAACTCTTACAGTGACTGCAGAACCCAAGAATTGGCAAAATGCAATTAAAGTTGCTGTTCAGGAGGTTCGTACTTTTCTGTTCTTACTGTCTTCACTCTCATTGCTACTGTTAATGCAATTCCATTGCATCAATTTTTTCGTTGCTATTTTCATTCAGGTTGGAATTATTATCAGATAACAAGCTCTTTTTTTTTCTATTTGTTGTTATTTCCCTTATTTGCTAACTGTAGAAGAGGGCATGGTTTTTTGTTTAATAAGATTACATTAGCAGTTGCAACTATTAATAGTAGTCTTCAGTGGGCCATGCATCTATTTGTGTTTTTTTGGCAAAAATTCTGGAGACAGAAAGCATTGAATCTTATTTGATGCTGCTACCAACTTTGCTCAATCAAATTTAGATCTTCTTCCTTTTCTCATCTTTTCCTGGTTAAAATATTTTATAGATTTTGTTTGATGCAGGTTCGAAGGCTTAAAGAATTTGGTGTCACAAAGGGTGAATTAACTCGCTATATGGATGCACTTTTAAAAGATAGCGAACATCTGGCAGCTATGATTGATAATGTATCATCTGTTGATAATTTGGAATTTATCATGGAGAGTGATGCTCTTGGCCATACTGTGATGGATCAGAGACAAGGACATGAGAGTTTGTTTGCTGTTGCTGGAATGGTCACACTTGAAGAAGTAAATTTCACCCATAGTGGCCCTAACTATTATTGCCTGTTGTGCACACTCTTATTCCTGTAAAATGAAATTATGTAACGTGTGTGCTAGTAATCCAGGAAGTCATAACTTCATCATTGTCATGTGTGCTTATATTTTGATTTTGACTCTTACTGTCGCGCCTTTTCCCCCCCTTATGTTTCAGTATATAGCCTGAACTTGCTTTAGAACTGCCATGCTATTATTAGTATAGAGACTAATACAGAGCCATAGTTAGTATTGTGCCAAAATACTATATTCTAGAAGATACTTAATTTTTCTAATGGTTTTGATGCTTCACAAATTTTGCCATTAACATTTATCTAATGCCTTGATTTCTTGTCTCTTAACTTTAATTTGTTTGTTGATGAGGTTTTATTGGAAATATTCGTGGTTATTATTGTGATATATTTGCCTTTGGTAGTAGATGCTTTGTGAATGTAATGCTTTTTTGCATAGCCTGGTGTGCTTTCTGAAGTTTTTGAAGTTGAGAATGAGGATTTTGAGGTTCCTTTGTATATTCACTCTTTTGTTTGTGAAATTATTATTTTTTCATGACCTTTTCTAGTTATTTTAACTCTCTCTCTCTCTCTCTCTCTCTCTCTCATAGGTCAATTCTATTGGTGCCAAGTTATTAGAATTTATCTCTGATTTTGGAAAACCTACTGCGCCCATTCCTGCAGCAATCGTTGCATGTGTTACTACAAAAGTGCATATTGATGGATTGGGTGAAACCGAGTTCAAGATATCCTCAAGTGAGATTACAGCTGCCATAAAATCAGGATTGGAGGAAGCAATTGAGGCTGAGCCAGAGGTGTCCACATGGAACTTAGCATGCTTTGTTCTTTTTACTTTTTTTTTGGTTTTTATATAAACAGCCAGTTATTGAAATAAACTTCATTGACAAGTTCATTTATTTGATTCTATGTGCAGCTTGAAGTGCCAAAAGAATTGATATCTTCAACACAGTTAGAGGAGTTAAGGTTAGAACGTAGGCCATCCTTTGTTCCCTTACTTCCAGATGCAGGCTATACGAAATTGCATGACCAAGAAACAGGCATCACTCAGTGTCGTCTTTCAAATGGAATTGCTGTAAATTACAAGGTATCCTTATGCATGTTTATATTCAGCTGGTCACTTCATTATACTGATGTTTTGATGTTGTTTAATATGCCATTGAATTTGGATTCCTTTCGTGTTTGCAATTCCACTCAATTATATATATATATATATAGGTGATCCCTAATAACGATCTGTTACTGTAGTGTAACAGTGCTTGCGGTATTTATTTATGAAGACATGTTGCATTTTGGTTTTAATCTTCACTTCAAAGCAAAACAATACTTCTTGTCTGTTCCATCTTTCATCCTCATTTTTTGCATCTGGATGGTAATAAAAAACTTGATAGATACATATTGGGAATATGCTTAATATAGCACCACCTATTTCAATTTTAGTTTAATCCCACGCTGTGTACAGATATCCAAAAGTGAATCCCGGGGAGGTGTCATGCGGCTTATTGTGGGTGGGGGCCGAGCAGCTGAAAGTTCCGAGTCTAAAGGAGCTGTTGTTGTGGGTGTTCGAACTCTCAGTGAGGGTGGTCGTGTTGGCAGCTTTTCGAGAGAGCAGGTAAGTCTAGTACTATATATTATGTTTCTTTTTAAAATTAAATATTAGAAAGTTCATTGTGTGGGTTAGACTATTGATTATGAAATGAATGTCAAAAAGAAGTCATCAATATCATTTTTACTAGCGGTGCTTGTCCTCTATTTCGTCTTATTAGAATTTTCAATTTTTATCTGAAAGATCTGCCATAAAAAAATCAGGTTAAATGGTAGTGCAGGCTGGTTGTTTAGACTTGAGGAAACCTTGGATAATCTTTTTGCTAAAGGAAATTACACAGTCATGGTCCTATTAGATTACAGTCTTGGAAGGGAGAATTTGGAGACACTCCTACCCTTTATGGTTTTTAATGTAGAGCGCGCACTTGAGAATTGAACACGGACCTTTGTTGTGGCAAATTCCCCTATATTTTTAGATCAAGAAAAAAAAATTGAAACCAGGATGAGGCTGTATGAGTTATGAAAAGCAATAAAGAGAGATCTCAAAACATAGTGAAACTAAGCAGCAGTTTAGATAGCTTGTCAAGAATATTATCAAAGCCATCAAAACAGATAAATAAATAAATTGTCTGAATTATAGGTGACATTTTTCTTCAGATATGATTTCATGTTGCATATATACGCTTTTTTTACAGAGCAGATCTTTTGAAGTTTTTTATCAGTAAATTAGCTTTGATAAGGAATCATTTGCAGACTAGGATTTATTGCAGTTAAATACTTTATGAAACATGAAGAATTTTGGAGGAAAAACATATATAGAATGTGATCTGTGTATATGAATATGCTTGTGTTTAATAATTCATTATGGGACTGAGAAATTAATATTCTAAAGATGAAATCATAGTCAAAATCTTCAATTATCAGGCGTGAGTGTGTTAAGTATAATGGGTTTCCAGTTTTTTAGAACTGCTGCTGCATTATGTGAAGTTAGCTGCATGCAATCATTTTTTTTATGCGTGCTGGGAAGTTTTCTCAGTAGTTCATTTTACCCTCATTACTGTGCTATATGCTTCTTCAGGTAGAACTTTTTTGTGTGAATCACCTAATAAATTGCTCTTTGGAGTCAACTGAGGAATTTATTTGTATGGAGTTCCGCTTCACTCTGCGAGACAATGGGATGCAAGCAGCATTTGAATTACTTCATATGGTACTTGAGGTACCCCATCAATAACCAATATATGCTGACCAGTAAAAGTTTAGTGTCATTTTTAGGTGGTGTTTGGTTTTTTTGGTTGCTTTTGATGGATGCCACATTGTTGACCTCATATACTGATATTTTGATACCTGAAATTGCTGAATCCCAGAATAGTGTCTGGCTGGATGATGCATTTGACAGAGCAAGGCAACTCTACTTGTCATATTACCGGTCCATTCCCAAAAGCTTAGAACGGGCAACTGCTCACAAGCTCATGACAGCAATGTTGAATGGGGATGAGCGGTTCATTGAGCCAACCCCACAATCATTACAAAATTTAACACTGAAATCCGTAAAAGATGCAGTGATGAATCAGTTTGTTGGTGGAAACATGGAGGTGTGTGATTATCTGCTTGTTAATCCTGCATATCACATCGGGAAACAGATATTTCATCATCTAAAAGGTGCATGTCTTCATTCTTCAGGTAAGTATTGTTGGAGATTTCTCAGAGGAGGAGGTTCAGTCTTGCATTATTGATTACCTGGGCACAGTTAGAGCAACAAGAGATTCTGATCAGGAACAAGAATTTAATCCTGTCATGTTTCGACCATCCCCTTCTGATTTGCAGTTTCAACAAGTAAGGATCAAAACAATTTTTTTTACTTGAAAATTCTCACATTTGAGAATTAAAATGCCAGGAAAATCTTCATGCAGAATATTGTTAGTATGCTTGCAATGAGCTGAGCTTGCTAACGACACTGCTCGGCTGGTTTGTAAACACAGCTTGTTTTAGAAATAAGGCTGAATCAAACAAGCATGTGCTTTACTTCAAGTCTCATGGATGTCATTCCGTGCAAGCATTGTTACTCATTAAACAGCTCTCTCTGATTTTTTTTTAAAAAACTTGAATTTATTTTGTTTTTGGAGTGATTGTTGTCCTGAATCCTTTTGAGGGTGAGATTTAGTGTTGGATTGAAACTGAGTATTTTTATGTTGGCGAAGATTGTCTAGTAATTTAATTTGCTAGTGGTTATAGTCTTCAACTTTTCATTTGTTATTTGTAATTTGTATCCTTGTTTTGGGTTGCCATTTGAGATTCAGTCATAGGTTATGACTGATTGAAGATTAACAAGAAGTGAATTAAATAAGTTCTGATTGAAGATTAACAACAAGTGAATTAAATAAGTTCGGTTGAGCTGCCCACATCTAAGTTCCAAATTTGTGCTTGTGGAGGCTGGTCATTAAAACATGCTAGTTGATGTGTTCTGAGCTTGACCTTGAGCTGGCTTGTTGGAGCTCAAATTGAGCTCGAGCAAGTTTGGGCATTTCATCTATGTGACTGAGCCAACCCTGCAAGCAAGTACTAATTGGTTTGGCTTATTAGATGAAGCCCTAATGCGTACCAGATTCCTAGTTTGATTTTTTCTTTTTGAAGTTTATGGAAGTAACCTGGGTCATTGTGCATTTATGTGACAAGAGCGCTTAGAGTATCTGTGCTCTTATGCAGGTGTTTTTGAAGGATACTGATGAGAGAGCATGTGCATATATTGCTGGTCCTGCACCAAATCGTTGGGGTTTCACTGTTGATGGAACAGACCTGTTCAAGTCAATGAGTGGCTTTTCGGTTTCAGCTGGTCAGTTTTCATTCTATAAGTAAAATTAATAAATTTGATGTGTATTTTGATTCTTGTAAGATTTCTTAAGAGTTGTGAGGGAATAATGGAATGAAATGAGAAATAAAAAAGGGAAGAACTTAGTTGCAAATGGTTGGATAAGCTGTATGGCTGGAAAGATGGGGATAGGATAGTATTCCTTTTTTCAGGTGCTTCGAGGGAGTTTCTTTAGCTGATTTTCAGTGGAACTTGGCTGCTCATTAATGATATCCGTTTGCTTTATTATTTGGGAGGACGACTTATTCTCCAGCAAGCTTTTGTAGTTCTTTTTGCTGTTACTACAATCTTCTCTTATCTAAAAAATATATCCGCAAAAATTCCTTTTTGTTTAGCCCTTCTATCATGATCCATGTTAAGCTTATATTCGCGGGCTTTTTTTTTTTAATTGCTCTTCTAAAATCTGTGTGCAAAATTAATTGTGACAGATAATCTTGTAAATAGGATACGTGTCTTAGTTAATTCACTGCATTTTTAATATAGCATTCAAAGTATTGCAAGAAATGGGTCTCTTTTCAGAAGGCATGGATTATATGGATAACCACTTGGTTTGGTTTCCAATGTGTCTATTCAATTTTCATGTTGCTTTTCTTTTGGATTGAATACTGTCGAGTCTTGTCTGCTTATAAAAGATGCTGGTTGACATGTTATAGAAAATGTAAATTTATTCAGGTTTACCTTTGTGAACATTGTCTGGCTCGCTTCTGAACTGTTTCTCTGCATAGAAAGTGGAAAACAACTTTATTTTTTCCCAAAAAACTGAAGTGTGACTCATAATCTCAGCTGGCCAATGCTTTGCAGATGCACAACCAATATCTGAAACACAACAGATAGACGGGATGGATGTTCAGAAGGATATGCAAGGAAAACTTCGCTGTCATCCACTCTTCTTTGGCATAACAATGGGGCTACTGGCTGAGATCATAAATTCTCGGTGATTTTCCTGACAGGCTTGCTTAGAAAGCATTTCATCTATATGATATCACTGCATAGTTTAGCAATTCACTATCATGCGTGCATTAACCAGTGTTATTGTTTGTTTCTTTCTAGTGTTTGTCTGGACTGTTCCTGAGGGAATTTAGTCTAGTTGTATCATACTCTGCAAAACTGCCTCTCCATAGGATTGCTACCTTAAGAACAAACAAACAAATAAAAATGTGTACCCATCTAATGCTGTAAAATTACTTTGGGAAGTTAATAAAATTCAATATTGTACCATGGATGATCTGTCCATTTTACTCTTTGTTAACACTTCTTGACTAGCAGATGAGGCAGTAATCTTTTAGTTTTGAAAATTATGCAGCCTTGAATCTAAAATATTTGTAGCTACCATAGCTATGAATTGTTGTATTTTCATGCAGCAATTCTTTGTTTTGTGCAGGCTTTTTACCACAGTTAGGGATTCTCTTGGGTTGACATATGATGTATCGTTTGAGTTAAGCCTATTTGATAGGCTTAAGCTTGGTTGGTATGTTGTATCAGTAACATCAACTCCAGGCAAGGTGGGGGTTCATTTCCCTATATTCCATCTAATATTTTCTGTTAGTTCTGATGTATTCACTAGCTTTGGGTTCTATTAACATGCAGGTACATAAAGCGGTTGATGCATGCAAAAGTGTTCTTAGAGGGTTGCATAGCAACAAGGTTGCCCAGAGAGAGTTGGACAGGGTTAGATATTATTCAACTACTAGAATGCTGTTTGTGTTTTTCTGTGATTGACAGCATTTATACTCGGAACATAGGATTCATTGAAACAAACATGTTTAATGGAAATGATGAAAAACTTTTCTAGAAGTTCGTTCTTGTTATCCCCCTTCATAACAGCTTTTGCTTAAATTAACTTCCCTGCTGGGATTTGTTTTTTACTTTTCCTTAATAGGGGATATCTAATTGCATAATGGAGTAGAGTTGTCTTTTATATCCGCATGTATCTTATGTCTTGATGCACGTGTAGGATGTTTCCATTTTAACACTTAGCAATTACAGGCAAGACGGACGCTGCTAATGAGACATGAAGCTGAGATTAAGTCCAATGCCTATTGGCTTGGATTGCTTGCTCATTTGCAAGCCTCTTCTGTTCCGAGAAAGGTGAAAAACAATATGTTTGAAGCTTAGCTTTCCATCCTTTAGCTCTCATCTTCCAACTAGAAACAAAGTATGACTTCATGTGACCTGTTCTTTATGGTTCTGGGGTTCAGGACGTCTCATGTATTAAAGATCTCACTTCACTCTATGAAGCTGCCACAATTGAGGACATATACCTTGCATATGAACAATTGAAAGTAGATGAGGATTCTCTGTATTCATGCATTGGGGTTGCTGGGACACAAGCTGGAGAGGAGATTAATGGTAAACAGCCATAGTTGAAATTATTCAATTTCCCTGTCCAATGTTTCCTCCTATTTACAGTGTATTTGATTTAATATAAACCAGAATAAACAGAATGCAATGATCATTGATTTTATGAACTGAATTGAAATAATTGAAATCTGTATTGATTTAGAAGCCAATTAACAAGGTTACTTAAAATAGCACATTAATTCATAAATGAGTTGTTATGTCATTTTTCTTGGACATCAGGCACAAGGAACATCTTATCTTGTTTTGCCATTTCATGTTTGGATTTTTAGTGGCATATTCTCTTTGAACTGCTTGCATCTGTCTCTTTTTCCTTCTTTTTTTTTTGTTCTCTCTTTTTTGTCCTCTCTTTTTGCTTCATTTATTTAAGAGCTTTTCTTAAATTGTTCTCCCCATTTGATTAACTCATACTTTGCAGCTCCATTAGAAGTGGAAGAAACAGATGATGGTTTGCAGGGAGGCATACCTGTGGGACGTGGTTTGTCTACAATGACACGACCAACAACCTGATCTTCCTGGATGATTTAATATCATTGATTGCAGTGAAACCTTTTTTGGTTAGTGTTAGAAGGTATGGTTCTTATTGGCATTAAATCTTATATTAATTATTTATACAACAAGGCCTGTTGCAAACAGATATAGCAAGTTGCGTCCATGTATGGCTTGGGCCCATGCAATGAAATTAATAATTTTGATTCAAAGGTCTGGAAATTTCCTTCAAACATGCCAAGGCAGATGCATATATATCATATGTCATTGGTTGAAATGTTAGAGAAGAACCAATGTTTTTTCTCTGCTTTTCTTTTCCGAGTCCTGAAATATGATATTCCTTGTGTGGAGAATGTGGGTTTATGTCAACCCACTTTGTAATTTATCACCAGCTGCCTTGAATAAAAGACTACGTTAAACCTTTTAAGGGTTTTACTTCTGTTAATCATATAAGGTCATATATTAGAATTAGTGACAAGCGAAGTTGAATGTAAGGTGTAAGGGTTCCGAACTTCCGATCCATGTCTGTCACTCTGTCACAGGATTCGGGTTAATTAGGGTCTGAGCTTGGGAGAAAGGGGAAGGTGTATCAGGACAGGGAGGAGGGTTTGTACCACCCTGCATTCCTTTATGATGATTTTTTTTTAATTATATCTCTTCCTGTGTTGAACACCTCAAGTTTGAGCATGCTGCTGAAAATTGCCATAGAATTTCCATCTTCACAGTTCCATGGTATAATAAAAGGATAGTATGCTGCATTTCTTGTTTCTACATGTTAACAAGAAGTAAAGTCATCTGCAGGATCGTGGGCAGCTCTCTACCTGATTTAAAGGTCCGATCAACAATTGATGGAGCTGTCCCATAAAGCCTCTCCTGGACTTTCAGAACGGTCTAGAATGTCCTATCGAGTGGTTCAGG
>Ga0307515_10009118_pt1 | contig 19244 bp, 15 predicted proteins | sample 17_EM_MG_FD_194513 | JGI IMG/M metagenome (GOLD analysis project Ga0307515, IMG submission 194513) | Populus trichocarpa ectomycorrhiza microbial communities from riparian zone in the Pacific Northwest, United States - 17_EM | ecosystem: Host-associated > Plants > Roots > Unclassified | place...
TTTTTTCAGGAAAAATTCTTAATTTCAGTTTTTTTTTCTTTTTCCTTTTCCTTTTATAGTGAATTTTTCTGTTTGGTGTGATGGAAAAATCTGTGGCTTGTGATGGAACCGTTGAAAAGCTTATAGAAATGGGGTTTGAGAGTTGTGCGGCGGAACAAGCTGTTAAAGAAGTCGGTCCGTCGTTGGATAAAGCTGTGGATTATTTATTGAACGGTTCTTCGAGCAGAAATTGTGAAGGTAGTGGTGCTATGACCAGTAGTTCTGAATGCTTTACAAGCAGCAAAAGTGGAAAGAGAATGCTGTCTGGCTCTGCCTATTCGGGTCGAAAGCGACAGTCTAGTATATTGGAGCATTTCCGGTTGCCACGCAGCGTGAAACGAGGCATGCTTAGTAGTGATGTGTCTGATGTTTTGGTTTCTGGGTCAAAGGTTTTGCCGCTTAGTGTGAATGGATGTGAGGAATCGTGTGTTAGCGTGGATTGTGGTAAGGTCGAGAATGCGGTGGATGGTTTGCCAGTTTGGTGTAAAGAAGAGGTGGGTTTTGGATTGGATTGGGAGGAGAGAGCGAATAGGGTATTGCGAGAGCGTTTTGGTTATAGTTCATTAAAGGGTTTCCAAAAGGAAGCCTTGGCTGCTTGGGCAGCTCATCAAGATTGCCTTGTTCTTGCCGCTACAGGATCTGGTATTGTTTTTTTCTTCTTTTCTTTTTGTTGTCATATATGATTAGTTTGGTTTGTTCTTTGTTTTGGTCAGCTGTAGTAACTTTTGTTATATGATTATTTTGTTGCAGGAAAATCTTTGTGTTTCCAGATTCCAGCATTACTAACAGGAAAGGTTGTGGTTGTGATTTCACCGTTGATTAGCTTGATGCATGATCAGTGCTTAAAGCTATCAAAACATGGGGTCTCTGCGTGCTTTCTTGGATCTGGGCAGCCTGATAGCAGTGTGGAAAAGAAAGCAATGAGAGGCATGTATGACATAATATATGTCTGCCCAGAGACAATTTCAAGGTAAGCTGCATGTATGTGGTTCTCTTTTGTGTCTAAAAAAGGGAGTTTGTTAGCTCTCCTGATTGAAAGAGTGGTATAATTTCACCGCAGACTGATAAAACCGCTCCAGGGACTTGCAGAAAGTCGTGGCATAACTTTGTTTGCTATTGATGAAGTCCATTGTGTTTCTAAGTGGGGACATAATTTTCGGCCTAGCTACAGGTTTGTGTTCTTCATTCTGTTGGCTGTTTCATGGTCCTGTTTGTTATACCTATTCTCTTACAATCACAGGCTGATTGGATTGGTTAATTTTATACATATAGTTATGAACTTCATGTACTGAGAAGTACCATCAGTGCTCAGATGAAGCTAAACATAGCAAATCCAAGTTAAGAAAGTTGGCTAGCTATGTGTCCTTTATCTATTTAATGTGTGTTGATAGTCATCTTATCAGTGATGATTTTATAAGGAAGGTGATATTGTGAAGCTTTTTCACCATTTCTCATGCTATTGGACTTGGCTTAAAGTACTATATGCTTAGATGTCATCACAACTTAACAAGAAGCATATTGTAATGTTTCAGGCAATTGTCTGTTCTCCGGGAGAACTTCAGTGCTTGCAATCTAAAATTCTTAAAATTCAACATCCCACTGATGGCGTTGACCGCAACTGCCACAATTCCGGTTCGAGGAGATGTGCTTAAAGTGCTGAGCATGTCAAAGGAAACAAAGGTTGTGCTAACTTCATTTTTTCGGCCAAATCTACGGTTCTCGGTAATATGCCCTCCAACTTATGTTTGAATAGTTGTTTGACCTATCAGGGCTCAACTTTTCTTGTTCTCTTATTGTGGAAGGTGAAAACAACACCAAACCTGTCAACCTTAATTTGATGGTTGCAAGTAAAAGGGAAGAAAGGAATAGGAGAAAAGGATTGAAAAACAGCTTTTGAATTAAAAAATACCGATTTCTACATAGCTGCTGTTTGATTGGTTTAATTCCTGCAGGTTGTCCGCAGGTCATAAGCATCAGAATTACTCTACCTGATTTGGATGCATAGAAACTAACCGATATATTGTGATATATAAACAAGATGTATCCATATTTTTCATGTACTAAAAACATGCTTCCAAAATTTTAATTGTAGTACAAGATGTCTAAATCTTAACTTATCACATGCACATCTAGCTCATTTTCCAATAAGTTTCCTTCTTACTCCACTCGTGAGAATGGTTCAAGAGGACTATGCATCATAATGTGCAGAGGGTGGTTCCTGCTTGTATGATGTTTAATATTTAATGGGTTTTTTTTATACCTGTCTATGCTTTCCATTGAAAGGAAGATTAATGTGACTAATGCAAGAAGTGTGATTTTTGCTAGTATCATATCAGGTTTCATGAAACAAAACATTATGACTGTTTCAGCTTCACATTGAAAATTTTGAACATGGTAAACAGACTATTATAAGTCTGCATCTGAAATATTTAGCCTAAATCCAAGAGGAATGTCAACCTACTAATTACAGCATCATTATGTTCTCTAGGTATTGCAGTAATCATGTCCCTATGAAGTCTGATATTGTTACAATTGGACCAACAATTGAAAATTGAATTTGATGGTGTTCTAAATAGTAAACATGTTAGATTAATTCCTGATGGAATTTTTTGTTATTTTTTTCCTAATGAATCTCTATGATTTCTTCTCATGTTTTCTAGTTTGCTTCCTAACTTACATGCCTTATATATCATATTATATTGAATCATATCAAATATCTACTGGCGTGGAAAACCAAAATTCAGTTGCTGCTCTTACAGGTAAAACATTGTAGAACCTCTTCTCCATCTTCTTATGGGAAGAATCTCAGCCATTTGATAGGCATATATGCTGGAAAGAAAAGGTCTAATGAAAAGAAGTGGAGTAGTATCGCGGAAGAATTAGATGATTGCTCTGATAGCTCTGCTGATAATAGCATATCTGATGGAGATGTATCTTCTCCAAATGACATGAACAGAATTGAAGATGATTGCTGTGATGTAGATGGTGATGAATTAAATTTAACAAAGGAAAATGGATTGACTGCTTCAAGGGAAAAAGAAATGTCAATTGAATATTTGGAAAATGATGTTGATGTCTTTCACATTGTGGATGATTGGGATGGTATACATCTTTCTATTAATTTAGATCATGTCCGTTGCTGCATTATACTGGCTGGCTGTAAAAATATGCCGTGAATGCAACATAGAACTTGAAAAGAAAATTGCAGATGCAAAGTATTGAGTTTTATGCCAGTAGAATTGCTAATAGAAAAAAGAAATTTTATTTCATCTCTAACCTCCAACATTAATATATATATTCTATTCTAATTCTTATTATTTCTCATTTTGAAGTTGCATGTGGTGAATTCATTGGACAATCTCCTTGCAAGGACCAGTATATTTGCAAGTCATCTGAAACAGTTGATCCCTCTAGTAAGATAGAAGACAGGTCGAAACTTTTGCAAGCGCCTTTAGAAGAAGGAGCAACCATCATATATGTTCCTACAAGAAAACAAACATTGAGCATCACAGAGTATCTTTGTGGTTTCGGCGTGAAAGCTGCTGCTTATAATGCATCGGTATGTATCACATGGTTGTTTCCCTGGTCTATTGGATGGATACCATGTATTCTATTTTAGTTTGATAAGGGTTTTCTTTTTCCATTATTAAGCCTACTGAATCAACCTTGCAATTGAATTGGAATCACTTTGACTCAGTTGTAATATAATGCGACATATTGGTAGTGAAACTGCTATGTTGCATAGCACTTGATGGTGTAAATATGACAAAAGGAAAACTGTCTGATTTGATGGCTGATCTATCAAGCAAAAGTAACCTCAACTTCTAATTACCTTTCAAACTGCTTTGCAGATTTAATCATTGGATTTTTCTCTATTTGTATTTTTCCTTTTTTGGTTGGTGGTGATTCTTTATGTTCACTTGTTTTTTAATCTTTCACATCACATGACTAAGGGTGGTTACTCCTATGAAAACTTCTCTTGTTTAACATGCAACTGACCCATGGCCATTTTCCCCTCTCAGTTGCCAAAATCACACCTAAGGCAGGTCCACAAGGAATTCCATGAAAACTTGATACAGGTATGGGTAGGGAAACTGATCATTCTGGATTGCATGATGCGTCTTTCATCTGGTTTTTGAATTCTTAACGGTGCTAATAACTTGCACTGTTTGAACACTAAGGTATCCTGTATTCGTGCAGCATCCTGTTTGGGCATGTCTTGCACCATTTCTGATCTCCATTTTTTTGTCTGCTTGTGATAAAATGAATTTACAACAATTAAATTTCTTCTTATTATTTATTTCTTTTTCGGGGATTACATTTCCTCTTTCTATGATGCACTTGACTTTCCTAAAGGTACTGCCAAATGGGGGTGCTGAAAAAATCAGAACTGGTTCTTTCCATATGGTTTTGTAGAAGCTAAACCTCTTATTATCATCCTTTCTTGATACAAGGAAGAAAATGACCTAGTTTTAACTTTCACTTTCTGGCATTTCCTAGTAGAATAAGGCAATAGCAAAAAATTCCGAAATTCCGACTAAACATTTTCGCATATTACTCTAGGTGGTTGTCGCAACAGTTGCTTTTGGAATGGGAATTGACAAATCAAATATCAGAAGAATTATTCACTATGGCTGGCCACAGGTTAGCAGTTGAGATTTGATATTTCTGCAATATTGTATTGGATATTGTTATCCATTTGTACTCAAGAACTTATCATCATGTTGTAGGAAAAATCTGGTGCTCTTTCACTTTTATTATCCTAAGCAATAGCAACAGTTCACTTCTCCTTCTGGCAACTTGTCTGTCTATTCTTTTTTCCCTTTTTGTCATATAATTCTCAGTTATATTTGTTCTCCTAACGCTTCTTTCATCTAATGTCCAATTTTAGAGTTTGGAAGCATATTATCAAGAAGCAGGCCGTGCTGGAAGGGATGGGAAACTAGCAGAATGCGGTAAGTTCTTTTCACATATAGACTACTTATCATTGTTGGACATAAATCTTATTTGGTCATAATTTTTAATTTGAATAGAAGTTCCATGTCATGGTGTTGATCAAAACTTGTACAGTAAACTCCCTTTTCATACAATATCTGTTTCATTCCTTATGGTTGCTTCCAAGTGAAGGATTTGTATTCTGGGATGAGGCACTGCATGATTGTAATAGAATTATAGAAGTCATCAGCATCATGATTGTTTTTTTTAACTAACCAAAAAAACTTTTTCTTTGCCAAGCAGTTCTGTATGCAAACCTGTCAAGAACACCATCACTTTTACCAAGTAAAAGAAGTGAAGCTCAGACAAAACATGCATTCAAGATGTTGTCTGATTGTTTCAGGTCCGCTTTGTCATTCAAGACATTTTTTGCAGTCCTGCATCTTGGCTTCCGTTTCAACTTTTTGTTACAGATTTGCTTTTCCTTTTTACTTGTCTTCTTGCAGGTATGGAATGAACACCTCATGTTGTCGAGCTAAAACACTTGTAGAGTATTTTGGGGAGGATTTCAGTTATGAGAAGTGCCTCTTGTACGTAGTGTTTCTTTCATTTTAGAATCTGCTTTAATATCTATTTCAATAAAGTGGTCTTTTGACTCGAATTTTTTTTCTCCGTGGTTACCCACTTTTACTGCTGAGATTCTGTCTTGTTTACTATTTGCTCTAATACCCCTTGCTTCACATTGATTGCACGGTTACTTTTCATCATATCTATCAATTCCACAACATGCTTTCTCAAGCCATTTTTAATAGGACTCCTTTAATGCAGGTGCGATGTGTGTGTCAATGGGCCTCCAGAAATGCAGGATTTGAAAGAGGAGGCTGATATTTTAATGAAGGTCATTGCAGCGTATCATCTAAGTGTAAGGATTTTAATTCTAGTTAGTTTTTTGCAAGTGCCAGGTTATATGTTACCAAAAGTTTTATTGACATATAGATCTAAGATAAGATGAGTAATAAAGAGAGATTCTTGTGTATCCAGATAAGTCCTTTTCTGCTCCTTTTTCCCATTAAAATTCTCAATGGAAGGCTTTTTTTGAGTTTCAGGAACAGAACCATTCTTTTGATAGCTCATATGATGGTAAATGTAATGACACTAAATCACAGAGAGCGGTGCAGAAGCCAAACCTCAGAATGTTCGTCACTAAAATAAAGGAGCAGGTAACCTAGATGCAAACCATTTCTTTATACTTCTTTCATGTGTTGGAACAGTGACTGGTTAGGAAAATTTCACTTCACTCAACTTATCAGATGTTATTTTGATCATCTATGGTGGTTTTGTGCAGTATCAAAAATTTTGGACAACAGATCAGCTATGGTGGCAAGGTCTAGCTCGGATTATGGAAGGCAAAGGATACATCAGAGAGGGTGATGAAAAGGTACCTGCTCAAATGATTTTCCATTCTCCTAGTAGTGTCTTTGAAGTCCTCAATTATACCAAGTGTTTACAGTGTATTTCTGTGTCAGCGTTGCTATGCATGTGTAAAACTTAAGAAAATCTCTTGTTTCCTGGGCATCAATCATATGATGGGTTGCTAATTTAGACTCAGGATTTGCTTAGCCTTCTGGCAGCTCCTAGGTCTGATTGCCCTAGCTTTTATTTTGACCTGTTTTCTGATTCTATTAATTAGCGGAGGAAACATTTTTGACACAATTGAATTTGTGATCTTATGGCTGTCTTTTGAACAAGGCAAATTCCTGAAGCTTAGCTGTGGATTGTAAGCAAAATTTGAAATTTGTATTTTATCGCACTAATCTCCATTGCTTTCTCAAGCATGCAGATTGTAAGTTGTGTTTGTTTGAAATTTTGGTTCTCAGCTAAATTGGTCTAGTATTAAATTCACTGTTTATGCAGAGCCATGTCCAGATAAAATGCCCGGAGCCAACAAAATTAGGACTTGAGTATCTGGAATATGATAGAGAGCAACCGCTCTCTGTTTACCCTGAAGCTGATATGCAACTCTCAGTGAACAAACACAAATCATATTCTTCTTTTGCGGAATGGGGCAAAGGTTGGGCTGATCCAGAGATCCGTCGTCAGCGCTTAGAAAGAAAGCAATCAAATAGAAAGCCACGAAAGCCGAGACGGACGAGAAAATCTGGTAAAATGAAACTGGATTTCAAAACCGCCAGGGGTAGAATAGCAGCAAAACTCTTTTCCAAACAGAAGTGAGTAATGATATTAACTGAGTCTTTTGTCCTTGTAAGTGCATGTTTTTGTGTCTTACCCTTCAGCCTTCTTAATATCCCATATAGAACTTCTGATCACAAAAGCATGGTGTTTTTTAACCAAAATTGGATATGGTGAGATTTAGGTATACTGTTTAATAGCGGTGTCTTTCCATAAGAAAATTACAGGGAAAAATCTCAGAAACATTGTTTCATGACAAAGAAAAATAAAAAAACTCAGCTCCATGATGTGAAAAAGGGAGTTGTATTTCGTAAAGCAACGTCACATGTTGCATCTGGTACAATACAAAAGGAGTGCATTAAACAAAAGTGATGTCCCTCGATGAAAGCAAGGAATCATTTCGAGCACCATAGATGCATAGACACGAAGAAAAGCATTTCAATATATTCTTTTGTAAATTTGTTCTCCTGATGCATAAACACGAAGAAAAGCTTTGTTCATGGGCTATAGCCATCTTATTTCTGCCATTGCTGGCTTCTCTGCGTCGTTCTTTCTCCTCTTGCCGACCTTGAAGCTGTGGCACAAGCAACAAATCACAAAAGAGAAACTGAGGATTATAGCTGAGGTGTTGGAACATGCTGAAGAGAGGGCTCACAAATTTCAAGAAAGGCATGATCACATACTAGGTCAAATAAGCTCATACTATTTGATCAATCAAGAACTCGGAGATGCATTGGCTGGTGCTAGGGCTGCAATGAATGCGGCAATGGAGTTTGCTCTCAGATTGAGAGAAGTGCAAATGAGAGTCCTGATCAATTTCCCAGATGAAGCTGATCTTTCAATGTTGGATAGCCCATATGCAAATGCAGCCAGGCCTGGGAACAATTAAAGTGCTCAAAAAAGAGCAGCTTCAACATGGGCTTTGGCTTTAGCTGCTCGGCTTGGTCATGCAAAAACTGTTTAATTAATCCAGAGCCTATACTACACTACTAGACATTAGGAAACCATGTGTGTTAATTATTCCTCTTGGCATGTGTATAATGTTTGTTCCCACCCCTTTCTCCCTGTATATTTTCAATAATATGAACTAGCAAGCATCTGCATTGCTATTGTTGTTTATCTTAGCTATGAGCAACATCATGTACATTTTTTTCTTTACCCAGTTCATGGGTTAGAAGACTTGATTTGGATCAACTTTAAAAATTAATAAAATCAAAACGATATTATTTTAATAAATAAAAAAGTAGTTACCATGTTAATAGTTGAATTATAATTAGATTAACCCTTATTATTGAATCAACCTTGATTTTCAATTGAGTTAATTAAGTTTTTTTTAAAAAAATTTCTTTAACGTAGAATGATTTATACCCTTGAATAATCCGGATCTTAAAACAATGATTTTTTCAACACATGACTATTTGGTGTCAAAATATTATTCTCGCATTGTCCCTTCTTTGTTACCTTAACCTTTCATGATCTAAACACATCAAAGGGATGCATGATACTTAATTGTATAATGGGGATGAACAGTTGAGCAACTTGCCTTGTGTGTGTATGGTGTAATTGGTGTGCTGAGGCTTAAGAGCTTCTTTCCATCTATGTACTCTTGATCTTGTATTCGTTTGCCTCCTCTATTTTTATTTATGCTAATGTCAGCTTTCTATTTTTAAAATCATCTTCTTTAATTCTTATTTGATGGAAGCTTAGGTTACCATACATCTTATCACATCATGATAAATTTATTTGATGTTTTTACCTGTTTTTTCAGTGTTTTTGTCTTTTCTATATTTGTATTTTTTGTCATATGACATTAACAAAAAACGATCTAAAAAAATAGAAATTCACTTCAAAACTATCACACACACACATATAAAAGAGACATCAACATGCTTGGTTGAAAGACTTGAAAGACTAAGATATATATATATATATATATATATATATATATATATATATGAGTGTGTGTGTCACTTCTATTACGAGACACCAAACAAATAAATCCAGGTGATCTATACATTTTAGTCATGTACTAGATCAGTGACTTGTGCTACGCCATGGACTGATCTTTTTTTAACTTGAAAAATTAGATGCTTAAGCAATGATAGTTTTTTAAATAAGTAAAAAAAACTCAAAACTTGGATTATTAACTTGACTAAATCTAATAAGATTGGGTAATCTAATAATCTGATTTAAATTGTAGGCAACAATAGCAAACAAATCATAAAAAAAAACATTTGACAATAATTAACTCGAAAAATAAGCATACTCGTGAGGAGAAGAAAGAAAAAACCATTAGACTTGTCGTCATTCCACCGTGGACATCACCCACCACCAAAAGATTTTTTTGAGACGGTTCAAAACCAATTGTCAAAGGTTGCAAGACAATAGCAAAAGAAGTTGTGTGGGCCGTTAAAGCAACGCCTCGAAAAAAAACCCAACTCAAACACAATTAAGTGAGCATCCACCTATATTCAATTAATTGATTCTATTTAATTAAAGAAAACCATTTAGTTTGGAAAAAAAATAATTTTAACAAGTAACAACAAATAAAAAGACTAGAGATGATCCAATCAATTTAAAAAAAAATAAAAAGATAGAACAAACAGAACTCAATCTCTAATTAAATAAACACGGAAGAATGAAGAGTGATAAAACAAAACCAAAGCAGCCCAAAGTGAACCTCTTAAGCTAGGTTAATTTTTCAAACTTGCAACTCGTGAAATCCTAAATACTGGCTTAATCAAGAAGCTCAAAATCCAAATCAATTTAATATTGAATGATAAAATCGGGTTAAAAAATATCAATATAAAAAACTTGGCAAATAAAAAAAAATGAAAAACAATCAAAAGAAAAAAGAAAAAAATATAATAGGAAAAAATGATGGAGGGTGAGATTGTAAAAAGAAATCAATTATCTCGGATTACATAAATATCAATTAAAAGAATGGCTACCAAAGGGAAAAAATTGAACGAGGACCAAATCAAAATAAAATTTTAATTTCATAAATTATTTAAGGTAAAACAAATAATAACCAAAATAACATAGACTAAAATAAAGGGAAAGAGAGGTTGATAAAATTTCAATTTCATAAATCATTTTAAATAAAACAAATAATAATCAAAAGAACATGGTGCAAACACCGAGAAAAAGAGATAAAAAAAAGGTTGTCAGCATCAAACCAGAGTTCCTTTCAGTGCACGCACCGCTAGGTCATGGAAGAAATACCGAAAAGAATCTCATGTCATCCCTATACAATGTTTTTTACCCCCGGAATTAGCTGTACGCTCTCATCTAAAGACAGTGGAGTGGCTGACACGTGCACAACATGCGTCAATGTATTTTTTTAAAATTACTTTTTATTTATGAAATTACCAAACTGTATCTATCCTAACCCGATAATAGAAAAAAAAACACCAATGCAATGGCAATAGTACCTTTCGACCCAATGTGTAGGAATTTGAATTCGAAGGGTAATAAGGGCCTTTTAATTTGCTTATCTGAAAAAAAAAATGAAAAAGCCCATCATTGCAAGTTAAAGTTTTTTTGATCGATTACAAGTGGTTCCATTGCAAAGACACTTTTACCCTTAGTTATTAACATGTGAGGTTTTTTTTTCAAGGGTAGTACAATAAAAACACTATTATCGTCTACAATATAATGTGTTTAGGAAAACCATGTTTTTACCATCTCTTCACTTGTTTTTTAAGAAATATTTCCAATATAAATTCAATTTTAATTTCATATTTTACCATATATGATATAAATTTGATAAATTAATAATCTTGATTAAATGATATTATTGGTCAATCCTGATTTGGGACCAATGTGGTAAATTAATAATTTGCTAAATTTATAAGATAATATATTTTATAAAAAACAAGTTTCACTTGAGATATAAATTGATAATCTTTTAATAAATCAAGATTATACATATATAAAACTCTATTGACAGGTCTTTATAAAATATGACTCTAATTTTATTTATTTGTTTTCAAATTGATGTCTTTTTGAACCTCATCTCTGACTTTTCTCAGTGTGTCGAGAAGTTTGGTGTGGTGTTCCTGTACTGCAAGAGAAAATTATGCAATGTATTGTTGATTTGAGTGCATATTTGGGTGAGGCGAGGGGTACAGGTACATATCTATTATCTTTAATTTAATTTTTCTTGTTATTGTCGATGACATTCCTAATAATTTGTTTGTCACTTGACAAACATAAAGTTGCCTTAATTTTTTATTGGTAGTTCACATTATACTTAACATCCATTGTATCATATGATATTTCAACTCTTTAGTTGGAGCATGTAATTTTCGAATCCCTATTTCATCTGAATATTGATCCAAATTATTTGAGGTCATATTGTCCATGAACTTAATTTTATAATGTCAAAAATAATTTGCAATTATACCTGCTTGAACATTTATTGTCCTAGTCAGTATTGCAAGATTCATTGCATCTAAATATTTATTTTCTATGGATTTGGGATTTCAATTTCATAATCATCCATAAGAACTTTAGTAAAATTAAAGATAACAATGCATCTTCAAAACTCGTATAATCATTGTATCACAAAGCTATATCTTTGATGTTTTATTGGATAACTAAAAAAAAACTCAATGTTTTTTAATTTTACTAAATCATTAACTTATCCATTAATAATATTTCTATCGATTAATAAATCTTCACGGTCCAAAAAATATCAATTTATGATGATTTAAATACTCACACACACGCATGTTTATCATTACTTTAAAATTTTCAGCTATAAAATCACATCAGCAATTATCTCCACGGATTGCCAGCATGGCAAATCCAACGACTCACATACCTCACCCACACACCAACCCAAAACCAAACTCTCATTTTCATTTACCAATTTCAAAAACCCAGGATCGCCAACCTGTCGCGATCTCACCGCTCATTCTAATCTCAAACCCAAATCTTCTCGGATCGCCAACGTGTCACACTCCGCTATAAATGCCCAAACACCCTCGGTCTATCCCCTTCAAATCCCGCTCTCCAGTTTCAGTTCCCTCTCAGAAAACGCTACCGTTTGAACCCGCATCTCAATATCTCTCAATTCTTTTCAATTCCCTGTAACAATGGAGGCAACGACAAAGGCAACCAAAGGTGCTGGAGGAAGAAGAGGTGGAGACCGCAAGAAGTCCGTTTCAAAATCGATCAAAGCTGGCCTTCAATTCCCTGTTGGTCGGATCTCTCGGTTCTTGAAGAAAGGTCGTTACGCTAAGCGTCTTGGTTCTGGTGCTCCCATTTACATGGCTGCCGTTCTTGAATACCTCGCTGCTGAGGTACATCCCGTGTTGCCGTTTTGAACCATCCCTGTTTCCTTTGTTTTTGAGAAATGTCTAATGTTTCGATATTTTTTTATTTAAAAATTTCAGATCTATTTTTTTTTCGGTGTTTCTATGGAAGAACAATCGTTTTTCCTTTTTAAATCAAAATTAGTAGTCTGTCTTTGTTTTAATTTCTTTGGTTCTAATCCATAGAAAACCCTTTTTTTTTTTCAATACAATCATCTATTTTTGTATTTTAATTTGTTTCATTTCATGTTTCTAGGTGCTGGAGTTGGCTGGAAATGCAGCGAGAGACAACAAGAAGACCAGGATCAACCCAAGACACGTCTTGTTGGCTGTAAGAAACGATGAAGAGCTCGGAAAATTGCTGCAAGGAGTTACAATAGCAAGCGGCGGAGTGTTACCTAACATTAACCCAGTACTTTTGCCTAAGAAAACTTCAGGTAGTGAGAAATCTTCTGGGTCAGAGCCAAAATCACCTAAAAAGGCCTAAAACCACTTGTAATAAAATCAGGTTTTATTTTGTTGTATGACGACCGGTTGTTATCCAATGTAGTAGGAATTTAGACGGGCAGTTTAGTTTGTTCTTTACAAGTTGTTTATGTTTTTGATGCACAAAGATAATGTAGCAGCAGCCGCCGCCGCAGCTCTCATGTTTATCAAATATTTAATGGAAAGGTTTCTTCTTTCCATCGCATGTGTTTCGCTCTCTTGGTGTGTGTGGTTGCTCAAATCCATCGCATGGAAAGGTTTCTTCTTTCCAAAGCGCCAATTTATCGAGCTTTCGTAACCCCGAGGGGGCATTTGGGGGTTTCAAAACTCGAAGTTTTGGCTATGATGGCATTCGTAAACTGGAAAATTGGCGCTTTGGGGAGAGATGCTAGATTTTTTGGCTATGTCTAGCAATGAGAACATAATATCATAGTTACAAGTAAAGCATGGTCAGGAACTTCAAAATCTCCAGCTTTCCAATTCACAAACGTTTCCTCAATGGAAGTGTTTAAATTGATCTTTTTCTTAATATGAACTCGCAGTTTGTGAAATGGAATATAAAAAAAAACCTTGTTCTGGATGCTACAGCATTTCCTTGGCTGTTATATGGGGGCGATGAAAATATAGAGAAGCTTCCCTGGCCTTGAAATCGTTCCAAAGAGCCAATTTTCAGGAGCTCTCTGAAATTGTATAGCTTGTTTGATGAACAGAAGAACGTCAAACATTGAACGTATTAACACTATTGGGGTGGTTTTGTTAAATCACTGTCAAGTCTCACCCTTTACCTTCAATAAGATAAAAAAAGGATTGCCAGGTTGAGTATTCTGGCTCTGCCAACTGATCACCTAAGAAATGCTTGTCCCTTTTCATCACGCTCACAGTCAAGGCTACTATTTTACATGAATTTACAGGGCACCATTATTAACAAAAAGCACGCACCAGAACCTTTTCTTACACCGCCCAATGCAATGGGGTTAATCCCAAGCCGATTTTAGTTACTCGCATGTTTATATGTAAAATTAATTCCAGTCTCCTGAGAAAATAATATTAACAATATTTACCCCCAAATTTATTGACTCAGAAATTCTCCACGTTCAGGAAATTGATATATTCAAGCTGGATCATCTCCCCACCAGTCACAGGGTCAAACTCACATCTATAGAAACTGCAAAACCATCCAGTAAACAACTTCGTTAAGATTATTCATGATCATTATTACAAAATTTAGGTGCAGTAAATATTCAAAACACGATCCATCCATGAATTACAGTGAATAATCAAAACAAGATATACATACAATCTTGTCCACTTAAAGCTGATTGAAGATCCACTGTTATCGTAACTAATACAAAACATATTCCGATGGGAGTCGAAATCATTGAGGCATATGAACCAATCATAGTATTAGAATGGACACATGGTAATATGGTTTATGTGATTACCGAAGATAACTTCTCATTAACTCTTGAATTCATCAACTAACTTGCAGAGTCTAGGTTCGATGGGAATTCAAACCCAGCACAATTGAGAAAAATCAGCTCAACTTGTTATGAATATGGAATGACACAATGATATCAGTAACACTACTTCTAAACGATTGTTCATCTATGCTCATCAGAATAAAGCAACAAGGGTTTTTAGTAGAAGCAGAATGAGACAAATCCAAAGCATATTCCCATGGAAGCCGAAGGAGCCACTATGGTCGAGGCATAAGAACTAAGCATATTATGAGAATGGACATCATTGCATTAATATGAATTTTGCTATTTTGCCAAAGACATTTTCACTATCAGCCCTAGGGATAACCTCCTAGCACACCACCCAGGGAACCATGCGAGTGCCAGGAAGAAAACAGGACAATGGATTGATTCAATTACCACAACGATCTGGTTTTTCATTACCTTCCATCCATGCCAATGATGACAATAGTGTTCTTCTGGTGGCCAAACCCAACACAGTACTGCAAACCTTCAGGTAATCGAAACCGAGCTACTGACCACTCAGAGCTGAAATACTTTGGCAATACCCCTGTAAAATAATGAGAGAAGCCCAATATAAGCTTCACTTCCAAACAATGATATCAAAACCTAAAGGGAAGTTATCTAGCAGGCTTGTACACTCGCCAATGACAATCAAAGATTCTCTGACCCATGCAAACTAATGAACTGGATTTAGAACTCATATCTTAACCTATGCAAGAGTGTAACATGCCCAGCTACTAAAATTTACTGGCCCCTATAGCCTTCAAATAACTGCTAGCACTAACTTCTCAGGATTTCACACTAACTAGCACAGTATTTATAGTTCAAAGAATAAGTGACAATAAATAGGGAAATTACCTTTGAAAATGGAAAGAGATGAAAGTCTAGAATGAATTGGTTCAGATGCAAAGTGAGATCTATCATTTGGCAATGAGGGCAGGGACCCTGAATCAACCTTGAGACTAAAGATATGTACAGTTCCCTTGTCGCTTGAGACAGCTAGGAACTGAGCATTGGACGAGAATGCAAGGCTGTAGATATCTGCTCTATCTGCACCTCTCCTAACCTAGCATGGGGCACAAGAAATCATTGAACATCAGCAAATAGCATCAACAAACCACAGACAGGAAATTGGGTGTTTCTAGCTGGATGAAAATCTAGCACAAACACATGCTTACTTAATCGACCAAAAACAGAAATTGGACACATGTTCAATTATGTTTCCAACAAAAACAAATTAAAAATTCAAGCTCATAAAACATTCAAACCTAAAGATCTTCTTATTCTTTTTTTTATAGAAACCTCATGATCTCATTACATTACATGCTCACTGCTTAAAAATCCGTTATCAATCACTTTACAATTCTTTGATTTATGCAACTACACTGCATTTTCTTATTAAAGAAATAAGCTAAATCTTCAATCAACAAGAGTGGCTGCGCACTTGTCTAATGTGATCAAAATTGGCAAAATCACATTAACATACCCATTAATTAATCACTGTGAAAATCATCCTTGCCAAAACTACCTCATGCAGACATATGCTCGCATCCAAAAAGTTCATTCCTTTCTACTTACAATCACATCAACAAAATTTGAACACCAATTAAGATTACAACAGACTCCAAAAACACCACAGCTAATTAGCTTACTAATCACCATAATCACAACCACATTGTCACATAATCAAACTAATTAGCTTACCAATTACCATACCTCTTTCAACAAAGTACCATCCAAAGAATTAAACACTCTAATCAAAGTCCCTTTACTGCTCGCCGTCGCTAACCTCCTCCCATCTTGAGTTAAACTCATACAAACAACTCTTGAATCATGCGCCATAACAAACTTACTCTTCTTGGACCCAAAATTCTCCACTCTAATTTGCCCCTTTTGCAACCCTAAACAAACCAAAACCATCGGCGACGAATTATGCGAAATCTCACACAGTCCAGTAGGGTTCGAAACCGTCTCAATTTGATTCAATAACTTCAAGTCCAAGAAATTATAAACAAAGATCTTTTGATTCAACACAACAACGATCATATCGCGACGAAGTTTCACGTTTTTCACCTCTGACCGGAACGATAATTCTCCGACACACCGAGAATCATGATCGTCCCAAATCATCACTTTGTTTCTGGGGTACATAGGGTCGGGTCCGCCACAGACTAGGCAGAAGATGTTGCTGCGGTAAAGCATGGCGACCAATCCGATGCCGCCGTGTGTGTCTATGTCGCGGCGGAATGAGGGTTTGAATGGGTCCGTGTCGAAGATCCGGAACCCGTTTTGGAGTCCAACTAAGAAGCAGGTGTGGTTTTGGTTGAAGGATAGGTGGTAGATTGGCGGGGTTGCTACTCGATTCGGGTTGTGGGTTATGGCGGCGGCGGTTGAAGAGGTTTTGGGATGGTCGGGTTCGAAATCGCACCCGGGTCGGGTCGCCATGAGAGGTTTGGGGTTGAAGAGAGTAGAGTGTTGAGAGGGGATAGGTTTTTGCGGGGATTTTATACCTCATGATGACACTTGGCAAGGTAAAGTTTAATCTAGTCCTTATATTAATACAACATTTTATTAAAATCCAAATCAATCACCATGATCACAAATTGAATAATAGAGAGAATTATAATAGATAAAAGAGAATCAAACTCTACAATTATATATATTATGGAAAAACTAATTTGGACCCATATAAACTAATTGGAGCAAGAAAGCCAATAATGTGAAGTGAATATTGCCGTAAATTTACAAGATTAACCTCCACATGGTTCCGATGGCGACGCCGGTGGTGGTTCTCAAATTTAACCATACAAGATTAATCAATATATGGTGCCGAATGGTGGAGCCTGTGGCAGTCGAGTTGCTTCATAATATGCTGGATTATACGGTGATGACTTAGGTGCACTTAAGCATCCTCCGTGGTGTCTTGACGGTAGCAATTGCGATGACCACGCCGGATCAATAAGATTCTCACCGACCTTTTTAGGAGCACCCCTAATCGTACCATGTCCAAAATCATACTTGAAAACCAAGCAACCTCGATGCTTTCCTGATGGAGTCACGACTGGACAAGAACCCTCCTTTGCTTGCTTGTCTTCTGTCCAATTATCCAAAAGGAGCTTGACCGGAAAATATACTTCTCCAAGAAGTTGGTTTCCACCAAGGAATATCGGGGTGCGCCAGACTCGAAACACAATCATCAATTGACTCTACTGTAACACTGACTCATCTAAGTAAAATCTCATCGGATAATCCCAAGTTGGACCGCTTATTCCTTTGTATGTGCAAACCGGTGTTTCTTGCCTGGAAATCAGAGAGCCACCGACGATGGAGGCCACAACACGAGTTTTGGAGAGCAATTTTGAGAGTTTAAGGCCTTTCAAGCACGTCACTATAGTAATGTCTAGAGTTCTGTAATCCATTGTTGTGATCTTGAAGGAAAAGATCAAGAAGGTCAATATTATTAATTAAAGCTATTAATTTGAGCTGATTGAGGGGAGAAATCTGGCTTTGCATGCACAAAAAGATCAGGGTTTTTTAAGTGCTACGTTATATTATATAATCATATTGAAGAGAAACCCCTTGTCGTGCCAGGATTTTAAGTCATGGCAGAAAACAATGATACGACAAATTAAGCTTACCTTAATTATAATTAAGTAGGCTTTATAACTAGGATTACGCGAAGATTACTAGGATTTTGATACCTTAATTATAATTAAGTAGTTCTTTCTAAATACTTGGGAAAGCAATACTAAAACGATAATTAAACCTAGAAGACATCAATAATTGAAGCAAACATTAATTAAGCTTTTTTAATTTCCAGCATTTTAAAGTTCAGTAATAAATTAACTTTAATGTATTTCTTCTTCTTTACCATGGCAAGAGGTGTGTATTCTAACACCAAACAACACACTGAACTATCCATATAACACTAAACTAATCTCTCCCATCCAAAATCCGTAGTGAGATAATAACCAACTAAATTAAGTTTGATTTTTGTAGGTTTTGTGGTAGTTTATGTTTTTTTAATTTAAAAAATATTAAATTTATTATTTTGAGGTTTTTTTAATGCTTTTGATGCGTTAATATATTGAAAATAAAAAAAACTCTGAAAAATATTATTTTAATATATTTTTAATTAAACAATATCCAGTAATATATTACTAAACACACATAATGAGCTGAGTTTGTTGGCTAACCCTTTGTTTTTTTCATTTTCCCTTCTCTGTTGCGTGTGGATGCCAAGTAAGGTTTAGAGCATGTTTGGAAATGCGGTGTAAATCATATTCTCTTAAATTTTAATTTTTTTTTGATAATTTTTTTTGAAATTTTTAGATTGTTTTGATGTGTGATAATCTCAAAAATAATTTTTTAAAAATAAAATAAAAATTATTTTAATATATTTCTAAATAAAAAAACACTTTAAACCATAACCGTTATTACAATCATAAACACACCAACATAAGCAATTTCCATGCCAACATCGGCGTTAAACAAAGTACTGATGCCTTAACCATCTAGTAGGTGGACTTGTGGTAAGAGTTTGAAATCAAGGAGCTTACTTTCCTTGTGGTCTCAGGTTCGAGCCCTGTGGTTGCTAATATGATGATCACTAGAGGCTTATATGATTGTTAACTTCAGGACTCGTGGGATTAGCTGAGGTGCGCTCAAATTGACCCGGACATCCACGTTAATAATAATAATAATAATAAAAAAGAGTACTGATGCCTATACTGGCATGGAAGAAATGCTCCTGAATTTCTGGTGTACGTATCAACCCGTAATGCTGCCTTTG
>Ga0307515_10009119_pt1 | contig 19243 bp, 2 predicted proteins | sample 17_EM_MG_FD_194513 | JGI IMG/M metagenome (GOLD analysis project Ga0307515, IMG submission 194513) | Populus trichocarpa ectomycorrhiza microbial communities from riparian zone in the Pacific Northwest, United States - 17_EM | ecosystem: Host-associated > Plants > Roots > Unclassified | place...
AGGCAGCATTAATAAAAAAGGATTACTAAAAAATAAGTCACCTAAGGGGGACCTAAGAAAAGCAGTTGCCGAGCTACTTAGATCTATTTCCTTTTTAGTTAAAAGAGAATCTATTTTTTTATTGCCAAGTTCTAGTAAACCTTATTCTATAAGTTTCTACTCCTTAAATTAGACCTTTTTATACACCTTCTTAAGACGGATTAACTAAGTAGACGCCATAAGACAAGACTTAAAGGCCCATTACTAAGCATCGGCAGCCTCCTATTTAGCGTCCTAAAAATAATATAATTTAGTAAGAGCAATAGACAGTTTATTATCTAGCTACGTAGTAATAGATTAAATATAAGACCTTAAGATAAATTAATTAGGGAACTAGATAACTATTAAGAGTAATAGGTTGCGTATACTTAGCATTAGAGATAGAGTAAACGTTATAGGACGAATAAATATTCGCTTTAGTATACTTTAAACAAGAGAATAGTTATCGCGAAGATAGGTTTGCTAACGTAATATAAACTAACCCCTTTTTTAAATAGCGAGAATACAGAGATAGTATAATCTCACTAAGAGATAATATTATAGTAACGGTGTAAATATAACAAGCAGTTAAAGAAAAAGAAATTACTTTAGGTATAATAAGCAATAATATTAACTAAATTAATTAGACGGATATTACACCTCTAGTAAATAACTTAGAGATATTTAGAATCTTTAAGGACAAAAATAAAAAGGAGGGAGATAGTGTTACGGACGCTTTAAGTATAATACTATAACTACTTAGGGAAGAGTTAAAAGAAGCTAGTTAGTTAATTTAAGTACGGTCTAAAATAGAACTGGTAAAACTATATAATAAGGAATAGTAACTAAGGTTATATAATGTAATCTATATAATCTATATAATCTATAGGATCTATAATAGAGTAAATAAAGTATACGTATATTATATACAAGAAGGATTTTATAGGAGTACGGTTATATATTTAAGGACCCTTAGTCCCTACCTAGATAGTTCCTTTCTTATAGTAATTCTTAGAATATAATTGGAGTTAATCTGTTAGGCAACCACTTCACTAGTTATTATTACGTTATTGACTTTTATACTTATATTTCCTATACACCTAGCCTAATAACAAGCCTACTGTAGTTCCTGCTATAAGGTTCCGTTACATAAATAGTATAAGTTTAACTATTAATTATAATAAGTTAATATAGGCCTAACTATCCTCCCTTTTTACGCTATACGCGTACCTTAAACTAAAGTAGTAAATTAAGTATAGTTAAGGTATTTAGGCCATTTCTTATTTCTAGTACATTATTAACCTAGCGTATAGCGTAGAGACGTTATACCTCCTTTATTGTCTTGTAAATAGCCTTAGCTTATTATATAATAGAGGGAGATAGTAAAGAATTATTAGTTATTTAAGGGTAGGCGCTAAAGACTAGTAATATAGGTATAAGTTTATCTAGGCTAGCGGAATTATTAATAGCTTTAATAGCTATTTATAAGGTAAGTTCTTTATTAGCATCCTTTAGTTCTAGAGAGATAATCTTATATATATAGCGTAATAGTATATAATATTACTTTACTTTTTTAATACTATTATATGCCTTAATAGGGACTTCCTTAACCTTAATTACTATTACCTTTATTTATTATTAAAACTTTATAGATAAGAAGTTCTTTTCTATATTATAGATAATTTAATTAGGGGGTCCTAGGTAGATATTAATCTAGTATAATTATAGGGTATCCTATACGTTCTTAGCTAATATATTCTTTAAGAAACGTATAGCTTAAAAGGATATTAAAAAGTTAATAACTTAGAGTACTAGCTTGCTACTAAGATATATAACATTAATAATAATATAAAAGTTAAAGTTATAGTTATTTTTAAGGGTAAACTTAAATTGGCCAGAGGACTTCTAGTTTATTTAGTAGTAATAATAGTACTTTATAAAATACTTAATTACTTTAACTTTAACTTTATAGCCTACTTACTAAAGAACCCTAAGCAATTAATAAACAGATAGGTAGCTAAAATAATAGTATAGTTAACGTAACTCTAACTTAGTTAGGTGGCTCTAAGTAATACTCTTTTTTAGTTAATAAAGGAGTAACTAAGGGTAATCCTACTTGCGTATAATAGGTACCCAACTATCTCTCTATATAAGTATATTCTTAAGGTTATTAAACTTAACGCCTAATTTATTTATATCTTTAATATAAAATATAAATAGAGTATTTATAGGAATAATATAGAAAATAATGCACCCTAAGGGGGTTTAGACCCTAATTATACTAAAAGAGATTATAGTACCCTTGCTAAAACAAATTGTATATTAGCCTGCCGTTAAATAGTTAATCTAAATAGAGTTATTAAGCTGCTAAAGGGCTTAAACTTAAGGTTCTCTTGCTATAAATACTCCTATAGCTCTAATATCTAGTATAATACTATAAAAGATATTCGCTGAGTATTTGTTATTAAAGGAGAATATAAAACTCTTCCTTAGCTTATTAAAGATATCTAACTTTATAATAAAATGGAACGTAGATTAGTTATTAAGAATAGCGACGGTTTATATACTATCTGCTTCACCATACTTAGTAAAGTATTAGTTAGGAGAGTAGTCCTTAATTTCTATATCTATAAGAAGCTATTTGGTCTTATTAGCCTTGCCTTTAAGATCTTTTATACCTTTATATTAAACTAGGAAGCTTTAAAAGTAGGCCGTAATAACTTTATAATTTCTAATATTTTTTATACTCTAGCGAAACTTATTATATGCCCCCTTTTACTTATTAAGAGAGTGCCTAGTTAACTAGTAGTTTAGCTTCTTATAAATATAGCATTTTTTCTAGTAATTACTTTAGAATAAACCTCTATAAGGGCCTCCACCTTTACCTTATAGCTATTAATTATACCCTCTACTATATTACCTACTACGGCCACTATATATTTAATTAGTCTGGTCGTCAAAAACGGACTCTGTACCTGTACGTGGTGACGGCTACGAACCTAAGTCTTCGAAGTTCAGACTCAGAGCCAACGCAGAGACGTCGCACAGCGTGCGATACGACGTGGTGGAGGTGGTTGCGAGTATTGTGGGCGGTAGTAAAAGGTTTTCACATAGGATGGTGAGATCTCGAAAACCACCACCGTTGGTACCCCTTACGATAACAGCTACTATACTATCCTCCTATTAAGGCACCTGTACGATCCAACATGGATATATAGCATTTAATAGCATCCCCCGACCCCTAACAGAAAGTATTAATAACCTCTTATATTAACGTACAAGCGAACGCGAATAGACAAAAATAAGCAAATATACGGCCCCTCCTAACCCCTAGGGCAATCGCCCGCAGAGCATGCGGTTACTCGCCATTAACTATTAAATACTACCTAGCAGCCTAGATAACACCATACGGTTTTCCTGTCTCCTCTTAAGGAGTGGTGACCCTTGGCGAGGGCCTAGCAACTAGGGCCTAGGCATAAAAGATACCTAGGTATACATATATACGTCCCGCTCGCCTTTTAGTATAGTAGTAGTTTATAGATAAATCCCCCTTACGCCTTTAATAGGCCCTAGGGGGGGGGAGGTATGGCGTATATAGTAATAGTTAGACAAGAGATAGCATATAGGGGATGGCTAAGATATAGGAAACAATAAGTACAGCAATTAATTGGCAAGGCCTAGCTGGGATATAGTAAACCCCAGCTGGGATAAGCTAGAGAAGGAAGTAGTGGTTCCTAAGAAGTTCAAAACATCTAAGGAGGAGGATGTAGCTGTAGGCCTATAGGGCCGCACTACGTGCAAATATAGCAATTCGGGGTTTTTTATCCGACTGAGGTGGCTTATAGGGTTTTTCCTTCCCCTAACTGCAGGGTTTTCTTTATATAAATTACAAGTTTTCCCCCTATAACGGAGTAGTCTGCGTAGGCCAGTAGGATCCGTATTAGACGTTAATTAAAGAGTTACTACTACTACTATTTAATTAGTCTAGTTATAATTATATTAGTTAGCTAGGTTATCTAGGTTAATTAAAGTAGACTAAAGTTAGGCGTTAAATTGCTATACTTTTTAAGAGCATAGAGTAGTACTAATAGAAGATCTTAGTTAAGTATATACTCCTTTATAAGTATTTATAGGATTAAAAAGAGTAAGGTTATATTTTTTTAACGCCTTAGTATACGCTAATAACTTAATTATATAGGCTAAAATCCTCTTAATATAATTTAAATAAACTATGCTAAATCGTCTAAAGTTAATTAAAGAGCTTTTAAAGATAATTAAGCCGAGGGACACCTAGGTTTATAGCAATAATCCTTAAAAAGGTAGTCTCTCTCTGTTAGGAATATAGGCAAGTTGCCATTACGTACAGCAAGTTGCCATTACGTGTCGCCGCGGCACTAGTATAGCGAGGAGCCTTAAGCTCCTCGCCCTCCCCCCTAAAAAACAATATAGAATAATTATTATACTATCTACAAACCGTAGCTACGTAATATTACCTTATGTAACCAACACTAATTAGCGGTTAACTTTACTATTATATTATAAAGCAGCTAGGTATTCCACTAAGAAGAGACGAGCCACTATACTAGTGCTACTCGTGCTAAAGGGAGCTATCTTTTAAGGTCAGAACTGGTCCTAAACCTTAAATAGAACTCTTCCACAAATCTAAGGATTTAAAGGCTAGAACTAGTCCTAAGCCTTTCTAAAATTACGGATTCTTGCGTCCATTACGCAGAACAACACGCTTTATAAGTCTTTGCGATTTAAGGCCAAAACTAGTCCTAAGCCCTATAACTACAAATATACGTTATAAACGCGTACTAAATAATAAACGTGTACTAAATAATAAATACACATCATAAACGCGTACCAACGACAATCCCACACTAATAATACTTCCCTCCCTCCGAAAATATAGCTACGCCTACTTTAAATAACTAAAAAGACTCCTTACTACTAGGGGTAGCTAAGCACGTAAAACTTATCAATAAAGATTAGAACGAATTCGCCTTTAATATAATAACTTATACCGTAAAACAAGTTAACGGCTTTCTCCTACACTATATTATATTCTACCAAAATAGATATTACGCCAATTCACAACTATGGGAGTACTTTAGGGAGGATTTTATAGGATAGACTGCCGATACCTAGGCACTTAGCAACGTTAATATTATTTAGGATTTTTAAGACTTCCTTTATAGAAATAGGGTATATATTACTAAGAATAGTAACCCAATTGCTAGTAATATTTAGGCCGTTATTATTAATATAGAAGAACCAATATAGATGGAAGCTAAAATTATACGTTAACTACAAAAACCTAAAAATAACCTATATTCTTTGGAAGGCAACTTTAATTCGTATTAAAACCCCTAGAACGCTAACCCCCTACCTAAAACTACTCTCCTACCTAAAGGTACTCTCCTACTTAAAGTTACTCCGCCTTTACCTCCTCCACTCTAGCTAACTAGTAAGCCTTTACTATAAGAAGTTACAAATCTAATAAAGGTATATTTAGATAAAAAGAAGAAGTTTAAAGGAGAACTATATAATATGCTTAGAGCAAAACTATAGGTCTTTTATAACTGTTATAATAAGGTTAGAATTTAACGCCACTAGTACCATTACATTTTCTCTATTATATTAAAGGAACAAGCAGTAACATTCTATTATAACTATATTACGGGTAAAAACTATAGCTTTAATATAATGCTTTAGCTTACTAGAGCCCACTTTAAGACTAATAAAAATCGCTAACTTTATATATCTAAATAGCGAAAGACTACGTTTTAGAGAGTTATTGCTTCTAACCCAATAAAGACTTATTTAGAGTGCCTTTAACTACTCTTTAATAAACTCTAGAAAATCTAATATAGCCTTACTAAAACCTACTAAAATAAGAACAGCCTAAGGGACCAGGTTATCTTAGCATGCCGTAATATTCCTAAGTGCAATTTAGCGCTATATAAACCTATAGATACGTTTAAAGGAGTATATACTAAACTACGCTCTACTATAAGTACTGTAATATAAATATAAGAACCTTAACAGTTCTATACTAAAAACCTTACCTACTTAAGTATTCCTAACCAACATAATTATAACTAGACTAATTAAATATGTAGTAGCCGTAGTAGGGAATATAAAAGAGGGTATAATTAATATTAACTATAAGGCAATTATAGAAGTCCTTATAGAGGTTTATTTCAAAGTAATTACTAAAAGAAGTACTACGTTTATAAGAAGCCAAATTACTAATTAACTAGATACTCCCTTAATAAGCGAAAGGAGGTATATAATAAGTTCCGTTAAAGTATAAGAAATATTAAAAATTATAAGATTATTACGGCCTACTTTTAAAGCTTCCTAGTTTAATATAAAGGCGCAGAAGATCTTAAGGATAAGGTTAATAAGATTAAATAGCTCCTTATAGATATAGAAATTAAAAACTACTCTTCTAACCAATACTTTACTAAGTATAGTAAGGTAGATAGCATATAAACCGTTACTATTCTTAATAACCATTCTATACTCTATTCTATTATAAAGTTAAATATCTTTAATAAGCTAAAGGAGAGCTCCGCGTTTTCCTTTAATAATAAATACTCGGTAAACGTCTTCTATAGTATTATACCGGATACTAAAGCCGCAGAAGTATTTATAGTAGGAGAACCTTAAGTTTAAGCCCTTTAGCAGCTTAATAGCTCTGTTTAGATTAACTAATTAACAGTAGGCTAATATATAATTTGTTTTAGCAAAGGTACTATAATCTCTTTTAGTATAATTAGGGTTTAAACCCCCTTAGGGTATATTACTTTTTACGTTATTCCTATAAACACCCTATTTTTATTTTGCATTAAAGATATAAATAAATTAGGTATTAAGCTTAATAACCTTAAAAATATACTTATTTAAGGAGATAATTAGGTGCCTGTTATACGCAAGTAGGGTTACCCCTAGTTGCTCCTTTATTAACTAGAAAAGAGTATTACTTAAAGCCACTTAACTAAGTTAGAGTTACGCTAACTACACCGTCGTTTTAGCCACCTATCCGTTTATTAATTGCTTAGGGTTTTTTAGTAAGTAGGTTATAAAGTTAAGGTTAAGGTAATTAAGCATCTTATAAAGTACTATTATTACTACTAAATAAACCAGAAGTCCCCTAGCCGATTTAAGTTTACTCTTAAAAATAACTACAACTTTAACTTCTATATTATTGTTAACGTTATATATCTTAGCGGCAAGCTAGTACTTTAAGTTATTAACTTCTTAACCTCCTTCTAAGCCGCATAATTCTTAAAGGATATATTAGCTAGAAACGCATAGAATACCCTTTAGTTATACTAGATTAATATCTACCTAGGACCCCCTAATTAAATTATCTATAACGTAGAAAAGAACTTTTTATCTATAGAGTTCTAATAATAGATAAAGGTAATGGCAATTAAGGTTAAGAAAGTCCCTATTAAGGCATATAATAGTATTAGAAAAGTAGAGCAATATTATACGCTATTACGCCGCGCCTATAAGATTATTTCTTTAAAACTAAAGGATACTAGTAAAGAACTTACCTTATAAATAGCTATTAAAGCTATTAATAATTCCGCTAGCCTAGATAGACTTATACCTATATTACTAGTCTTTAGCGTCTACCCTTAAATAACTAACAATTCTCTACTATCTCCTTCCATTATATAATAAGCTAAGGCTATTTATAAGGCAATAAAGGAGGTATAACGTCTCTACGCTATACGCTAGGTTAATAACGCACTAAAAAATAAGAAATGACCTAAATACCTTAACTATACTTAATTTACCACTCTAGTCTAAGGTACGCGTATAGCGTAAAAAGGGAGGATAGTTAGGCCTATATTAACTTATTATAATTAATAGTTAAACTTATACTATTTAAATACCTTACAGACCCACTTAATTCCGTTTAACTGTTATTAAGCCTTATTATAAAGATAACAATTCTAAGCCTTTATAGGATGCCCTAAAAGATGCCCTAGAAGAGAACTATAATTAATATACTCTAGAAGGCGACTATAATCCTAATACAATTATAGTAGATACGCTATAACTATGACGCGGTAGAGGTCGCCTAAAGGGATTATAAAACTGCTAACATCTTATTAATTTTAAAGAACAATTTATTGCCGCTATTAAGAATAAAGTTAAGTTATTAATGGCCTTTATAACAGCTAAAGAGAAGACTAACTTTAAGCTCGCAAAATAGCTTTAAAAGGAAGGTTATATTATAACCCTAAGAGCTCCTTTCTAAGCATCTAATAAGCAGGAGATTAACAGTCTTATCGCAAGAGGAGTCTTTAAATTTAAGAAGTATAACCCTACTAAGTTTAATAAAGTTCGCATCTTTAAGTTAAGGATAGTTAATAAGATTAAGGGCAAGGCTACTAATGCCCTATTTAAGAAATTAAGGCTTATTATTTAAGGTTACAACAATAATAGTAAAGAGATAATTCTTATATAATCTTCTATAATTTAACGAGCTAATTAGCAAGTTATTATTATATTAGCTCCCTCCTTAATAAAGAATAGAATAGCGGTTTATTTATAAAATATTACTTAAGCCTACACCCAATTAGAGACGTACCTTTAGCGCTTAATATTAGCATACCCTCTAGAGCAAATTCGCCACCAGTATCCTAAAAATACAATTATAGTTGTGCTTAAGCCATTATATAGAATCGCAGAGGTAGAAACTTATTAGTAGGCTACCTATAGCAAGCACTATAAAGAGAAGCTTTTAATAACTACTTTTATATTTAATCCCTACTTCCTTATTATAACTACGGAAACCCTATTCGGAATTATTGGTATATAAACTAATAATATAATTATCTTAGGAGACGACTAATTCTTAGCTCTTAAAGAGGATAAGCTAGTAAAAGTAAATCTTATAGTAAAGCCAAAGGAAAAGCTTAATTTAATAATACTATTACTTTTTAATAAATGCATCCTCTCCCTAAATAAGGATTCTATTGCTTTACGCCAGAAGGGTTAAGGTAAAAAAATTAACGTTATTAACGTTAATTCCCTAAAGTAAGGATATATAGAGTAACGCGCTTATAGAGCTTATATTGCTTTTATCTGTTAACCTAAAGCTTTATTTAATCTCTTTATTACTGCCTAATACTAGGAACTAACTAAGGACAATATTCTTACCCTAAATAAACGTTTTTTCTAGCAAATAAACCACCTTAATTGGGGACTACTCTATATGCCTATTAATCTTCCTACCGCTAAGCTCTTTATATTTATTAATAGATCGTTTATAAATAATAAAGATTTTAGCTCCTAGTTAAGATATAAGATTATTATTATAAATAAATTTACTAGAGAGAATAACTTTATAATCTATAGCAATCTTATCTATTAAAGCTTAACTAAAAGCAAGCGCATTACCTAAAGTGTTTTAGTATTAAAGATATATGGAATAGTTAGCGGAGTTAATATAGCAATTACAATTGGAACTACCCTAAAGATAATTATAGATCGACTTAAACTTCCTATTATCCCTATAATTATATACACTAACTTATATTCCCTCTATAAGTATTTAGTTAAGCTCGGTACTATAAAGGAAAAGCGCCTTATAATTAATATTTTAGCACTTTAGCAATCCTATAAGCGTTAAAAACTCTTTAAGATTTAATAAATTAATAGCCAAGATAACCTAGTAGATATAATAATAAAGGCGAACCCAAATAAGGCACTAGAGACGTTTATTAATATAAATACTCTATATATATAAGTTAAAGGTTAGGTTAAAAGGGAGTCCCTAAAAATTTCTTAGTTATATAAAATCTTAAGATATCTAGGAACTTTAACCGCCGGTTAAAGTTATCTAATTAGTTAGATTTTATAAACCCTAACTTAACCCAGCTAATTAGGATTTTCTATCCCTAGGATAGAAAATCGCTATTGGCTTGCTTACCGCTAGCGCCTTAGCGGCCTTACTAATAAGATAACTACCTATAACTTATAAGCAAGAAAGCACCACATACTAAAAGGCAAATTTTAAAACAGCGAGACTTATATTATAATGGCAATAGTAAGTAAGGAGGATTAATATTTATTACACTAGTCGAGCGGTATATATATATAGATGGCAACCGCAAAAGAAGAGTTACCAGTGTTAGGAATATAGGCAAGTTGCCGTTACATGTCGCCGCGGCACTAGTGTAGCGAGGAGCCTTAAGCTCCTCACCCTTCCCCCTAAAAAAACAATATAGAACAATCATCATACTATCTACAAACCGTAGCTACGTGATATCACCTTATGTAACTAACACTCTCCATTCTAATATATACTACTACTTATTCTCTTCTATTTTAAAGTGGTATCTTAACTTATATATTATGTGGTTAAAATTATATCCTTTTCCTACTAAACGATTATAATAGAAGGTACTAGCTTAGCCCTTAAGTATAACGGAATAGGCGTTATGGTATTAATTAGATTCTATTTTTACCTTCTAGCAATAATTATAAAAGATACGTAGTTTTAAATTAAGAACATTATATAATTCCCTACTAAACTTCTTCTCTTAATCTAAATAGAGCTTTGCAAGCTCTATAAGCAATTTTAAACTACTTTTAATTTAAGATTAAAATAGAGGTAGGAGTTATATTATAGGCTATAGTAGGGATATAGGTCTAGTCGGTAAAGTCTAAAGGTTATTAAATTATAAAGCAATAGTATCCTATGCCTGCTTTTATTGGGGTATAGTATCTAATATTAAAGTTATGGGTTAAATTAGATATAGAGGAGTTAAAGGCGGAGGTAGATTCGTCTCTAGAGGTATATTACTTAGATTCCATTATAAGTTAAGCTTCTTTATAGTACGTAGTTAATACTTAATCTCTTATAGAATCTATTTAATAATAATAATAAATTCAATTTACCGTCCGTCCTAGTCCCCCTAGTGGGTCCACACAGGCTAATACCTTCTATAGGAAAAACTCTAACTTAAAGAAAACCCCACCTTAGGCCGCGCTAGAGAGATAGCAGCATTCCAACATCGGAGCGCCGGCGGCTCGCCTTCTACCTACCTTTAAGTCTGCATATTAAGCCAACTAGCCGCGCTTCGCGGACAATCTTACTCTACCCCCTTCTTTCCTTATTCTTTTACCTTTATTCTTTTACTAGTCCTCTAGGCTTTAAAAGGGCTAGTATCTACTTATATTCTCTGCATCTATTACCTTTATTACCTAAAACTAGAGTAAAACACCTAACTATACTAGCCATTTTGCTGCTACTTAGGCGCTTTTTTTATTATTTAAAACATCCTAAAGGCGTTTAGAGGCGTATTTTACTATAAAGTCCGCCCTTTAGTAGTATAGACACTAGAACAGTATATAGTAGACTATCTGCCTTATCTAGCCACATTCGCACTATAGGAGAACCGCCAGTACACCGACGGATGTAAGCTATATATTAAGCCCTATTACCTCTATATAAAGAAGAAATAGTACTATAGCCTCTACTTTTATTAGGCCTTTATATAATAGGATTATAGGTTTCCCTTATAGGGTCTTCTACGTAGTTTTTATGCGGTCTTTGGCCTTTACCTACTACCGTTATCGCTATTCTAAATCTGCCCATTTCGCGATAAAGGTAGTTACCTACCTTTAGTACTGGTAACCTCCTATATAGTGGCGGCGCTCCGCCTACGCTCTACCGGCGTTCCGCTGGCTATACTTATAGAAGTTTATTATAGCTTCCCGCTCTATACAGTCCTTCTAGTACGCGAGGAAGCCTTATATCTTATTTTTATAGTCCTTTATACATTCCCTAAGCGCTTTTAGTAGTACTAATAGCCGTTTTATTTTTTGCTAGCGCTTTACTAATATATTCTAAATACCGTTAAGTACCTCTACTAATTCCTTTTCTACTCTATTAGAGGCCATCTTAGCGGCTCTTTAAAGGGCTGTCGTTTTAATATAGAGTTAGATTAGGGGAATAGCCGCTTCCTTCTCTATTATAGCTATTAGTGTTTACTAGTATGCCCCTATAACCCTACGGAGATACTAGTTCTGGACTTTCTATAGTAGTTTAAGTAAGCTTTTCGCTAGCATTCCGCCGTCGTCCTATACTCCCTATACTTAGGCGCCATATAGCATCGCTAGTTGGACGGTAGCTGTATATAGGAGGTGTAAGCGGCGCATTAATGGGCCCTATATAGACGCGGTAATCCTTAATATCACTTTAAAGGCTGCTAAGCCCTTACTCGCGGCCTTTTTAACCTATTCTTTCTATTAGAGCTTAGGGTTTACCCAGATCCCTAGGACTCGCATACTAGTTTTCTAGGGGGCTATTTTACAACCGGCGATACGCATGGTAGATATAAGGTCTATAGTAGTATAGCGCCGTTACCTTATAAAGTGTATAAGCTGGTACTTCTTAGGGGCAAACGCCGCCCTATATTAATTTGCCTATATAGTGTAGTAGTTATAGGCGGCCTCTAATTATTAATAGTTCTTTACTATAGAGTCCCCCTAGGTAATAAGGTTTGTGTTATCTATAAAGCTAAACCCCAGTATACTACTGTTAGGGCGCTGGAATTCCTCTAACAGCTCTAATATAAAAAAGAGGAATAAGATTAGTAATAAGGGTAACCCCTAAGGGATACTTATCTGTGTCTAAATCTAGTTACTCTTATATCCTATAAACTTAATACGGGTTTTATATACTATTAGGAAGCTTTATATAAAGTCTATAAGCTACTTTAAAAAGCCTTTTCTTTTTAGAATATAGAGGAGCCTTTTATAGGAGATGTTATTAAATACCCCTACTAAGTCTAGGCTTAGTATTAACACTATATACCTATAGCGCGTTCGCCACGCCATCTATACGCAAGAGCTAAGTAGTTCTACCGCTAATAGCGTAGATTGTTTACGCCTTACTCCCATCTAGTTCTAAAGGAGTAGCCTATACTCCTCCGCAGCCTTAGATATAATATTAGCTATATACTTTTTTAGGACTTTTACTAGCGTATTTTTAAGGGTAATTAGTCTATAGCTGCCTAGGAGAGAGTAGTCTTTCTTTTCTTCTTTATATAACACTACAGTTATAAATTCTTTAAGGCTTTTTAGTATTATTCCGCTAGTAAAGCAATAACTAGCTACTTCTGCTAAATCTTTTATAATAACTAGGGTAACTACTTTAAGGACCTCATTTAGTATGCTATCTAGCCCTAGGGCTTTTCTATTTAGAAGACTCCTAATAAGCTTACCAATTTCTTCTATTAAGATAGTAGGGCTAATATTAAGCACATTTTGTTCCCTTATTGTCTTTATATCGCTAAGGTCTACTATTCTAGTTTTAAAAAAGAACTTAGCTATAAGGATATCAGCCTTTATAATATTATTATCTATTAAGGAATCCTTAGTAAACCTCCTAAGGTTTAGTAGATAGGGGTCCGCCTTCGCTACACTTGCTTTTCTATTCTATTTTAATAGAGTCTAAAGTCCCTTATTATATGGTTTTAACTAGTCTTTAGTAAGTTTATAAATAAAGCGTCTCTAGTTATTACAACTAACTCTCCTAATCTCTTTTTATAGTTAATTATTTAATGCTAAATATCTTTAGTAGTCCTCGGGGTTATTATAAGCTTAAAGCTATTATCGCGCCTATTAGGCGCCGGCGTGGAGCTATATAGCCTATAGCGACTATTCTTAACAGGCCTACCGGCTAGGCTATGCTTATAGGCAGTATTCTTTAAGTACTTACTTAATCCCTTCCTAAAGGGCTTAAAAGGGGTCTTTAGATATAGTTTAGTTAAGCTCCTAAATGCTTTAAAGAAAGCCCTATAAATTTAGCTTCTTAAGGGCAAGGCGCTAGCGTTCCGCTAGCGGATAGCTAGCGTTATTAATTTAGATACGGATTAGTATATAGTCTCTTATAAGGGCCTATTCCTCAACTATACTATAAAAGTTAACTTTTCTGTATAGATCTGGTGATATAAACGTAAGGTCTATTACATTCTCCTATTACCCTCTTTTCTATATAGGCTCTCCTTTTAGTATAGCGAGTACTAGGCCTTTAGTATTAGTTTCGGCCAGAAGGCGTTCCGCCTACTCTTCGCTAGCTATATACTTTCCGCCCTATATTGGGTGGTAGGCATTAAAGTTACCTAAGAGTATAATTTCTCCCTTAGCTTCCTTAATAGCCATTTTAACCTTAAACTATACCCTAATCTAAGGGCCATCTTCGCGCGGGTTATAGATATTAATAATTATAGCCTTTAGCCCCTTTAGGCATACCTAAAGGGCTATAGTAAAGGGGCTATACTATCTACGCTTCTAATACGCGGCGTTAATATTCCGGCTAATTATAAAGCAGACCTTTATTATAGGGAGAGCGTCGTATATAGGTGTAAATCCCCTAGGGCAGTATATTAATTTAGTATATCTATTATATACCAGCTCCTAAATTATAAGGACCTAGTAGTCCGCTAGTATAACGCTATTAAAAAAGGGGCGATACGCCCCTTAGTTTACATTTCCGTAGTTATACTAGATAATTATACACTTACTTATTTAAAGTAGGTGTAGGCTTATCTATATCTATATCCTATTCCTTATTATTTTCGCTATTAACTATTATTACTTTATTAGCGCGAAGCTAGAGCCTTAATTATAATCTATTTTTACTTACTATTTTAATAAAAAATAGTTTACCTAGTCCCCGTTTAAGTGGTTATTCTTAAGTCCCTAGGTAAAATATTTCCTATCCTCTTTTTTTATTAGTACTAATTATAAGGTTTCCTAGTATTAAGGGTTAGTATATTATTTCTACGGCTTCTTATATATGGAGCGACTGCGTTAAAAAGGCCATCCTCTTTATTTAGATACCTTTAAGGTAGCTTTAAAAGGTCTTATACTCTTTTCTTTACTATACTTTATAGGCTTTACCGCAGTTAATACAGGATACCCTTTCCTTAGGGCAATCTGTGGTGTTATATGGTCCCGCACATTACCTATATTTTATTTACTTTCCGCATGCGCTTTATATATGCCCCCATTAATTATAATAGTAGTATTACTTTATAATTACGCTATTCTTAAATAGCCTAGTCTTAAAAAGCTAGGATTTAATAACTATCCCGCTTTTTATAATCTTTTACTAAATTACTTAGGTTAGGACGCCAATTATAATTATTCCCCTAGTCTTCTTAGGTTCTCTTTAAGCGCTACTAAAGTTTGCCTAGCATTTTACTTACGCTTTAGGGTTATATAGCTATTAGATCCGGCTAATAGCTATCCTAAGTATAAGGCGCTTTATAGCTTTATAAATGGATTAAGTTAATTCTAAATTATTTATATCCCTTTTACTATTAATTAGAGTCTTAAGCGGGACTCCTAGTACTTCTAGGAGATAATTTTTTCTTAGTATTCTAAGTCCTAGCGCGTCTAGCCTATTTAGGATTTAGTTCTTTATTATTTAGGAGGAGATATAGATATCTACGTCCCTACTATTAAGGGTGCGTACGGCGTATACGCTTAGTATTATTCTCTAAATGGTTTTAAGAAGCTCCCCTAGTTTATGGCCCTAGGGCTCCTTAAGCCGGACGTATATACTTACTCTCTGTGGTGCCGCGACTATGTTTACTATATGGGCCGCCTGCGCAGTAACGGCTGCCTAGGTTTAGACCTATACTAAAGGAACTCCTAGGCCTAGGGGTCCTCCTTTACGCGTTTCTTTTTAGATTTTCTTAATACTAGCTTTAATTTGGTTAAGCTAGGCCTTAGTTTTTTATTCTTAGGTTATTTAGGGAACTAGACGCGTTAAAAGGGCTTTAATATACTATATTGCCTCTTAAATAAAGGTAAGTATCTAGTGCCGTAGAGTTTCTTCCTCCTCTTTTATAAGATCGTTTTTAATTTGTTTAAGTATTTCCTTTAGTTTTTACTATTGCTAGTAGCTGTCCTTTTCGCGTTATTGCCTACCTAGTTCATGGTTCGGCTCCTACGCGTCGCGACTCTTACGACTTCAGCGGGGAGCTTACGCCCCTCCGTCGTCCCCTATGCTCTAGATGGGGGGCGGCGTGGTTTTATAGGGTTTCTTAGTGCGGGGAATAGGATTCTAATATCGGGTTGCTTTATTAAGTGGTTTTTAGGCTAGTTTTGCTGCTGTTACGGCTTTATAGAGTCTATTTATGCTCTTCTTTTACGTTAATAATATACTCCTAAATATTATCTCTAATAACTCCCCTATTTATAGGGATAAATACTCTATACTCCTAAAGGAAGTTATGGAAGTCCTATATAATATCCTTATTTATAAGAACCTATATTTCCTTTATCTATTTAATAAAGTCCTCCTTTATATAATACTATAGCATAGTATTATTGTATTTACTATCTTTATAGTATACTATATAGTATAATATAATGGAACCTTATAGCAAGAACTACAATAGGCTCGTTATTAGGCTAGGTATATAGGAAATGCAAGTATAAAAGTTAATAACGTAATAATAACTGATGGAGTAGTTGCCTAATAGATTAACTCTAATTATATTCTAAGAATTACTATAAGGAAGAAACTATCTAGGTAGGGATTAAGGGTCCTTAAATATATAACCATACTCCTATAAAATCCTTCTTATATATAATATACATATACTCTATCTATTCTATTATAGATCCTATAAATTATATAGATTATATAGATTATATTATATAACCTTAGTTACCATTCCTTGTTATATAGTTCCACCGGCTTTATCCTAGACCGTACTTAAATTAACTAATTAGCTTCTTTTAACTCTTCCCTAAGTAGTTATAATATTATACTTAAAGCGTCTATAACACTATCTCCCTCCTCTCTATTTTTGTCCTTAAAGATTTTAAATATCTCTAAGTTATTTACTAGAGGTGTAATATCCGTCTAATTAATTTAGTTAATATTATTGCTCATTATACCTAAAGCAATTTCTTCTTCTTCGACTACTTGTTGTATTCGTACTGTCGCTATAATATTATCTCTTAGTGAGATTATACCGTCTCTATATTTTCGCTGTTTAAAAGAGGAGTTGGTTTATATTACGTTGGTAAACCTATCTTTATAACAACCGTCCTCTTATTTAAAGTGCACTAAAGCAAATATTTATTTATCCTATAACGTTCGCTCCGTCTCTAATATTAAGTATATATAACCTATTACTCTTAATAATTATCTAGTTCCCTAATTAATTTATCTTAAGGTCTTATATTTAATCTGCTGCTACGTAGCTAGATAATAAACTATCTGTTACTCTTACTAAATTATATTATTCTTAGGACGCTAAACAGGAAGCTGCCGATGCTTAGTAACGGGCCCTTAAGTCTTGTCTTATGGTGTCCGCTTAATTAATCTATCTTAAAAAGGTATATAAGAAGGTCTAATTTAAGGAGTAAAAACTTATAGAATAAGGTCTACTAGAACTTAGTAATAAAAAAATAAATTCTCTTTTAACTAAGAAGGAAATAGATCTAAGTAGTTCGGCAACTACTCTTCTTAGATCCCCCTTAAGTAACTTATTTTTTAGCGATCCTTTTTTATTAATACTACCTAACCTAATTTCTTCTAATACTCCTATACCTTTCCTATAACGTTTTTTAAATTCCCTAGTAGTTCTTAGGTAGTCTTAGTATAGCCTATTCACTTTACTTTATACTATATTTTATTATTAATATTCTTATAGTTAACGATCTTTAAAACTTGCTATTTATTCTCTTCCTATCCTCTATATATATCTGCCTTATAGACTAGTAGCTTAATATTCCTATATACTAGCTCTAGCATTACAATATACTGTATAGGGTAGATCCTTATTTTGGCTAGTAGGTTTAACTTAAATATAACTAGTAAAATCCTTTACTTAATTTTAAAAGGTCCTAGTCTAATATAGTCTAACTTCTTACTTAGTCGTTAACTCTTAAAAATTTTGTGTAATAGCTATACTTTATCTCCCTCCTTAAGATCTGGTCCCTTAGATCTCTTAGCATTATAGTACCTTTTTATTCTCTTTTATACTTTCTTTACTGTTTCTATAAAGTCTACATAAAGATTTATTAATGTCTTTATTCTTTCTTTAGCTATACTACTTATTTTCTTTACTTACCGTAGTAATAATAATATTCTTAGCTTATATCCATAATTTGCCTTAAATAGTAATATGCCTATTCCCTCTTAAGGTGTTATATTATATATAAACTATATAACTGGTAATAATAATACCCAATTATTCTATGCGTAATTAATATAATGTCTTAGGTACTGCTTTAGTATCTAATTTAATCTTTCTATTTAACTATCTGTCTGCGGATAATATATAGTAGAAGTTACTGCTTTAATTTCTTATTCCACTAAGAATACCTCCTAAAATACTACTATAAATCTTAGATCTTTATCCAATATAATCTTACTTAGTACTCTATATCTTATAAACACTTCTTTAATATAAATTCTAGCAACATCTTCTGCTAATATCTCTTCTATATACGCTATAAAGTATCCCTACTTTATAAGCTTATCTACTATTACTAAGATCGCGTTATAATCTTATCTAGTAATAGAATCTCTTAACTTTAGTAACTTAATAATAAAGTCCTATAATATAACTTCCTATAGTCTCTCTAGTGTTTTAACAGGTTATAGCCCTCCGTATAGCTTATACCTTATTAGTTTATTTCTTTAGCAATTTAAATATTCCTTTATAACTTTCCGCGCTAGTCCCTAGATTCTATTAATAATATACTCCTTTTAGAGTCTTAATACTAAGCCCGTGGCTCTATTATGTCCTTAAGTTAATCCCTTATAGAAATCTTCTATAAATTGCTCTGCTATACTCTTTAGGATATACGTTACTTCTTAATTTTCGTATATATCTATTTATAGATCTTCTAGTTATGCTTCTAGAATCCTTTATACCTAAAAGCTTTTTAGTATCTTATAGACTCTATCTAACTCTTTTTAAGTTACTGTAATTTTTGGATAATTATACCTAATTAATCCGTCTGTATCTCTTTATAGTAAAGCCCCTAATAGCTTCTTATTGTTTTATAGTTTAGCTTTCCAACTTAGAGTATCCGCTTATATATTGTCTATACCCTTAATATATTAAATCTTAAAATGGTATTCTATAAGCATCTCTACCTATCTAACCTATCTTTAGTTAAGTTCCTTTATTCTTAGGAATCTTATTAGGTT